>Ga0315535_1000436_pt1 | contig 29672 bp, 25 predicted proteins | sample SalMarSW160220MG_2_FD_203092 | JGI IMG/M metagenome (GOLD analysis project Ga0315535, IMG submission 203092) | Salt marsh sediment microbial communities from the Plum Island Ecosystem LTER, Massachusetts, United States - Salt Marsh Sediment SW1602-20 ... | reverse complement strand
GCCCGAAATCATTGCATACACCGGGATGCCCTTTTACAACCTGGTCTTCGGGGCTCTTCACACCCTGCCCTTCCTGGACCGGCTCATTGCCCTGGTGTTCCTGCTCATTCTGTGTTATATGCTGGTACGCATCGGGGGCAGGTATGTGTTGCTGGAATTCCGCTCTATGATGCCGGCGTTTTTTTTCCTGCTTTTCGCCGCAGCAATTCCTTCCACCCACCAGGTAAGCCCCATGCTGGTTGGTTCTGTGTTCTACCTTTTCTGTTTTGCCATCCTTTTTGATGTGAACGACAAGCCTCCCGATACATTCAGCGTCTTTTCGGCGGGACTCATCCTTGCCTTTGGAAGCATGTTTTACCTGAAGCTGATCTGGTTCCTCCCGCTGGTATGGATCTCCCTGGCCACCATGAGGACCGTCACCTGGCGGGAGATTCTTTATCCCGTTATTGCTTACCTCCTCCTGGGATTGTTCCTGTTTACATGGTACCGGGCCGTTCTGGATGATGGTGCCCGATTCGGCGAGGTGCTGGGCAAAAACCTGGCCTTCAAGGGATCCTGGCAACCCGGGCATTTCAGTGTTTACATTTATTATGGCTTCTCCCTGCTCCTGGTACTGGTGGCCAGTATCTATATGGTGAACCGTTTTCAGGCCCGAAAAACCGTAGTGCAGAACATCTACCAGGTATTCTTTTATATGTTTATTGCCGGGATCCTCTTCTTTGTGTTCATCGCCAGGTTCGATCCGGCAAGCCTGCTGTTTATCTCCTTTCCGGTTGCCTTTGTCCTTTCCAACTATTTCCACAGGAGAAAGAACCACTGGATCCATGAACTGATCATGTGGATCCTGGTGGGCTTGCTGGTGTACGTTCAGTGGATGAACTGATCATCCCTTGCCGGATTTGATTCAATTGATGGTGTAGTCGGCTTTGGGCAGACCACTGCTGGGGATGGCTTTCATGGTGAAGCCCTCCTCGCGGAGATATTCCAGGGTGCGGGGGAGGGCGTAGTAAAGGTTCTCACTGGCCTTTTCCGAATCGTGGAAGACGATGATGGAGCCCGGTTTCACATTCCGGATCACATTCTGCAGGACCCGGTCCCCGTCCAGCCCTGTGTTGTAATCGATGCTCAGCACATCCCACATGATCAGGTCGTAGTGGTCCAGCACCGCCCTGACCTGTCCCGGGAGGATCCGGCCGTAGGGCGGGCGGAAAAGTTTCGAATCGATGAGGTTGCCGGCCAGGTGGATGTCGTCCATGTAGCGTTTGACACTGGAGCGGAATCCCTTCAGGTGACTGTAGCTGTGGTTTCCTACCGAATGACCGGCTGCCAGGATCTGGTTCATCAGGTCGGGATGCTTGTCCACATTGCGCCCCAGGCAGAAAAAGGTAGCTTTGGCCCCTGCTTCATCCAGTTTGTCAAGCACCCAGGGTGTGACTCCCGGGGTGGGTCCATCGTCGAATGTGATGAAAACATCCTGGTGGTCCCCGTAAAAGTCCCATGTCATCCTGTTTAGCGCACGGGTTAGTAAAGATGGTGGCCTTACAATCAGCATATATTTCTATTAACGGAACAGGACCTCATATTCTTGCCCATACACCGAAAGTTCTTCTTCGAGCCTCCGAGCCGCATCAATTTCCCCGTATCCCACACAGATGCTCCTGAGTGCGTTGATGTCCCTGACAGCTCCCAGAAAATCGTTGCCGGACTTGACGAACCTGGACTTCTGGCTGCTCGAAAGAAGCCTGTAATACTCCAGCTCAGAAACCAGCATTTCCTCATATTTCTGTACCATATTCAGCGCAGTGGCAGTATCCCCCACACTGAAATATCCCTGAATCATCGGGGTGATCCCGGCATTATAAGGGACATTTTCTTCGGGCATATGTTGCATGCACTCATCCATAACCATCCTGGCACTGTCCAGTTTCCCTTCATCCACAAGGGCTCCGGCCAGTACAGCAAAGGCATAACGGTAGTGAATGGTCATCCTCAGGTTGTTCTCATCCATGTAAATCCCGGGGGTATCAATCCCGCCCCAGTCGAAATCCTCCATGAGCTTCTTGTACATGGTTTCGGTCTTCACCGCCCCCAGGTAGTTGGAGTTAGGTACCCGGACCGGAGCCACCCGGAGTGCCAGTCCTTCCCTGAGGAAATAATCCTCCAGGTTCAGGTAGTTATCCGACGATACGGTAGTGGAAAAGTAAATGGGGCGCTCCCAGTCATTGTTCCCCAGCAGATCCAATACGGTAAGCAGGTTCTTGTAGAGTACAGTCTCGGAGAGCGAAAAACGTACCTGGTCCACCCTTCTGTCTGCAAACTTTTCAGGAACCACCCAGTCGGGCATGGTTGCTGAATCGGCTGGGATGACAAACTTCTTTGCAGGGATGAAGTACTGCCCGTTCCTGAACCTGGGATCATCGGTAAGCATAAAGGCAAAGGCCTCTTTCAGGGGCGCATAATCGGCATCGATGGCCTTGATCAGCCGCTCCATTTTTACTGTCTCTGCATTCACGGCAGCCAGATCCAGGTGGATGCGGTCCGCGATTTCCTTGGAGTTGAAGGTCCGCAAATACCCGTAGAATTTGAGCGGATCCATGTTCTTCTTCAGGGCCAGGATGGCTTTGTAGTCATTGGCATGGTTTTGCGGGAGCAGCGAAGCCTCCAGCACATCCAGGGTGCTGGCGTAAATATCCATCACTTCATCTTCATACTTTTCCCTGTTTATTTCGTATTTCTCCCTGATCAGCACTCCGGCCGATTCAACCAGGTAGGCATAATCCCGGTTTCCCTGTTCATACTGCTTCCGGGTCATGCTGATGGGAAGGCCCTTGGAGTCGTAAAAGGTCTGCTTCATCTGCTCGATGTACCAGTCGGCCGTCAGATAACTCAGGTTCACGATCCGCACATCGGTACGAACCCCTTCCACCTCCTGGATGTACCACAGGGGGAATGTGTCGTTGTCGCCGTTGGTAAACATGATCGCCCCCGGCAGGCACGAATTGAGGAAATTCCTTGCAAAGGCAGGCGCTGTATACCTGTTTGAACGGTCATGGTCATCCCAGTTCTCTTTGGCCATGATACCGGGCACCAGGATCAGTGAAACCAGTACCAGCACTCCGGCTGTAAGCACGCTTTTTTTATGCTTTGAGGTCCATTCGATGATCCCCGCCACACCGATACCGATCCATATGGCAAAGGCATAGAACGATCCCGCATAGGCATAGTCGCGCTCCCTTGGCTGAAGCGGATACTGGTTCAGATAAACCACAATCGCCAGTCCGGTCATCACAAAGAGCAGCGAAATCACCCAGAAATCCTTGTTGTTCTTTTTATAATGGTAAAACGCTCCTGCCAGTCCAAGCAGCAGCGGAAGCAGGAAGTACTTGTTGTTGGCCTTGTTTTTGGTTATGGAATCCGGCTGGCTGGTCTGCGGTCCGAGCCGGGCCTGGTCGATGAACCTGATCCCGCTGATCCAGTTTCCCTTGGTGAGTTCCCCCTGTCCCTGGATGTCGTTCTGCCTTCCGGCAAAATTCCACATGAAATAGCGCAGATACATGTAGCCGATCTGGTAACGGAAGAAGAAACGCATGTTCTGTCCGAATGTGGGAATCGCAATGGGCTTGTTGCGGTCATAGCTGTATCCGCCGTACTGGTTTTGCATGGGATTGCCCTGCTCATCCCTACGGATATCATAAAGATCGGCCTCCTTCATCCTGGCCCAGTAAATGTATTCATTGGCATGCCTGGCCTGGGTGCTCCACATCCTTGGAAATACCCCTTTGGTATCACTGTCATACTTGTAATCGCGGTTCTTGTTCACCTTGTAGTATGAATCCTCACCCTTGTAATAACTGGCTTTCCCTTCTTCAACCCCGGTGGGCCTGGAATTGAAGAATGCACCATAAAGCAGGGGATTGTCCCCGTACTGTTCCCTGTTCAGGTAGCTGTGCAGGGAGAACACGGTATCGGGATTGCTCTCGTCCAGTGGTGTGTTGGCCGCGGACCGGATCACAATCACCGCATAGGAAGAGTAACCGATGACCACCACCAACAGGCTCAGAAGAATGGTGTTCCACAATACATTCCCTTTTTTGTGGGTTAAAAAGATACCAGCGATCATCCCTCCGAAAAGCAGCAGGGCATAGATGATCACACCCGAATTAAAGGGCATTCCCATTCCGTTTACAAAAAGGAGTTCAAACTTCCCTGCAAGGCCAATCAGGCCGGGGATCAGCATATAATTCACAAAACCCAGGATGGCTACCGAAACAGCTACGGCGGCAATCACCCCTTTGACGGAGGGTTTGTATTTCTTCAGATAATAGACAAAAATGATGGCGGGGATGGCCAGCAGGTTCAGCAGGTGCACCCCGATGGAAAGGCCCATCAGGTATGCAATCAGGATGATCCACCGGTTGGCCCCCGGCTGGTCGGCCACATTCTCCCACTTCAGGATGGCCCAGAAAACCACTGCGGTAAACAGGGATGATGAGGAGTACACTTCCGCCTCGACGGCCGAAAACCAGAAGGAATCCGTAAAGGTGTAGGCCAGAGCACCCACCAATGCAGAGCCAAAAATGGTGATCATGGCCACCGGTCCCCTGGCTTCATCTCCGGAGAAGAACTTCTTCACCAGGTGGGTCAATGACCAGAAAAGGAAAAGTATGGTAAAGGCACTGGCTGTGGCAGAAAGGATGTTTACCATCACAGCCACTTTGGTCACGTCGCCGCCCGCAAAAAGCGTGAAAAAACGTCCCATAACCATAAAGAAAGGCGCTCCCGGGGGATGCCCGACCTCCATTTTAAAGGCGGTGGCAATGAATTCTCCACAATCCCAGAAACTGGCTGTGGGCTCCATGGTTAACAGGTACACGATCAGTGCAATCACAAAAACACCCCATCCGAAAATAAGGTTATAGCGCCGGAACTTTTCCATTCATTCAGAATATATGGTGACTAAAAAACATGCAAATATATAATAATTATGGGTTTATGGTAAACCTCCACGGCATATCCTTCCAGGGGTCGCCTGCGTAATCGATCCCGATCCTGGGTCCGGCCGAATAGGACAGGTTTAAACCGCTCTCTTCAATCCAGATGCGCCTGGAGGCAACCAGGTCCTCACCGTAGTAACTCCCGTCCACACCCATCAGCCTTGTGAGCCTGCCCGGACCGGCCGCCTCCTTCAGCCCCCTGATCAGCACTGCCTGGGGAATCCCCTGCCCCGCAGTGACGATGTTCATCATCCAGTACATTCCATAGATCAGGTACATGTATAGTTGGCCCCCGTCACCAAACATCACTTCGGTCCGGGCGGTCCGCCCTTTGTTCGCATGACAGGCCCTGTCCTCCCCTCCCCGGTATGCCTCGGTCTCGGAAATGGTATATACCGATCGCTGCCCTTCCTCTCCGGCCAGGACCAGGTGCTTTCCCAGCAGGGCCGGGGCCACTTCCAGCACATCCCTGCGGTAAAACTGCCTGTCAAGCCTTCCTTCCACCTGAACTGAAAAGTTTACGCCTGAGCCATGGGAAATCGGGCCCGAATAGAAACAAAGCATAGAAAAATGCCATAAAGGAAGCTCCGACGGAGGTTTCCAGGGTATCCTCATTGAGCATGGAGAGCATCATGAGTATGAGAAATCCGGCAGCCAGAAAGGAACGCTGTCTGTGTGCCAGGAACAGCGGTGCCACAAGCGACACCAGGCAAATGATCAGACCCGGTATCCCGAAAGAGATCAGGAAGGTCAGGAACTGGTTATGTGCCCTTCTTCTCCACTTATCCTTCAGGGGGGAATTGCAGGATTCGTAAAACGTTTTAAAAGCGGCATTCACATCCCCGTTGCCCACACCAAACAGGGGATGTTCCCTGAATATCTTCCAGCCTGCGTCCAGGTAAAGATATCGCTGTACCACCGACTTCTCGTTGGGACTGTACCCCAGCCGGTAGCGGTCTATCTCCCAGATCACCTCATAAATCCGCGGGTAGAGCCTGAAGCGCTGAAGATAAATGTAATTGGCCACCCCATGCTCAATGGCCTTCACCTCTGCGTTTGAAAGCTGGCGGACACCTGCTGCATCCTTCCGGAGCCCTTTGGAGGTCAGAAAGCGGATCAGCGTTCCCCGTATGGTATTCCCGTTTGTGGTCTTTCCCTTGTAAGGCACATCGCTTACCTTGTTCCACTCCTCTTCCATCTCCTTGTCGCAGATATGCAGCCACACATAGTGCCCGTTCTCCACCTCCCTGAGATTGGGATAGTTCTTGTAGGGATTCCCCAGCACTGTATGGGTGTCAATCTCATCAAAGTGAATCTCATCGAAGGAGTAATACCTGTTGATGGCATGTCCGAGGTAGATGATCGAGAAGAGCGGAAGCATGATCACCGGCACCAGGACCATGAACCGGATGGCGGTATCACGGATTTCCAGAACAGCCCTGATCATCAGAAACAGGGCAAGAAATCCCATGATCACAATGCCCGAAAGGGACTTGAGCAAAACAAGGAAAACCGGAAACCAGATGATACAGGCCATATAATAAATGCGCTCGGACCGGGTAATGGAATTGTGCTGGATGAATAGGAACCAAACGGTAACCAGTATGGCCAGGACGATCATCAGGGAAAACCTGATATGGCTGATAAAAAGCGAGAGGTCCCTGTACCCGTCAATTTCAACGGGCAGCCAGCCCAAAAGCGCCGCCACCGATGCAAGGGAGGCGACAAATACGGCCATGGTAAACATCAACAGGATGCGGTTCACCTGGGCTTTGACCAGGGGGACTGATGTACCGACCACCAGGGGGATGAGAAACAGGGGTACTTTCACCCTCATGTCTTTGTAACTGTAGGCGCCATCGGCCGACCAGAACAGGGCTATCGCGTGGAGCAGGTATAACGACAAAAAGATCCAGAGTGCTTTGTTCTGCCTGAACCGTTCCCATTTCTCACGGAACCGTCCCTCCACAAGCCAGTTGGCCAGGATCAGCATCTGTGAAAGGGTGACTGTGAAGATGGAAATGGGCAGACTGACAGCAATAAAAATCAGGCCATAGAAAAAGACCTGCTCGTGAATTTGGTGTCGGGTTAGTCGCATGGATGAACAGCAATCCTATTACTAATAACTATAAGGGGCCATTTCTATTGTGTAAAACCGGGATTTTAAATTGAATTCCTGCGCTTGCCGTACCTGATCTAAAAGCATGTTGAAAAGGGGCTGTTTTAATGAAGTCAGGGCATTTATAACTGTTTGTTTTTCTGGGCCTTAGTAATTCAATAAATTTATTGTTGATATCTTCTTGTTTTAAAGAATTTTATTGTATTTTTGCGATCCATAAAATTAGGCACAAAACAGGATAAAAGTGAATACGTTAAGTTACAAAACAGTTTCAGCAAACAAAACAACCGTCCAGAAGGAGTGGTTTGTTGTTGACGCCAAGGACGAAGTGCTGGGCAGACTTGCTTCAAAAGTAGCATTTGTTCTCAGGGGAAAGCATAAGCCCAGTTTCACACCTCATGTGGACTGCGGCGACAATGTCATCGTGATCAATGCAGAGCTGGTGAAGCTCACAGGAAACAAGATGACCGATAAACAGTATATAAGGCACACCGGTTACCCGGGAGGCCAGCGTACCCAGACCCCCGAAGATTTGCTGAGCAAGAAGCCCGAAGCTGTGATCGAAAGGGCAGTCAAAGGGATGCTCCCAAAGAGCAGGCTCGGAAGCGAACTCTTCAGGAACCTGTTTGTTTTTACTGGTGAAGTTCATCCCCACGAGGCGCAGCAACCTAAAAAACTGGATTTAAACAATATTAAATAAGACCATGGAAGTGATCAACACGATCGGAAGGAGAAAAGCTGCCATTGCCAGGGTATACATGAGCGAAGGCAAAGGCCAGATTACCGTAAACAACAGGGATTTTAAAGACTATTTTCCCGACAAGCTGCTTCATTATATTGTTGAACAACCCCTGAATCTTCTTGAGGTAAGGAACAACTACGACATCAAAGTCAATCTTGATGGCGGTGGAATGAGCGGACAGGCCGAAGCGCTTCGTCTGGGTATTTCAAGAGCCCTGATCAAGGTCAATCCTGATTACAAACCTGCCCTCAGAGCCGAAGGGTTTGTCACCAGAGATCCCCGCGTTGTGGAACGGAAAAAGCCGGGCCAGCCAAAAGCCAGGAAGAGATTCCAGTTCAGCAAGCGTTAACAGATATTTTCTATACATCATCCTTGCGAAACCGGCAGGACTCCCTGATGGGGCTACCTGCGGGTTGACCAGCAAAAATTAAAAAAATGCCAGAAACAAATTTTAAAGAATTATTGGATGCGGGTGTGCATTTTGGCCACCTGAAAAGAAAGTGGAATCCTGCCATGGCTCCTTATATATTTATGGAGAAGACCGGGATTCATATCATTGACCTCAACAAAACCGAGATCAAACTGAAGGAAGCTTCGGCGGCCATGAAGCAGATCGCCAAGAGTGGCCGGAAAATCCTTTTCGTAGCCACCAAGAAGCAGGCCAAAGATATTGTTGCAGAAAAAGTTGCGGCCATCAACATGCCCTACGTGACAGAACGCTGGCCAGGAGGTATGCTCACCAACTTCCCCACCATCCGGAAAGCTGTGAAGAAAATGTCTTCCATTGATAAAATGGCCACAGACGGTACATTTGAAACCCTTTCCAAGCGTGAAAGGCTCCAGGTCACCCGTCAGCGCGCCAAACTGGAGCGGAACCTCGGATCCATTTCCGATCTGACCCGTTTGCCCGCCGCCATGTTTATCGTGGATGTGCACAAAGAGTACATTGCCGTTCGCGAAGCCAACAGGCTCAACATTCCTGTCTTCGCCATGGTGGATACGAATTCCGATCCCCGGAACATCGATTTCCCCATCCCGGCCAATGACGATGCTTCTAAATCCATCTCACTGATTATCAGTTACGTTTGCGATGCAGTTGCCGAAGGCCTGAGCGAGCGTAAGATGGAGAAAGAGAAGGAAGAGAAGAATGTCAAAGCCACCAAGGAAAAGGGTGAAAAAGCAGGAGAGAAGAGTGAAAGCGCCGGAGAGAAAGGTGCCAAGAGCGATGGCAAACGCAAAAGGACCGGTAAAGCAGAGGTGATCGTCCCCGTAGTTGTAGCCTCCGACGATGATGAAGATGAGGAAGTGGATTCCATCAAAGATAAGGCTTCTGCCTATGATGTGATTTCCGATGATGATGAGGATGAGGCTGCTGTCGGTAAAAAAGTTCCCACCCTTGATGAGGCTGACGAGGAGGAGAACGAGTAATTTTTAATTTGATTTATAACGCATTAAAAGATTCGGATAAAAATGGCTGATATTAAAGCTGCTGATGTAGCGAAACTGAGAAAAGTCACCGGTGCCGGCATGATGGACTGCAAAAAGGCATTACAGGAGGCTGATGGCGATTTTGACACGGCAATTCAGGTGATCCGTAAGAAGGGTCAGGCCATCGCCAACAAACGTGCTGATCGTGAGGCCAGTGAAGGCAATGTACAGGCCAAAGTTGAAGGCAACTTCGGTGCAATGATCTCCCTGAACTGCGAAACTGATTTCGTAGCCAAGAACGATGATTTTGTGAAATTTGCCACCTCCATTCTTGACCTGGCCATCGCCAAAAAGCCGGCTGACCTGGAAGCCCTGAAAAAACTTGACATGGGTGGTAAGAGTGTGAATGATACCATTGTTGAGAAATCAGGAACCATTGGAGAGAAGCTGGAACTTGCCTATTACGAATTCATCACTGCTGAGAAAGTTCAGGCCTATAACCATTTTGGCAACAACCTGGCTACACTGGTTGGATTCAGCAAAGCAGATGTGGAGGAGCAGGTTGCCAAGGATGTGGCCATGCAGATTGCTGCCATGTCGCCTGTTGCTGTAGACGAAACTGATGTACCTGCAGATGTAATTGCGATGGAGAGAAAGATCGGTCGTGAGAAGGCGCAGCAGGAAGGCAAACCCGAGAATATTGTTGACCGCATCGCCGAAGGTATGGTTAAAAAATTCCTCAAGGAAGCCACCCTGTTGAACCAGGATTTCACCAAAGACTCCAAAAAGACTGTGGGCCAGTATATCAAAGAACATGATAAGGACCTCCGGGTTACAGGCTTCAAAAGATTTTCGGTGAAGCAAAATTAGGAAATCAGAACCCCATCATAACCGCCCTGCCAGCAAAGCAAGGCGGTTTTTTTATGCCCATTATCAAGAAAGGGTAGTTCCCTTCGGCACTGATTATTTTTATTGCACAAAAATAAATAGGCGCCTCAGTAAACTCCCTTTCTTAATCAGCCGCAATAATTTCCTGCCTTTAATAAAAATGGGCGGCTCAGGAAACTACCCTTTTGTAATTTTCGTAATTTTAAAGAAAAAGAACAATGAACGGATACAAACGTATTTTGCTTAAGCTGAGCGGAGAGGCCCTGATGGCCGGGCGTTCCCATGGGATAGATCCTTCAAGGCTGCAGGACTATACGGAGGAAATTATCCAGGTGTCGGACATGGGCACCCAGGTGGGAATCGTTATCGGCGGTGGCAATATCTTCCGGGGGATCACCGGAGTTGAAGACGGTTTCGACAGGGTAAAGGGTGATTATATGGGTATGTTGGCTACGGTCATCAACGGACTGGCACTGCAATCAGCATTCGAATCAGCCGGAATGAAAGCCAGGCTCTTTACAGCCATCCGGATGGAGCCGGTGGCTGAGTTCTTTTCCAAAACCAAAGCGATTGAAGCCCTTGAGAACAATGAGATTGTCATCTTCTCGGGCGGCACCGGGAATCCTTTCTTCACCACAGATACAGCCTCATCCCTCCGGGCTGTTGAAATAGAGGCCGATGTAATGCTAAAGGGAACCAGGGTGGACGGAGTCTATACAAGTGATCCGGAAAAGGATCCCGAAGCGGAAAAATATGAAACGCTGACATTTGATGAAGCTCTCCAGAAAAATTTACGTATCCTCGATTCGACCGCATTCACCATGTGCAAGGAGAATGAATTACCCATTATTGTGTTCAATATGAACGAGAAAGGAAATTTGAGGAAACTCGTTTCGGGAGAAAAAATTGGTACTTTAGTTAAAATTTAAATAAATTACGCTCTTCTTACACAACCCTTGAAATCATGAATGAAGAAGTTCAGTTGATTTATGAGATGACCAGAGAGCGGATGGAAAAAGCCGTTGAACACCTTGAAAATGAGCTATCTCGAATCAGGGCAGGCAAAGCCAATATCCATATCCTCGATGGGATTATGGTGGATTATTACGGCACACCCACTCCCCTGAACCAGGTCTCCAACATCAGTACCCCCGATGCCAAGACCATCATGATACAACCGTGGGAGAAGTCCATGATCGACCCCATTGAAAAGGCATTGATGAATTCCAATGTGGGAATTACACCGGCCAACAACGGCGAGGTGATCCGGCTGGCCATCCCCCCACTCACCGAAGAACGCAGGAGAAATCTGGTGAAGCAGGTGAAAAATGAGGGTGAAAACGCCAGGGTGAGTGTACGCAACAGCCGCCGGGATGCCAATGATGAGTACAAACAGATGCAGAAAAACGGGCTCTCTGAAGATGAAACAAAGGATGCAGAAGCTGAGATTCAGAAGTTAACCGATGAATTTATTGGACAAGTTGATAAAGTCATTGAAGGCAAGGAAGAGGACATCATGACCATCTGATCTACATATCCAGGATCCTGAACAGCTCTGATAAATCGGGCGAAAGAATAATCTCTGTCCGGCGGTTCTTCCTCCTTGCTTCCGGGGTGTCGGCCGGATCCACCGGAAGGAATTCACCCCTTCCCGCAACCGTGATACGTATGGGTGCAATACTGGAATCCTCCAGCAAGATCCTGGAGATTGAGGTAGCCCTCAGTACGCTCAGGTCCCAGTTGTCTTTAATGGATGATCCCTTCCGGAAGGGCACATCATCTGTATGGCCCTCGATCATGATGTTGATATCAGGATTTTTACCCAATACAACCGACAGCTGCTTCAATGCCCTGACACCATTGGGATCCACCTGGGTACTCCCAGACTGGAAAAGCAACTTCTCCTCCAGAGAAACATAGACCTTTCCGTTTTTCCGGGTCACAGAAAGCCCCTGGCCTTCGAAACCCAGCAGGGCGTCAGCAACCTTTGTTTTCAGCTCATCCAGGATCCTGTCCTTTTCATGGAGCATCTCCTCCATCTCCATCAACCGGGCATTCCGGGCCTCCAGTTCAGCCTGAAGCTGATTCACATCCTGTTTTTGCTTGTTGACACTCGACTCAAGTTCTTTGAGCATCTGCTCCTTTTGGGTGAGGGTCTCCTGGGTGCCCTGGAGCTCATTGAGCAACCTTCGGGTTTCCCTGGCATTACCCCTTAAAAGTTCATCGTGGGTTGCCTGCAGATCCGCATACTTCCGCTGCAGATCTCCAAGCTCCTTTTCAAGCCCTTCCACCCGCTTTTGAATCCTGATGCTGTCTTTCACCAACTGAGCCTGCTGGCCTTCTACCTTGTCAATCTTTCCCTTCATCTCACGGTTCTCCACCGTCAGGTATTCATTCTCCTTCATGAGATCATCTCTCTCATTCTGAAGGGAATGGCTTTTATCTGTAAGTTGGGAAAATTCACTGGCAGGGACACACGATCCCAGGAGGGCAGCCCCAATAATGATATAAATGATCTTCTTCATAATTACATAACGGATCAATTGTTCCAAATTACATAAAATAGAAGGGAGAATCTTTCCGTTTTTTCACCACCCTCTTTTAAGATATTAACAAACCAATTTATTCGTACCTTTGCACCAGAAAAATTCAGTGATGGAAGAGACCCCAAGGGACTATACTCTTTTAAAGACCATTGAGAGTCCGGCCGACATGAAAATGCTCAAGCCGGATGAACTGATTCAGCTCAGTAAAGAGCTGAGACAATTCATTATAGAGGTAGTTTCCTCCAATCCGGGTCATTTTGGAGCCAGCCTTGGTGTTGTTGAACTTACAGTAGCCCTGCATCATGTATTTAATGCTCCTTATGACCAGATCATCTGGGATGTGGGTCACCAGGCATATGGACACAAGATTCTTACCGGCAGGCGGGACAATTTCCATACCAATCGCAAATACGGGGGAATCAGCGGATTTCCCAAACCTTCCGAAAGCATATATGATGCTTTTGGAGTAGGCCACTCATCCACCTCCATCTCAGCAGCCCTGGGAATGGCTGCAGGAAACAAATACAAGGGTGAGGATGACCGCCAGGTGGTGGCCGTGATCGGAGACGGTTCCCTTTCGGGGGGTATGGCCTACGAAGCCCTGAACAATGCCGGAAATGCAAAGAAAAATATGCTTGTGATTCTCAATGACAACCACATTGCCATTGATCCGAGCGTGGGGGCCATGAAGGATTATCTTCTCGACATTGCCACTTCCAGGTCCTACAACCGGGTAAAGAATGACGTATGGAACCTCCTGGGATTCCTGAGTAAAATCACTCCCAACGCAAGACATTACGCCCAGAAAATCGAGAACGCCATCAAATCCATTGTTCTCAAGCAGAGCAACCTGTTCGAATCGCTGAATTTCCGCTATTTCGGTCCGGTGGACGGCCACGATGTGATGCACCTGACCGATGTCCTGAAAGACATCAGGGAGATCCCCGGTCCCAAGCTTCTGCATGTGGTCACTCAGAAAGGAAAAGGGTTTGCCAAGGCTGAGGAGAACCAGACTGCGTTCCATTCACCGGGCATGTTCAACATGCATACCGGGGAGATGATCCTTAAGTCCTACGACAAACCACAACCCCCGCTCTACCAGGATGTATTCGGGGAAACCATCCTGGAACTGGCACGCACCAACAAGAAGATTATCGGGATCACTCCGGCCATGCCCACTGGTTCTTCCCTGAAGATCATGATGGATGAGATGCCCGACCGCACCTACGATGTGGGCATTGCCGAGCAGCATGCTGTTACTTTTTCGGCCGGACTGGCCACCGCGGGAATGGTACCCTTCTGCAATATCTATTCGTCCTTCATGCAGCGGGCCTATGATCAGGTAATCCACGATGTGGCCATACAGAACCTGCCGGTGGTCTTCTGCCTTGACAGGGCAGGACTGGTAGGCTCTGACGGGGCCACCCACCACGGTGCATACGACCTGGCCTATTTCAGGTGCATCCCCGGGATGGTGATTGCCTCCCCCCTGAATGAAATCGAACTTCGCGACCTGATGTATACTGCCCAACTGAAACCGGCAGGCCCGTTCGTAATCAGATATCCCAGGGGAAGGGGTGTGACGGTGGACTGGAAACAGCCTTTCAGTGAGGTGCAGATTGGCAAAGGACAGCAACTGAAAGATGGAACCGACCTGGCCATTCTTTCCATTGGTCCCATCGGCAACCAGGTTACCAGGGCCATCTCCATGCTTGAGAAAGACAATATCAGCGTGGCTCATTATGACATGCGATTCCTCAAACCGATAGACACCTCGCTTCTGGAAAGTGTTTTCTCCCGGTTCGATAAAGTGATCACCGTGGAAGATGCCTCCATTGTCGGGGGACTTGGGAGTGCCGTGATTGAGTATATAAATGACAACAACCACAAAGCCAGGGTGTTGCGCCTGGGGATCCCCGACCGGTTTGTGGATCATGGCACCCAGGAGGAGTTATACAGGGAGTGCGGTTTCGATGCAGAAGGAATTGCCGCCGCAACAAGGAAAATGGTCATTCCCCACCTGCTCACCAAAGCAATATAAGGGTCTACAGATCAAACCTGATTCCCTGCGCCAGGGGAAGATCCTTGCCGTAATTGATGGTGTTGGTTTGCCGGCGCATGTAAGCTTTCCAGGCATCCGATCCCGATTCACGACCGCCTCCGGTCTCTTTTTCACCGCCAAAGGCACCTCCAATCTCCGCACCGGAAGTTCCAATATTGACATTGGCGATTCCGCAGTCGGAGCCCACTCCGGAAAGGAACAGTTCAGCTTCCTGCAGGTTCCGTGTAAAGATGGCCGAAGAGAGTCCCTGGGGAACATCATTGTTCAGAGCAATGGCCTGTTCAATGGTATCATACTTCATCAGGTAAAGCAAGGGTGCAAAGGTCTCATCCTGAACAATCCGGTAATGATTCTGCACCTCGGCCAGGGCAGGCACCACGTAGGTCCCCGACTCATAACCTGCCCCGCTCAGCACATCACCCCCGAAAAGGATGGTTCCTCCTTCCTGTTTTACCCTGTCAATGGCATCGGTGAACAAGCGTACTGCTCCTTTGTCTACCACAGGACCAACCAGCACCTTTTTATCCAGCGGGTTTCCGATACGGCCGGAAATCTGTCCATAGGCTTTCATCAGCCGGGCCTTCACCTCCTCATAAACATCCTGGTGAATGATCACCCTGCGGGTGGTGGTGCAACGCTGACCGGCAGTACCCACCGCCCCGAAAACGATGGCCGGAATGGCCAGCTCCAGGTCTGCCTCTTTTGAGATGATCAGGGCATTGTTGCCCCCCAACTCCATGATGGAACTTCCCAGTCGCCCGCCCACGATTCCCGAAATGTGTTTTCCCACAGCAGTGGACCCGGTGACAGATAAGAGCGGGATCCTTTTGTCCGCCGCGAAGTTGTCGCCCATCACCGATGACCTGGCAATAACCAGGTTAAATACGCCTTCGGGCACATGGTTCGCTACAAGCACTTTCTGAATGATATGCTGAATGGCTATGGCAGTCAGCGGTGTTTTTGAACTGGGTTTCCATACAACCACATCGCCGGCAATGGCAGCGATCATGGCATTCCAGGCCCAGACTGCAACGGGAAAATTAAAGGAAGTCACCAGTCCGACGATCCCCAGCGGATGGTACTGGTCAAACATCCTGTGCAAGGGTCGTTCCGACTGCATGGTAAACCCGTAAAGTTGCCTGGATTGCCCAACGGCAAAATCACAGATATCGATCATCTCCTGGACCTCACCCAGTCCCTCCTGGTAAATTTTACCCATTTCAAGGGTCACCAGAAATCCGAGGTCTTCTTTTGATTCGCGAAGGGCTATTCCGATCTGCCTGACCACCTCACCCCGCTTGGGGGCAGGTACCGATTTCCATGTTTTGAAAGCATCGCCTGCACACTTCATGACCGCTTCGTAGTCCCCGAGGGTGGCATTGGAAACCTTGGCAATAATCTCTCCGTCGATGGGAGAAACAGAATCTGAACCATCCCCCTTCGTATCAAGCCATTTTGTTCCGGTGCTTGCACCGGGATTGATATCCTTAATCCCCAGCCTGCTGAGTACCCTGATCACCTGATCTTCGAATTTCTTTTCCATAAATCTCTGTTTTTCTGTTCCTGTTACTCAACAAAATTAACACAGGATCGTTTCATAAAATATATTTAATAACATGCATGAACCCGCAGGCCCGATGGCTTTGCAATTATCCTGAAAAGCATTAACTTCGCTGCGCTTCGGATCGGTGCAAAATAGTTCTTATTGTATTTGTTTTTTTGTACTAAGTACTGTGGACTGAGTACTGATTACTAAAATGCCCAGGTGGCAGGGCCGACCGTTTAAAAAAGCTCCTGTGGAGCTTTTTAGGGAGGAGCCAGCCTGTAGCGGGAGCCCAATTCCGCCACCATGGTATATTAGCAACAACCTGCAAAAACAGGAGTTGTAGTTCTTGAAATAGTGATTTTAATATGCCCAGGTGGCGGAATTGGTAGACGCGCTGGTCTCAAACACCAGTGATAGCAATATCGTGCCGGTTCGATCCCGGCCCTGGGCACTATCCTCATCTGAAATGTCTGAAAGTCCAATCCAGGAAAACAAACAACTGGCCATTGATAAGCGATACCTGCGAATGGCCAGAATATGGGCCTCCAACTCCTATTGCATCCGCAGAAAGGTGGGGGCGCTTCTGGTGAAGGACAAAATGATCATTTCGGATGGTTACAATGGTACACCCGCGGGATTCGAAAATGAATGTGAGGATGAGAACGATACTACCAAATCCTATGTGCTCCATGCCGAGGCCAACGCCATTACCAAAGTGGCCAAATCCAACAACAGCAGCGAAGGCTCTACCCTCTATATTACGACCTCTCCATGCATGGAGTGTTCCAAGCTGATTATCCAGGCAGGGATCACCAGGGTGGTGTACGAAGAAAAATACAGGATCACTGACGGACTCGACCTTCTGGAGCGGGCCCGGATTGAACTGCAACATATACCTGACAGCTCGGAAGAAACTGATCAGGGATCAATTGAATAAGACGATATGAGGAGTAAGAGAGACAGATTGATCATGTTTTTGCCGGTGCTCATCAGCCTGGCGCTGATTGCGGGAATCCTTTTGGGCAACTGGATTACGGGCATCCGTATCCGGAGCATTGTCACCGACGAGGTGAATAAACAGAAATTTTCCATCCGTCCGGGTTTGAACAGCAGTTCGGGTTTTTCACTGACCCCAAAGGGGAATAAGATCACCTCTGCCATTCAGTACATTGTGAATGATTATGTAGACACGGTTGATGTCTCCGCCCTGAGCGAATCAGTCATGCCGGCCCTGCTGGAAAATCTGGATCCCCATTCGGTGTACATTCCAGCAAGTGATTTTCAGCGCTTCTCCGAGCCCCTGGTCGGAAACTTCAGCGGTATTGGTGTATCATTTAACATGACCGACGATACCGTGGCCATCATCAACACCATCCCCAACGGTCCGTCCGAAATGGTGGGTATCCTGGCAGGTGACCGGATTATCCAGGTGGATGATTCACTGGTGGCCGGAGTGAGTATGCCCAGCGATGATATCGTAAAGATGCTCAAGGGTCCCAAAAACACCCTGGTGAAAGTGACTGTTTATCGCAGGGGTGAACATGCCCCCATCGATTTTGCGATTACCCGGGATGACATCCCCATCTACAGTGTGGACGTGGCCTATATGGTCAACAAGAATACCGGGTATATCAAGATCAGCCAGTTTGCCCAGACCACCTACCGGGAATTCATGCAGGCCATTGAAAAGCTGAAATCACAGGGTGCGGTGAAACTGATCATTGACCTGAGAAATAATGGTGGAGGCATCATGGAAGCAGCCACCATGATCGCCGATCAGTTCCTGCAGGAAGGGCAGCTGATTGTCTATACCGAAGGGCGCACCAGGCCCAGGGAGAATGATTATGCCACCTCACGTGGAATTCTGAAAGATGACAAGGTGGTGATCCTGATGGATGAATCCAGTGCATCGGCCAGCGAGATTCTTGCCGGCGCCATCCAGGACAATGACCGGGGACTGGTGATCGGGCGAAGATCCTTCGGGAAAGGCCTGGTACAGGAGGAGATGCGGTTCAACGATGGTTCGGCATTGCGACTCACCGTGGCCAGGTACTATACACCTACGGGAAGGAGCATCCAAAGGCCCTATGAAAACGGAAAGGAAGATTATTACCACGAATTCACCGAGCGCATCGTCAGGGGTGAACTGGAGCATCTTGACAGCATCAAGTTCGATGATTCCCAGAAATTCGTAACACCCGGTGGAAAGATCGTTTACGGTGGAGGTGGCATCATGCCTGATGTATTCGTCCCCATTGACACACTGGGATCCTCGGAATACTACAACCGGGTCAGGAGCCTTGGGCTCATGTACAGATTTGCATTCTATTATACCGACCTGCAACGCTCCAGCCTTGAGCAATTCACCACTGCAGATGAGATTGAGGGATACCTGGATAAGCAGAATATTCTCCCGGCATTCATCAAATATGCCAAGGAGAAGGGGCTCAGTCCCAATTACAAGGAGATCGAGACTTCAAAAAAGATCCTGACCAAAACCATCAAGGCATACGTTGCCCGAAATGTCATCGACAACGAAGGATTCTATCCCATTATCGCTGACATCGACAACACACTCAAGGTAGCCATCGACACCATTTCGTCCCTTTAATTCCAGGCCGGATTAAACCATTTTCGTTTTGCTTCATCAAAGAGGTAAATCAGTTTTGAATTTTCTAAAACAGAAGCAACATGAAAAATAGAATGATGAAGACAGCAGGAACACTTTTACTGGCAACAGTAATGGTAACCGGGATGCAGGCACAACCCCAAAATGGAAAAGGAAACGGACCCTGTGGCCAGGGATATGGCCCAAACCGTCAGGCATGTCCTCAATTCGGACAGGGGTACGGGCGAATGCAACAACCCGCTTTAGACCTCTCCGAAGAGCAACAGGAACAGATGCAGGCCCTGAGGCTTGAACACTATAAAGTCATGAAACCCCTGCGGAATCAGATGGCCGAACTGAAAGCCAGGGAGCAGACCCTGATCTCGGAAGAGGAAGTGGATATGAAGGCTCTGAATAAGGTCATCGATGACCAGACAGCCCTGCAGAATAAAATGCGGAAACTCAGTGTAGAGCACCGTCTTGCAGTCAGGGAAATCCTCACCGATGAACAGATGATGAAGCTGGATCAAAGGCGGAATATCGCCAACGGCAGACAGGGGCGGTTCAATCAATGCAACGGTCCCCAGAAAAATAAAAGTTAATAGTAGAGAAGGTTGGTTCAAGGACCCGCCCCGGTTGTTTCTGACGGAATGAGCAACGGAGCGGGTCTTTTTTATGGATTGAAGGTATCCCCGGCTGGATCCGCCGGCAGGATCTGATCCACAAAAGTTACGATGGCCCCGGCTGACAATTCAGCTTCTTCCATCATTCCCATATGGCCGCTCTCCTCCAGCCTGACCACCCTTGCATGGGGCACCAGGCCTGCCAGTTTCTCAAATACCCCTATGGGAATATAGTTGTCTTTCATTCCCCCGATCAACAGCACAGGAAGAGCAGGATCCTGAAGAACGTGGGTCCGGTCAGGCCGCTGCATCATGCCGTTCAGTATGGCGATGATCCCCTGATCCGGAGCCTTCAGGGCGATTTGCCGGGCCAGTAATACCTTTTTTTTAAGCCGCTCTCTGTTTTCATTCGCAAAGGCCTTGGGAATGTTCACATTCACGATCTGCCGCTTCTTTTTGCAAAGGATCAGGCTGATCTCCCGTTCCCGGATTGCCTTTTTCTCGTCCGTATCAGCATAGCAGGTGGAATGGAACAGGCAGTAGCCCCAAAGACGCTCCGGGAAAAGTTCAGCAAACGCCATGGTCACATATCCGCCCATGGAGTGTCCCAGCAAAACGATCTTTTGAATGTTTTCGGCATCCAGCACAGCCCTGACAGCCCCGGCCAGATCATCCATGGAGTGAATTTTCCCCCATGTACCCGACTGGCCATGCCCGGGAAGATCCACACAGATCACCCTGAAACGGCCGGTCAGCCCCGGAGTGAAGTCCTCCCATATCTCCCCCGACTCCAGGTATCCATGCAGCAGCACCATGCAGGGTCCTTCCCCCTGGTCAGAATAAACAACACCGGTGCCTTTATATGTGACTTCCTTTACCACCATGCCTGTCATTTTTGTTGTATCAGATCTTCGATCTCCCCGGCCTCCATGGGAATATCTGCCAGCAGGTCCAGGGGACCTTTTTCAGTGATCAGTATATCATTTTCAAGCCTGATTCCGATGCCCTCTTCCGGAATGTAAATTCCCGGTTCGCAGGTCAGCACCATTCCCGGCTGAAAGGGTACGGACCGGTCCATGGGATCATGTACATCGAGCCCCATGGAATGGGATGTGCCGTGCACAAAGAACCTTTTCCACAGCGGATCGTTCACAGGACTGGAGGCTGCTTCCTGCCGGGTATAAAGTCCAAGGGCAAGATGCTCCTCCTCCCACGCCTCGCCAACCTGTCTATGTAGTTCCCCGATGGTCACACCCGGCACCATGAGCGACCGTGCATGCAGAAATACCCGGTATACCGCATCGTAGATCTCCTTTTGCCTGTCCGAGAACTTCCCTCCCACCGGAAGGGTCCGGGTACAATCCGAGGCATAGTTGTTCACCTCTGCCCCAAAATCCATCAAAAGCAGTTCACCTGCCCTGCAGGTGCTGTTGTTTTCAATGTAGTGCAGGATGAGTGCGTTTTCTCCTGAAGCCAGAATGGGATCAAAGGCATTCCCCTCTGCTCCATTTCCAATGAATTCGGCCGTCAGCCCGGCTTCCAGTTCATACTCTTTTACTCCCGGTTTCAGCATTTTTATGACCCGGTGAAATCCCGACCGGGTGATGGCACAGGCTTTCCTGATCTCCTCCAGTTCCTCCGGCTCTTTCACCATCCTGAGCTGCATCATCAGGGGGCCCAGATGGTCCTGTTTCAAACCCGGATACAAAGCGGTGAGTTTTTTCTGAATGCGCGAACCGGGCGTCTCTGTTTCATATTCCCGGTCGCCCGCCCCGGGATAATTCAGGAAAAGCAGCCTTGCTTTTTTCGCCCCTTTATCAATGAAACCATCCAGTTCAGAGTTCCACCGCACATCTTCTATTCCCGAAATACCGGAGGCCATTTCGGGGGTCATCAGCGGACCCGACCAGAGATCGCTTTTCGGATCAGGCTTCCTGATGAACAGGGTTTCACAGTCAGCGGTCATGACCAGCACACTTCCTTCCTGGGAAATGCCCGTGAGGTAGAAAAAATCCGGATGCTGCCGGTAGGGATAAAACTGGTCCCCGGACCGGATCATGAAGGGGTTTGAACAAACCACTGCCAGGGCGCCCCCGGGCAACTTTTTGCCAAGTTTGGACCTGTTTCGGATAAACAGTGCTGAAGAGATGGGCGCAGACCTCATGCGGGCAGGTTACTGTATTCTGGAAAAATAGTGTTGTACGAAATGTCCTTTACCAAAATATGCTAATTCAGAAATGTTATATTTGTTTGTCACCCCGCGCAATTTAAGTAACTTATTTTAATTGTAAATGTATGTCCAGTATTTTCACTTCTTCCATCGGTAAGAAATTAATGATGTCTCTGGCAGGGAGTTTCCTGGTTGTATTCCTGCTGGTTCATATGGGGATCAACCTCCTGATTGTGATCTTCGACGATCCCATGGTGTACAACAAAGCTGCCCATTTCATGAGCACAAATGTGCTGATCAAGATCTTCGAGATTGTGCTGATGGGCGGAATTCTTCTCCACATCATCTATGCGCTGATCCTGCAGATTCAAAACTGGATTGCCCGCCCCAGGAGATACGTCAAAGCCAACTATTCCAATACATCGTTTTTCTCCAAATTCATGATCCACACTGCGGTGATCATCCTGGTCTTCCTGACCATTCACTTTATGGATTTCTATTTCAAAGCCAAATTTGGTCACGGAGGAACCATCGTGGTTGACGGGGTGGTGTACCACGATTTCGCTGCGGAGATCGTTGACAAATTCAACATGCTTCCCTTCGTGATATTTTACATCGCAGCTTTTGTTTTCCTGGGCTTTCACCTGGTACATGGATTTCAATCGGCTTTCAAAACACTTGGAATGGATCACAAAAGATATACCCCTGTGGTCCAGGCTTTGTCCATCCTCTACTCCGTTATAATTGTGGGTGGATACTCCATCATTCCCCTGATGATTTACTTCGCTTAATACATTTTGCACGATATGGTTCAGATACAATCCAAGATACCCGTAGGACCCCTGGCAGAAAAATGGTCCACGTTCAAATCCAATCAAAACCTGGTCAATCCGGCCAACAAGCGAAAACTCGACGTGATTGTGGTTGGCACCGGACTGGCCGGTGGGGCCGCTGCTGCCTCCCTGGCTGAAATGGGATTCAAAGTCAAATCCTTCTGTTACCAGGACAGTCCCCGGAGGGCACATAGCATCGCTGCCCAGGGTGGGATCAATGCGGCCAAGAACTATCAGAATGACGGGGACAGCGTTTACAGGCTGTTTTTCGATACAATCAAAGGCGGAGATTACCGCTCCAGGGAAGCCAATGTGTACAGACTGGCTGAGGTAAGCAACCAGATCATCGACCAGTGTGTGGCACAGGGGGTGCCCTTTGCCAGGGAATATGGCGGAGCCCTCGACAATCGCTCCTTTGGGGGAGCCCTGGTTTCACGGACATTTTATGCAAGGGGACAGACCGGGCAACAGCTGCTGCTGGGTGCCTACCAGGCGCTGAGCAGGCAAATCAAACTGGGCAACGTGGAGATGGTTCCGCGCATGGAAATGTTTAACCTTGTCATGGTGGACGGGAAAGCAAGGGGGATTATTGGAAGGGACGTGATTACCGGGAAACTGGAACGGTTCAGTGCCCATGCCGTGGTTTTGGCAACCGGGGGATACGCAAATGTCTTTTTTCTCTCCACCATGGCCATGGGAGCCAATGTAAGTGCAGCATGGCAATGCCATAAAAAGGGAGCCCTCTTCGGAAATCCATGTTTTGTTCAGATCCATCCCACCTGCATTCCGGTCCATGGCGAGGCCCAGTCGAAACTGACACTCATGAGTGAGAGTCTTCGCAATGACGGGCGGATCTGGGTACCCAAAAAGAAAGAGGATGCTGATAAACTGCAGCGTGGAGAGATCAACGGAACGGAGATCCCGGAGGAAGATCGCGACTATTACCTGGAGAGACGGTACCCGGCCTTCGGAAACCTGGTCCCCCGCGATGTGGCTTCCCGGGCTGCCAAAGAGCGGTGTGATGCGGGATTTGGGGTAAACGCCACCGGACTGGCTGTTTTCCTTGATTTTAAAGATGCCATTCAGCGGCTGGGAAAAGATGTGATTGAAGCCAAATACGGGAATCTTTTCCAGATGTATGAAAAGATCACCGATGACAATCCCTACGAGGTTCCCATGATGATCTATCCTGCCATTCACTACGCCATGGGAGGAATATGGGTGGACTACGAGTTGCAGACCACCATAAGCGGACTTTTCGCCACCGGCGAATCAAACTTTTCCGATCACGGCGCAAACCGCCTGGGAGCCTCTGCTTTGATGCAGGGACTTGCTGATGGTTACTTTGTTCTTCCCTATACCATCCAGAACTACCTGGCCGGGGAGATCAACACCCCCCGTTTCAATACAGATACGAAAGCGTTCGAAGAAGCGGAAAAAGAGGTGGCGGATCAACTGGAAAAACTGATGGCTGTCAAGGGGAACCAGTCGGTGGATACACTGCATAAGCGTCTGGGGAAGATCATGTGGGACTATGTGGGCATGGCCCGGAACAAGGACGGACTCGAACTGGCCATCGAGGAGATCAGAAACCTGAGGGAAGAGTTCTGGAATTCGGTGCGGATTCCCGGTGAACTGAATGACCTCAATCCCGAACTGCAGAAGGCCGCCAGGCTCGCAGATTTTCTTGAACTGGGTGAGTTGATGGCCAGGGATGCCCTGATCAGGGAGGAGTCTTGCGGAGGCCACTTCAGGGAGGAATACCAGACCGAGGAAGGGGAAGCCCTGAGGAATGACAAGGATTTCACCTTTGTGGCTGCATGGGAATTCAAGGGGCCCGGAAAGGATCATGTGTTACACAAGGAGCCCCTGATTTTTGAGAATATTGAAGTGAAACAAAGAAATTATAAGTAACAAGGAATAACCCGTTTACCATGGACCTGAAACTGAAGATATGGCGTCAGAAGGATACCCGAAGCAGGGGTAAATTCGTTGATTATAAATTGCAGGATATCTCACCCGACAGCTCGTTTTTAGAGATGCTGGATGTGCTGAACGAACAGCTTGTGGCTAGGAATGAGGAACCGGTGGTATTTGACCATGACTGCAGGGAAGGAATCTGCGGAGCCTGCGGCTTGTATATCAATGGAAGGCCCCATGGCCCCGATTCCCTGATCACGGTTTGCCAGCTCCATATGCGCAAGTTTAAACACGGCGATACCATTGTAATCGAACCCTGGCGGGCCCGGGCATTCCCGGTGATCAAAGACCTGATGGTGGACCGTTCCGCCTTTGATAAACTGATCCAGGAAGGGGGTTATGTCTCTATAAATACCGGAAGCGGTCCCGATGCAAACAGCATCCCCATCAGGAAGAAGTATGCGGATCTGGCCATGGATGCAGCTGCATGCATTGGTTGCGGAGCATGCGTGGCTGCCTGTAAGAATGCATCAGCCATGCTGTTTGTGGGTGCCAAGGTTTCCCACCTCACCCTGCTGCCCCAGGGTAAAATTGAGGCTATGGAAAGGGTCTCCGGAATGGTGGCCAAGATGGATGAACTTGGATTTGGAAACTGTACCAATACGGGCGCCTGTGAAGCCGAATGCCCCAAAGGGATCACCCTGTCCAACATTGCCAGGCTGAACCGGGAGTATTACCGGGCCGCTTTATAACCAAGCCCTCAGAATCACATGATTGCAGTGCAAAAGGATATCGGTTGCTGAAGCCTATATTTATTCGCGCAGCGAAGAAATTAAGCGAAGCAACGATATCCTGGAGCATTGGCCTTCTTTTTTTGCATGCAAAAAAAACAGCGACGAGGCTAATATACATTTGTAAAAAACAGATGTGAGCTAGATGTTCATGGTCGCCTCGACCTCATCCGCCGTTTTGGGGATAGGTGTTCCCAGTACCCGGCTGCCCGTATCTGTAATCAGCACATCATCTTCGATACGCACGCCGCCAAATCCCAGGTAAGGTTCAACAGCACGGTAGTTGATGAACTGTTCAAACTTTTTCTCAGCTTTCCACTGCTCGATCAGGGCCGGAATAAAATAGCAACCCGGTTCATTGGTGATTACAAACCCGGGCTCCAGTTTCCTTCCCATCCTCAGGTAGGCCAGGCCGAACTGGTCGCTTCTTTTCAGTGAACCGGCATACCCCACTAAATTTTCCCCGAGACTCTCCATGTCGTGTACATCAAGCCCCATCATGTGACCCAGACCGTGAGGGAAGAAGAGCGCGTGTGCACCTGCCGCCACAGCCTCGTCCAAATCACCCTTCATCAACCCGAGATCCTTCAGTCCGCCTGCGATGATCTTCGCAGCCAACAGGTGTACCTCCCTGTAGGTGACACCGGGAATGGATGCTTCAATGGTACGGGTGTTGGCAGCAAGGACTATGTTATATATGTCTTTCTGTATGCTTGAGAACTTCCCGCCGACCGGAAAAGTCCTGGTGATGTCACTGGCATACCCCATGACGGATTCGGCTCCGGCATCGCAAACCACCAAACGGCCTTCCACCAGTTCGTTGCCATGGTAATGGTTGTGCAGGGTTTGTCCGTCCATACTCAGGATCACCGGAAATGAAACGGGTCCCCCGTGAGACAGTGCAATGCCTTCTATGGCGCCCGCCAGCTCCCTTTCAAAGTTCCCCGGGAAAGCCATCTTCATGGCCGTGGTGTGCATGATCCCGGCCACCTCCAAGGCCTTTTCAATCTCTGTTATTTCATATTCATCCTTCACTCCGCGAAGCTTGACCACTGCGCCGATGAGCCCCTCTGAGACATATTTTTGCACCTCTTCGCAGCTCACCCCCAGCAGTCCGGCCAGCGTAATCACCTGGTCACCCCGGTAGGTGGGAAGGATATGTAGTTTTCTACCTGACCGGATCGCTGCCTTCAGCACATCGCCCAGTGCATCCAGTGTATTGGTGGACTCCACTGCCACTTCTGCAGCCAGTTCTTTCACCTTTGGCTGCTCTCCCATCCAGATGATGTCACCCATTTCAAAGTCATCCCCGTACAAAGTATCCACCCCCGACCCTGTATCACAAATGCCATGGAAGCCTGGCTTGTTGATTCCGAAAAAATAGAGGAAACTGCTATCCTGCCTGAAATGATAGGTATTGTCCCTGTAATTCATGGCGCTTTCATTGTTGCCTGCGATCAGAATCAGGCCTTCACCCAGCAGTTCGCGCAATTGCTTTCTTCTTTGCCAGTAAACTTCTTTTGGAAACATATGCTTTAGGATTTATTTGTGCTAAAAGTAGCCCCATTTTTTGACAAACGTCCAAAATCTGTGATAAACCTGATCTGCAAAAACAGATGTTTTATATCACAAACCAAAGATTTTTCCCGGATACCCCACGATAGGATACCAATTCCGTAACATTTTCATTCACAAAACGTAAAAATATGCGAATAGCATAGAAAAATAAGAATATATTTTTATATTCGCACAAGCCAAGTAATTTTTCAACCCTTTGTTAACAATTTTACCAACATGCCCTACCGCCGCCTTCCCAACACCGATTCCGCCCGGCTCAAGTCGCTGAAGTCAGCCTACGAAAAAGGGAAAGACCTCCCACCCTTTAAACTGGCCTTCAGCCCCACTTCCCTGAGAAAGATGCAATCCGTGATTCCCGGATTTGAAAACGCCATTTATGAACACAGGAATTCACTGAACATCCAATCGGAGAAAAACAAAGAATACCAAAAAAGGCTGAAGAAGGTGCGGCTCTATATTTCACATTTTATCCAGGTAGTGAACATGGCCATTTCCCGGGGCGATCTGGTGCCTGAGACCCGTTCCTATTTTGGGCTGGATGAGGAGGAGAAAAAGGTTCCTTCCCTCAACTCTGAAGAGGAGGTAATTGAATGGGGACAGCAGCTGATCGACGGTGAACACCAAAGGCGCAACAAGGGCCTGAGCCCCATTACCAATCCCACCATTGCCGTTCTGAAGGTCCACTTCGACAAATTCATGGAATACCACAACTACCAGCAAAGCCTGAAGAACCGGAGCCAGCGTGCACAGGATCAGCTGAATGCTCAGCGGGCACAGGTCGATAGCGTGATTCAACAAATCTGGAATGAAGTTGAGGATACTTTCAATGACCTGCCCGAAGAGCTGCGAAGGGAGAAATCATCCGAATATGGACTGGTCTATGTATTCAGGAAGAGTGAAATGAACAACACTACCCTGTTTCAGACCCCCCGTATGGGCGAGATCGGTTAGCGGACACCTTGATCCGGTAATACCAAAACACAAAGAATACCACAAAAAGCAACATGCTGATCAGGGCGGCGATGGGTATCATGGTGCTTGTACCGATCTCCTCAAGCATGTCGTCGGCACTTCCCCTTGAGTTGAAATAGTAGTATATGACACCCATGGCATTGTTTACGAAATGGGCTGTGATGGGAAACCAGATGGATCGGCCCAGGTACATCAGGTAACCCAGTATGATCCCCAGTATAACGCGTGGAAGGAAGGAGAAAAACTGGAAATGAAACGCGCTGAAAAGCAGGGCGGTGATCACAATGGCGATGTGTGGACTTTTCACAATGCCTGTCAGCAACCGTTGGAGCAATCCACGGAAAATCAGCTCTTCCCCAACAGCAGCAAGTACACCAATCATCAGCAGGTTGATCATCAATCCCCAGAAAGAACGGGTAGCCGTAAAAGCCCGCATGATTTTCTCAGCCTCCCCCTCCAGGGTTCTTAAAAACCGGTCGACGGACTCCAAAGGAAATTCCATTCTCATGTTGATCTCGGCCACGTAATTGATCAGCGGGATCACAGAGACCATCATGCCCACTGTTAGAAGGATGGCCACCGGGCTGACCGGTTGACGGAAACGGTAGTAGGAAAACAGGTCTCCTGCAAAGAGATAGGAAAAAAGGAGTGCCGGAATGATAAAAGTGCCCACGGACCCGAGGATCTGGATCAGTTTGGATGCCGCCACATAACGCGGATCGTCAAAGGATTCCAGTGAAAGAATCTCGTTTACTCGAAATCCATAGATCCATCCGGCCAGAAATGCTCCCAGAAATTGGAATGCCAGTCCGAGGATGAACAGCATCACCACAGCGAACATGAATTTTTCACCTGGTTTCAACCCGGCAAGAAGTGCTGGCCTTTTTTCGTAATTTTGCATCGCTCGAAGAGAACAAAGAAAGTAATTTGAATCTTTAAAACCTACAAGATTTATCACCATGCAAGCGGTGGATCAAGAAATCAGACTGGATCGGAAGTTGTCGCCAGGTGCCATTCAGTACCTGACATCTCACCTGGCTCACCACTATTCCGGCCCTGACCTGCATTCAATTCTGGTGACAGAGGAAAAAGAAACAAGTGCGGCATCCTCCTCCTTCTATATGCCTCAGTCCGATCTGCCCCTTGAACCAGAGAAGGTGTTTTTTATTGAGGAAGTTCCCGTCCTGTTCCCGCTGTCCCGGTCAGAGGCCTGGTACGCGGTCACTGAAAAAGGGATCCGCTTCAACCATGACATCCTTAAAAGTGCCTTTTACCTTCTTTCCGGAATCCAGGAATATCTTGATTACCAGCCCGATACACATGGCCGTTTCCCCTGGCGCGAATCGATCCAATACAGGCTGGGGTTTACCGAAAAACCGGTGGTGAACTACTATTTCGAGATCATCCTGGATGCACTTGAATCCTATTGCAACACGAACAATCTGCCGTTTAAAAGGGTGAGACTGGAGCAACCCGTACTTCTCCTTTCCCATGATGTGGACAGGATCAGGAAGTATTCCTTTCGCGAACTGGTTTATGTTGCTTTGCAACTGGTGGGACTCAAACCATCCGGCAGGAATCTTGTTAAAAAGTGGAAGTCATTCCTCTGCTATGCCAGGGGCACCCTTCTGTTCCGGAAAGACCCCTACTGGAATTTCAGTGAGATGCTGGCCATCGAAAAAGAGCACCAGATCTCCTCTTCCTGGTACTTTCTTGAAAAAACCGGAAAGGGCAATTCGCGGTATCACTTTGGGGATCCCGTGATCGCTGAACTTATCAGGGACATCACCCGGCTGGAACATGAGATTGGAATCCATGGCACGATGGAAAGCAGCACGGAACCCGTGGCCAT
>Ga0315535_1000435_pt1 | contig 29702 bp, 29 predicted proteins | sample SalMarSW160220MG_2_FD_203092 | JGI IMG/M metagenome (GOLD analysis project Ga0315535, IMG submission 203092) | Salt marsh sediment microbial communities from the Plum Island Ecosystem LTER, Massachusetts, United States - Salt Marsh Sediment SW1602-20 ... | reverse complement strand
TCTCAATGAATTGTATGCATTATGATAATATGATTATGTATCTTGCAAGAATGAAAATAAAAGATCAGACACATTATTATATTCGAGAAACCTACCCTGATGGTTCGCACTTAAAAAGTCGAGATGTCTTCCATCTGGGCACGGACCCCTCCAAACACATCATTTATCTTGGTGCACACGGTTATTATTATGATGAGGTGATTGAAGAAACTCTGGCACAATTTGGACTGTATCCGGATCAGGACGAATTGGATCATATATTCTGGGATTTTTTGAATCCTGAAATAAAGCGGGTAATCAGGGGCTTTCAGCGGTCCTTCGACGATTCTAAGACATATTTGTCGGAACCCCATTCGCAGGTTCACATATTCGACAAGCGCCGTATTCATTATCTAAGATTCGCCCAGATGGACCAGCGCAACCTGGGCAAAATGCCGCTCAAGGTATTTAACGTGCTCCATGGGAAATCGCGCGATGAGATTGAACAGTACTTTCTGAGTCAGGAGCGAATTCTTCGGCCCCACGAACGGAGAACATATGTCTATACTATTTTTGATCTTCAGCGGTTTTTTCTCGAACTCATTGCCACTCAAAGGCCACAGGATTTAAACCAAATCAAAATGGATGAGTTTTTTGTTGATGCGGTTTGCCGGCTTAATGATGATAAGAAATTTTGGGCGGGCATGGACACATCAGACAGGCTGCAAGACTATTTGATCAAATATGTGATTATGTATTTCGACACCGAATTTCCCCGGCCTTCCCTTTTCCAGGATTACCTTCACGACTTCATGAATCGCCACCGGACGTACCTTCCGCCGAAAAAAGTTCGCGTGAACATGGAGGAGGCCGCAAGACTTTTTGAAACCAGCTGGGAAAACTTAAAACAGATGGATCTCAAATGCTTTAACCGGTTATACCGAAAGATGGCCTTAAAATACCACCCGGATAAAGGGGGGGACCCCGAAACATTTGTAAAGTTGACCCGGTACTATCACGGCCTATTACGAAAAAAAATGCCATAGCCGACAGGATCATATCTCCAGGAGGCAGCTTAATTATTTTAGGGATCGGGGTTTTTCTTTTAGAGCCCCAAATTAAGCGGAATGAATGATCCGCAACGAAATCGTACAATTTTTGAATGCATTAGGAATCGTTGCGAAAAAACAGCGTTTTTATAAATTCGTAATGAAAAGATAAAAAATGTTATCTACCTAACCCATTTATATAAATATTGATATACTGTTTTTTCGTTACGAGCCCTTATGCATGAGTTTGTACGGTGTAGTTGCGGATTATTCATGGAGCGGTTACATTAAAAAAAACTCTCCGACCCCTTAATTATTTGAGAACTTACAAATGGTTAAAACAAGGGAACACATTTATGACTGATGGTTCACGAATCGATTATTCCGCCTTTGACCGTCCCGAGATTCTTCGGTTTTTATTTCATCCGAGGTCCGAAGAATCCATATCACCACCTATTGAGGATGCAAAAGACTTTAACATATCCGTAGAAGACGACGTTGTTATCGGCGCACGATTGCATCACTTTGATAAGGCTGCGCCTGTGATCCTCTTTTTTCATGGCAATGGCGAAATTGTATCAGACTATAATGATTTGGGCCCCATGTACTTGAGTATCGGCAGCAACTTTTTGCCTGTAGATTACCGCGGGTACGGTCGCTCAACCGGAACGCCCACCGTAACCGGGATGATGCGTGACTGCCATGCGGTCTTCGATTATTTCAGGCGGTGGTTCAGTACCCATGGATATACCGGTGCCTTGATTGTCATGGGACGGTCTTTGGGCAGCGCCTCCGCCCTTGAGCTTGCAACAAGCTATCCGGATGAGATAGACGGACTCATTATTGACAGCGGTTTTGCCTATTTTACGCCTCTGCTAAAATTGCTCGGAGTGAATATCAAGGCCATGGAAATCCGGGAGCAAGAGGGGCTTCGCAATATCGATAAAATTCAAAATTTTTACAAACCTTCACGTTTTATCCACGCTGAATATGATCATATCATACCCTTCAGTGATGCCCAGGCCCTTTTTGATGCCTGTCCCGCTTCAGATAAAAAATTGCTAAAGATACCCGGAGCCGATCACAATACCTTATTTTATTATGGGATGAATGATTACATGCGCTCGGTCAAGGATCTGGTACAAACACTGACGGTCTCGTAAAAAGTCCAACTTCTGCGTTGTGCTGCATTTCGCAATCATTCAACGTACGAAAAGTACGCCTCATGATTACAAAATTTGCACGCCTTGAATTTGAACTTTTTACGAAACCGTCAACACAAGTCATAATAAATAAAGGTTTAGATTTTACTCTAAAATAAGTTCGCATTTTGGATGCAGACGCATTTGATTGCGCTTCAGCGTAGCGACGGCGTGTTTCTCTTGGAAACTGACTGACTGTTTGAAGGGCTTTAGCACGCGTTAGCCTGAGCCGAATGAAATTATGACCTAAAAAATCAGTGGGATAAGTTAGCGATGAATTGTTCTTAACACCTCTGGCACGGCTCGGGCTTACGGGTGTTTAAGGACAAGTTTCAGTCGGTTGGAAAGAGATACATGCCGTCGCGGAGCGTTTTCCGTATATCGGGGGGATTTAAATACGTTTGCCCTGGCAGACGCATTTTAATGACTTGACATATATTAAAACATTATTTAAAAATATAACCAAGGTGCCGAGTTGGCTTAATAGGGAATCCCGTGAGAATCGAGAGCGGTCCCGCCGCTGTGACCGGTGACGAAATCTGCAACATGCCACTGACTGGTTTTAACCAGGTGGGAAGGCGCGGAAACTAGGAAGAACCGGAAGTCAGAAGACCTGCCTTGACATATACTCATCTCTCTGCGGTGAAACAGAGTGTTGTATATTAATACATACGATAAGGGTCAAGTAAACTGGGTGCAGCCCTTCAAGCTTTAAGAGTTTGAAGGGCTTTTTTTTTCCTCTGATACCGGCAGCGGAAGCACCCACAAAGGGAAAAGGAGGGGGGGGTAAAGGCAGAAGTTACCTTTGGTCGCTATCTCCCGACCAGGTGTTACCCCCCTCCTTGACCCTATTTACATTTGGCCAAATTTAATAGTATACATGCATGCGGTTCGCAATAGAAAAGGGGAAGAAAATCATGAAAATGGATATTTTTGAAGGAATGGACGCACCGGAACTCAGAAAATATATCGAATTTCTCCTATGGCACTACAGAGTGGTTGATGCGTTTTGGTTTCTCTATATGGCGGAACGCTTTGACCAGCCCACAGCAGAGCGACTTAATGAGAAGGTGTGGGGACGGGTTTCCTCAATGGCCGCAAAAGATCTGATCTCCCGGTTTCACATCCGGGAACGAGGGCTTAAAGGTTTTGTGAAGGCCCTGAAGTTGTTCCCTTGGTGCATCCTGGTCGGATATGAAATTCAAGAATCGGACGGGGAGGTGATCATCTCCGTGCCGTCCTGCCCCACACAGGAAGCCAGGCTCAGGCGCGGTCTGGGAGAGTTTGACTGCAAGGAAATGCACCGGGGTGAATTTACAAGCTTCGCTCAGGTAATAGATCCTTCCATTGGAGTTGAGTGCCGTTTCGCGCCTCCGGATCCTCATCCTGACGATATGTTTTGCCAATGGCGTTTTTATATTGAAAAACAGAAAAAACCGGACTCTACCTCCCACTCCTTATGATCAAAAGACTGGCGGGTGTCCACGTCATCACATCCTGCAGGCAAATCAGAACACGCGGCGCAAGCGTCTGCGTTGCGCGTGGCCGAAATTCAAAATCACAGCCACGACCTCACACGAATCGACATTTCTCTGGCCCGCGCCATGATTGCAGTAATATCCAGCGTTAGTAAGTTACGATCTTCCATAACCGGTTGACCGTTGATAATGGAGTGACTGACATCGTTTCCTCTGGCAGCATAGACCAGGTGAGATATTGCATTATACATGGGGGTCAGATGCGGTTTATGAGTGTCTATCACAATGACATCCGCCTTTTTCCCGACTTCCAAAGAACCGGTGACATCCTGAAGCCCCAACACTCTTGCCCCGTGGATGGTGGCCATTTTTAATACGGTAAGCGCGTCCATGACGGTGGGATCAAGGGTGTTCACCTTGTGAAGTTTGGCGGCCGTATCCATCTCTGAAAAAAGGTCCAGGTTGTTATTGGACGCGCAACCATCCGTTCCCAATCCCACGGTCACGCCCTGTGAAAGCATTTGGGGAACCGGGGCAATACCGGATGCCAGCTTCATATTGCTTTCCGGATTATGAACCACGTTTACCCCGTGTGCGGCCATTGTTTTTATATCCGCATCCTCAATATGAACGCAATGATCTGCAATCAGGTGAGGGCCTAAAAGCCCCAATGAGTCCAGATGTTTTACCGGTGTTTTTCCGTATTTTTCTTTTATTTCGGAAACTTCGGTTAATGTCTCTGCCACATGGATAATTAGCGGCACCTTATATTTTAAAGCCAGCTCATTTGACGCGGTAAGGAGTTCCGGCCTGCAGGTAAAAAGGGAATGAGGCTCTACGGCAATGGATACCAAAGGATCTTTTTGCCATTTTTGAATCAACGATTCGGTATACTCCAGACCTTTTGCCACGGGTCCGTAATTTGGCGAGGGAAAATCGTACAAGACTTCTCCCACCAGACATCTTACCCCGGCTTTTCGAGCCGCCCTTGCCACCTGGTCTTCAAACAGATACATGTCACAGAATGTGGTTGTGCCGGACAGGATCATTTCTGCAAGGGCAAGCAGGGTTCCGGTGTAAACAAATTCCGCATCCATGTTGCGTTCAGCCGGAAAGATGTAGTTGTTTAACCATTCCATGAGAGGAAGGTCATCGGCAAGCCCCCGAAAAAGGCTCATGGCGGCGTGGGTATGACCGTTCACCAAACCGGGAAGGATCAGACCGCCCCGGGCATCTATGACCTTTTCGGCGGTAAATGACGCGGGGGTTCCGGTCCCGATTTTGGAAATACTGTCGCCGCGAATACATAAAAAGCCGTTTTCAAAAATAGAATCTTTTGAATCCAACGTTAAAATCGTGCCATTTTTTATGATAATATCTTCCTGCTGCATGAGTTGTCCTCCCGGCGATATGTGTTTTGTTTTAATCCGCTCGGTATCTGTGATGTTTTTTTACCCGGAGTGTTCCAATTCGTCAAGCGACCTTGACAATAAAATAGGATTATATCATGAAGGGTTATCGGTGAATTTACAAATATATTCCGTTACAATACCAAAGAAAAAATTTTGGACACGATTCTTAAGGGAAACAAATGGGTTTTGATATTGTCGTACATAACGGTCTCATTATCACGGTTAATTCTGATTTTGACATCATTGAAAACGGCGTGATTTGTATCCGCAACGGAACGATCCACAGGATTGAAGCACGGACCCATGACACGCCTCTGCCTGAGTCAAAAGAAATAATTAATGCCAACGGCGGCATCATTATGCCCGGTCTGGTCAATACCCATACCCATCTTCCCATGACATTGTTCAGAGGGTTTGCCGATGATCTTCCTCTGGCGCTATGGCTGGATGAATTTATCTTCCCCTGCGAGGCCAAACACTTAACCCCGGAAACGGTCCGTCTTGGGACACTTGTGGCTTGTGCGGAAATGATGCTCTCGGGAACAACGACCTGCTGTGACGGATATTTTTTCGAGGATGACGTTGCAGCGGCGGTTCATACATCAGGTATTCGGGGCGTATTGGGACAGGGGGTTATCGATTTTCCCGCGCCGGGCGTGCCGGATCCGTCGGACAATATCAAGAACGCGGTGAGGTTTGTTAAAAAATGGCAAAAAATATCTCCGTTAATAACCCCCTCAATATTTTGCCATTCTCCGTATACCTGTTGCGAAGAGACACTAATAAAGGCCAAAGCCGCCTCTGATTCAAAAGGACTTCTTTTCCAGATACATGCGGCTGAAACCAAAAGCGAATATGTACGGATTCAGACCGAACAGCACACGACTCCGGTCAAGTATCTGGATAGAATCGGCATCCTGGATGAAAATACGCTGATGGTTCACGGCATATGGCTGGATGATGATGACATCGAGATCATCGCAAAACGCCGGTCAAGGATTTCTCATAATCCCCAGAGCAATATGAAGCTTGCCTCAGGCATTGCACCGGTTCCGAGCCTATTAACCGCCGGCGTAACCGTGGGTCTGGGTACGGACGGGTGTGCCAGCAACAATGATTTGGATCTTTTCCGGGAAATGGACACGGCTGCCAAGCTTCATAAGGTGAATCTTTTCGATCCTACGGTCATGGATGCTAAGACCGTATTGAAAATGGCAACCCGAGACGGCGCAAAAGCCATAGGTCTTGATAACCATATCGGCTCCCTTGAACCGGGCAAGCAGGCCGATGTCATTATCCTCGATACCGACAAACCCCACCTGGTTCCCATGTATAACTCCGTATCCCACCTTATCTATACGGCTCAAGGTTCGGATGTAAGAGATGTGATGGTTGCCGGAAGAATTCTTGTGAGAAATAAGAACCTGCTGACCCTAGACCTGGAAGATATATTGGAAAGAGTTACCCAATTAAGTGGATACATAAAGAAAAAGTTAAAAGTGTCTAAAGTGATCTAAAGTGCCTAAAGCTATGGTGTTGCTTCGCTCCGCTGATTTTATATAATTGACAGAATTCCTTAACTTTAGCTCACTTCAAACTTTAGTTCACTTCAAACTCTTACAGCGATGCTTCAGGCAGAGCCGGAGAACTCTGACCTGGCACAAAGGACCAGGTTTTTTAATGGCAAAATAAATTGGCTTAGGGAGTTTATATGAATTTGAAAAATATGATCAGATCGGCACGGGGCCGAAAACCGGTTGATCTTGTTTTGACCAATGCACGGATCATCAATGTCTTCTCAGGGGAAATTTTTGACGATGATATTGCTGTTGCCCACGGATGTATCGTCGGGTTCGGCTCATATGATGCTCAAAAAACGGTGGATATGGGAGGACGCTTTGTCGCTCCCGGTTTTATTGATGCCCATGTTCATATTGAAAGTTCAATGACGGGTATTACCCAGTTTGCCCGGGCCGTAGTTGCTTGCGGCACCACCACCGTGGTGGCGGATCCCCATGAAATTGCCAATGTGCTCGGTGCCGAGGGAATAGACTATATGCTTGCCTCGAGCCGGGGTCAGCCCATGAATATCTATTTTACCCTTCCGTCTTGCGTTCCCGCCACAACCATGGAAACTTCGGGTGCAGCACTTACGGCAGAGGATCTTTTGCCGTTTATGGGCCATGATCAGATTCTGGCATTGGCCGAAATGATGAATTATCCGGGGGTAATCCATGAAGATCCGGAAGTTTTGAGAAAAATAGATATGGCCAAAAAAGGCCACAAACCCGTGGACGGTCATGCGCCCGGACTTTCCGGTCATGATCTTTGCGCTTATATATCCGCGGGAATTTCGAGTGACCATGAATGTACCACTGAACGGGAGGCAAAAGAAAAACTTAATTTGGGAATGCACATCATGATCCGGGAGGGGACGGCCGCGAAAAATCTGGAAGCATTGATCCCGGTGGTAAACGAACGAACCGCTCGGCGTATGATGTGGTGCACGGATGACAGACATCCCCAGGACATCCTGGAAAAAGGGCATATTGATTCAATGGTTCGTAAAGCCATATTTGCCGGCCTTGACCCTGTGATTGCGATTCAAATGGCCACGATAAACCCTGCCGAATATTTCAGGATCGAAACTGTCGGTGCGATTGCCCCGGGCCGAAGAGCGGATCTGGTGGTGTTTTCAGATCTTGACTCCCCACACATGGAAGCCGTGTATTCCGGCGGCGTTCTGGTGTCTGAAAATGGCAAGATGTCACCGGATATCGCCCCCCCCGATCCTGTTCTTGTACCGTCGTCCATGAACGTAGACACGAAACAAATAGATCTTTGCATCCCGGCGACAAAAGGGCGCATCCGAGTCATGGATATCGTGCCGGACCAGCTAATAACCGGGCAACGCATAATGGAGGCGATGATATGGGAAGGCAAGGCCGTTGCCGACACCTCTCGTGATATTTTGAAAATTGCGGTCGTTGAACGGCATACCGGATCGGGCAATGTGGGAAAAGGGTTTGTCAGAGGGTTTGGCTTGAAACGGGGAGCCATTGCATCAAGTGTGGCCCATGACTCCCACAATATCATTGTTGTGGGAACCAATGATGATGATATGAAGGCTGCGATCCGGGCCATCGTCAAAATGGGAGGAGGTCTGGCGGCAGTATATGATAAAAAGGTCTGTGCTGATCTTGCCCTTCCCATCGCAGGCCTTATGTCCATAGAACCCATTCAAGCGGTGCGTGATAAGATAGACCGCCTGATCCATGCTGCCAGGGAGTTGGGCACAGGACTTGCCGATCCTTTTATGACACTCTCGTTTTTGGCACTTCCCGTTATTCCCGAGCTGAAAATCACGGATAAAGGGCTGGTTGATGTTGCCCGGTTCACCACCGTGTCTTTGTTTGTGGATTAAATAGTGCCTGAACGAAAACTGTCTTTTCCGCCAATATCTGCGTCAGACTCAAATTTTAATCCTCGAAATACGACCAGTATTCCTGTGGTTAAAATTTTCGTCTTTCTTGATCTTAACGAAAAATCCTAGTTTTCGTTCGGGCACTAAATAGGACGGTCTCGTAAAAAGTCCAACTTTTGCATTATTTACGGATAACCCCACGTTATTTTTTATATAAATTCCCCACAAAGACTGTAAAAATTAAGACGGTAACACTTGCCCAAAAATGGCAAACTTATTGCCGAATATTGTCGCAATAACACGGATCATACGATTTGCTTGTTTAACACAACCTGCTGGAATTTAATCATTTCTCGACTATTTTCAATGTGCTTGTAACTTTTGCATGGTTTTTGCAGTAACTTAGATGAACCGTGTTCCGATTATAGAAAATAGAATACACAAGGGATGACATATGAAATTAAACTCTTTTATCCAATTTATTATTATGCTGACATTGTTATACCTTATTGGAGGATGCGCGGATAGAATGCCGTTTTTTTTTAATGGCAAGGTTTTCCGTTATCCTGATTCCAAGATTGTAAACCAAATGCGCCTGAAGGACGGGTGTTATGCCGAGCTTGAAACCAACGATTCATGGAAAAACGTATTAGAATATTACAAATATCATATGAGCAAAACCGGCTGGTCCATACGGGTTGAACGAGAATTTGCGTCACCCGATAGCGATGACCCAAAATCAGCCGCTTTTTTGGTTTTTTTTAAAGACAATGAAGGCGTAATGATTGATACCTATCCGTCGGTTAGCGGCGATAAAACACAGATCGCTTTGTTTATGGGGGATATTGATGAATAATAAAGGTTTCACGTTAACCGAACTCACCGTTACCATTGCCCTTTTGGGTATAATGTCAGCAATTTCCATACCCAGTTATTTTTCCTGGCTTCCCAGGCACCGGTTGCAAACCTCCGTCAGACATATTTATGATGACATGAATATGGCGAGATCCAGAGCGGTGAGAACCAATGCAGATATCGGTATAGAATTTAACACGACAAATGAAACTTATAGAATATTCATAGACGCAAATCAAAACCAGACCTTTGATACAGGCGATACCGTTCTAAGTTCCGCTACGCTGGAAAATGACATAGATATTACCGGATCTACATTTACTAGTCATACGTATGGATTTAATAGCAGGGGGATGTCCGCCGGTACCACAGGCGATGTCTATTTGACAAACCCCAGCGGACTTTTTCTGGGGGTGCGCGTCAATACTTCCGGCTGTCTCACAGTTATTAACAGCACGGATGGAGGCACCAACTGGAGTTAGTGCAGGTTTTGGGTTAAACCCGGTTTTTCATGATTGAGGATGAGCAATTGCCGGACGGGATTGCCCATGAACTCAATCTTTGCAAAAGATATCTTCTGTTTTGTTCAAAAATTTCATTTTTTTCTTGACCCCTTCCTTTTTCTGAGATAAGAAACCCAGCTTGATTATATTCTATCTGGTTACAATGCGCTTTACGCTCCTTGTAAGCAAAGGAAAGAAAGCGCACGGTGATAACATTTCAGGCCTGTGCCGTATTATTGCAGAGTAAGATTTGTGCTAAAATAAGCATAATTTCAGCACAATTAAGGTACGGCCTAAAAAAGGATGCGGAGGCACGATCAGATATGCTGACAGAATATTATCCTATCCTCTATACCGTAATTCTCGCCATTCTCTTCGCCGGCGTGACCGTCTTTCTCTCACATATCCTCGGCCCCAAGCGTAAGTTTAAAGTCAAAAACGAGCCTTATGAATGCGGGCTTCCAAGCGAAGGCGCTCAATACACCGATACCCCGGTCAAATTTTATGTCATCGCGTTGCTCTTTCTTGTTTTTGACCTTGAAGCCGTTTTTCTGTATCCGTGGGCGGTTTATTACAAAAAACTCGGCCTGTTCGGATTCGCGGAAATGCTTATTTTTATGCTGATTCTTCTGATTTGTTACATTTATGTATGGAAAAAGGGAGCGCTGGAATGGGAATAGAAAATTACCTGCAGGGTGAAAACTATGCGGTTACAAGTCTGACAAAACTGGTCAACTGGTCCCGGAGCAACTCCGTGTGGCCGTGCACATTCGGCCTTGCGTGCTGCGCCCTTGAGATGATTGCAAGCACACTGGCCGATTTTGACATTTCCAGGTTTGGCTCCGAGGTTTTCCGGCCGTCACCCCGGCAGGCGGACTTACTTATCGTCGCAGGGACACTGAGCAAAAAAATGTCGGTGATGGTCAAAAGGATATACGATCAGATGGCAGATCCCAAATGGGTCATCGCCATGGGGTCCTGCTCTTCTTGCGGGGGGGTGTTTCAAAGCTACGCCGTGGTCCAGGGGGTGGACCAGATCATACCGGTGGATGTTTATATACCCGGTTGTCCTCCGCGTCCTGAAGCGGTACTGGCCGGTCTTATGAAAATTCAGGAAAAAATAAGGACGGAAAAACTGGACCAGAGGCCCGATTTTACCGGCTGAACGCTGAAAAAAAGGATGGAAGCGAATGAGTTACAAAAACGTTATCCAAACTATCCATAAAAAATTTCCGGAAGCGGTTGTAAACGAATGTGAAAACAAAGGCCAGCGGGAGATCACTTTGGCGAAAAGCCAGTTTTATGAAACCATGCGTGTGCTTCAGGAAAACCCTGACCTTCCCTATGACCTGCTCATCGATATACTGGGAATTGACTATACCCCCAGGACGCCCCGTTTTGATCTGGTATATGTTCTCTTGTCAACAAAGGATTTCAGCCGCCTCATTGTAAGACTTAAGGCGGAAGAAGGGGAAGAAATACCGAGCGTGAGCAGTATCTGGAACTCCGCCAATTGGGCAGAAAGAGAAGTCTATGACCTTATGGGAATACCATTTTCAGACCATCCCGATCTAAAACGCATCCTTACCTGGAAAAATTTTGAGGGGCATCCGTTGCGCAAGGACTTCCCCCTTGAGGGAAAGGACTTTGATAAACCGTTTGATCCGGAAACCATTGAGGATTACACGTAAAGGAGGCTTTCTGTTTTCACAGGAGAATCGGTTTTTTCAAATAACGATTTCAAATACCTTAGTAAAAGACGAGTGTAGAAATCATGGCTGAAAGCAAAAAAATGTACCTGAACATGGGGCCCCATCATCCCGCGACACACGGTGTACTTCGCATCGAACTGGAACTGGACGGTGAAACCATTGTAAACGCAACTCCCCGTATCGGTTACCTGCACCGTGGGATCGAAAAACTTGCTGAAAACCGGAACTATCAACAGATAATCCCCCTTACCGACAGGCTCGATTATGCATCAGCTTCGGCAAACAATATGGGTTACTGCGTGACCGTGGAGAACCTGATGGGGATCGAGGTGCCCAAGCGGGCTCAGTATCTCAGGGTGATCATGGCAGAGCTTGCCCGAATCATGGGCCACCATCTCTGGATCGGCACCCATGCCCTGGATATCGGCGCGATGAGCGTCGTTTTTTACGCGTTCAGGGACCGGGAAATGATTATGGACATTAATGAAGAGATCGCCGGATACCGGCTGACTCCCACTTTTTTCCGTATCGGCGGAGTGGCTCATGACGCAACGCCCAAATTCATAGAAATGGTGAGAGATTTTGTAAAATGGTTTCCCAAGGGGCTTGACGGTTACCATAAGCTTTTAACGGAAAACAAGATATGGACGACCCGGACCATGGACATCGGGACCATTTCTGCGGAAGAAGCGGTCAATTGCGGATTTACCGGACCCAGCCTCAGAGGGTCCGGGGTGGCCTATGACCTGCGAAAAGCATTCCCGTACAGCAGCTATGATGATTTTGATTTTCAGATACCGGTCGGGGATAAAGGGGATGTATACGACCGCTACCTGGTGCGTATGGAGGAGTTCAGCCAGTCCCTTAAAATTATTGACCAAGCCATTGAAAATTTGCCTGAAGGACCCGTAAATGTCGACAATCCATGGATAAGCAACCCCGAATTAGACGAAGTGCAAAAGGATATCAGTGCGCTGATCCGGCGGTTTATGATTCACGTAAAAGGCCCTGTCGCTCCCGAAGCGGAGGTCTATCATGCGGTTGAAGGGGCCAAAGGAGAGCTCGGGTTCTACCTGGTTGGCGACGGGAGCGAACATCCTTTTCGGCTTAAAATAAGGTCTCCATGTTTTTACCTGGCCAGTGCGCTTCCCCGTCTTATGATAGGGCATATGGTGGCGGATGCCATTGCCATCATCGGGAGCATCGATGTTGTTTTAGGCGAAATCGACAGGTAAGGCTTAGGATTTTACATATACAGATAGATTTCATTTATACATGTGACCGGAAAAGGGAAAGATGAGTATGGTCAGGTTAACGATCGACGGAAATGAGGTTGAGGTTCCCGAGGGCACGACGATTCTCAAGGCCGCTGAAACAGCAGGTATTCGTATTCCAACCCTTTGTTACCACAAGAGGCTGCCGCCCATCGAGTCGTGCAATATGTGCATCGTTGAGATTGAGGGGGAGAAAGAGCCTGTTAATTCCTGTGCGGCTCCGGTTTCAGAAGGCCTTGTTGTTATTACAAATTCAAAGGCCCTCCATGAGCAGCGGACGGCAAATCTTAAAAAAATATTGAAACACCACCCCCTTGATTGCCCCATATGTGACAGGGCCGGGGAATGCGAACTCCAGGATATTGTGTACGAACTCGGTATCCAGGATGTTCCGTATGAACCCCGCAAGGTCAAAAGAGATGATGCCTACTCCACAACACTGATCCGATACTGGGCAGACAGATGTATCCTGTGTCGGCGATGCATTACGGCATGCCAGGATCTCAAACAGATCGGGGCCTTAACACTAGAGGGGGAAGACGAAAATGCCAGGATTGTCGTGGATCCTGATAAATGTAAGTCCTGCGGGGAATGCCTCATGGTATGTCCCACCGGCGCTTTGACCGAAAATCTGTCCAGGTACAAGGGAAGGCCCTGGTTGGTCAAGAAGGTTCAGACCACATGCTCCTATTGTGGCTGCGGCTGCCAGTTTGAGCTGAACGTAATGGACAACCGGGTGATCGGCGTTACCACCGATGTGGATACGGGCGTAAACCAGGGAAGCCTTTGCGTCAAGGGGCGTTTCGGATATGAGTTCATCGGAGACGAAAGCCGCCTTAAAAAACCCCTGATAAAAGAAAACGGCGCTTTCAGGGAGGCAAGCTGGGACGAGGCGCTTGATCTGGTGGCCGAAAAATTCAAAGCCATCCGTGATGAACACGGCCCGGACGCGATTGCCGGGCTTACCTCGGCCAAATGTACCAATGAGGAAAACTTTCTTTTTCAAAAATTCATGCGCGCGGTGATCGGGACCAACAATGTGGATCACTGCGCCCGGCTCTGACATTCTTCAACGGTGGCAGGTCTTGCCGCCACATTGGGAAGCGGGGCCATGACAAACCCCATCAGCAATGTTCTCAAGTCCGAAGTTATCCTGGCCATCGGAACCAACACCACGTGTAATCACCCCATCATTGCCAATTACGTGATGGAGGCCATCCATCGGCACGGGGTAGAGCTCCTTGTGGCCGACCCCAGACGTATCGAACTGGTGGATCATGCCGCCCTGTGGCTGCGGCACAATCCGGGCTCCGATGTTGCCTTGATCAACGGGCTCATGCACATCATTATAAAAGAGAACTTGCAGGATCAGGCTTACATCGATGAGCGGATGGAAGGTTTTGACGAGCTAAAAAGTTGCGTTGAGAAATATACCCCGGAACACGTATCGTCAATTACCGGGGTTCCTGAAGAAGACCTTCATGCAGCGGCCCGGCTCTATGCAAAGGCCGAACCTGCGGCAATCCTTTACACAATGGGGATAACCCAGCACATCACCGGGACGGATAACGTAAAGTCTTGTGCCAACCTGGCCATGCTTTGCGGGAATGTGGGCAAGGAAGGCGGCGGAGTCAATCCGCTCCGAGGCCAGAATAACGTCCAGGGTGCTTGTGATATGGGCGGCCTGCCCAATGTCTTTCCCGGGTATCAGGCGGTTACCGTGGATGACGTGAGGAAAAAGTTTGCAGATGCATGGGGGGTGGAAGGCTTTCCGTCCACGCCCGGCATAACCGTCACTGAAATGTTCAGCGGTGGCGAGACCGGACAAATAAAAGCCCTATACGTCATGGGAGAAAATCCCGTGCTGAGCGATCCGGACAAACATCATATAGAAAAAGGTATAGAAGGGTTCGAATTTTTTGTGGTTCAGGATATATTCCTGACGGAGACGGCAAAACTGGCCGATGTTGTGCTTCCTGCAACCTGTTTTGCGGAAAAGGACGGAACGGTTTCAAACACCGAACGCAAGGTCCAGAGAGTTCGAAAGGCTGTGGAACCTCCGGGAGAAGCCAGAGAAGACACCTGGATTATCAGCGAAATCGCAAAACGGATGGGCTATACTATGTCCGCATCAACTCCGGAAAAAATCATGGAAGAGATCAACCTGTTGACCCCGAGTTATAAGGGGATCACCTACAAGCGAATCGAAAAAGGCGGGATTAGCTGGCCGTGTCCGGATGAAGATCATCCCGGGACACCCGTGCTTCATATGGGAAAATTCGCCAGAGGCAAGGGACTTTTCTTTGCCATCGATTACATACCGCCCGCCGAGCCAGTCGATGACGAGTACCCGTTTCTGCTCAGCACCGGTCGGAATCCTCAGCACTTCCATACCGGAACCATGACCCGGCGCGGCACCGGCCTGAATCGTCTTTGCCCGGAAGCTATTGCCGAAATAAACCCCGTGGATGCGGAAGCGTTGAACATATCAGGAGGGGAATTTATAGAGATTACCTCAAGGCGGGGCAGCATAAAAGTCAAAGTGAAGCTCACGGAGCGTTCCAAACCCGGGATGGTTTTTATGCCGTTCCATTTTCATGAAGCTCCGGCAAACATCCTGACACATTCAATTGTCGACCCGGTGGCAAAGATACCCGAATTTAAGGTCAGCGCGGTCAAGATAAACAAAGCTGCATGAGGGAGTAACCCAGATGGTTGAATATTTAATCATTCCTGTAATCAAACTTATTGTGATATTCAGTGTGTTTCTTTTGATAGCTGCTTACACAACCTATATGGAACGGAAGGTGCTGGGACATATGCAGCTGAGATACGGACCCATGCGGGTCGGGTTTCACGGGCTCCTCCAGCCGATTGCAGACGGGATCAAGAACTTATTCAAAGAGGATCTTATCCCGGAAAACGCAGACAAGACCGTCTTTATGTTAGCCCCTGCGATCAGTATTGCGGTTGCCATTATTCTGCTTTCCGTGATCCCTTTTGGTCCTCCGATCACGATTTTCGGACGGAAAATAAACCTCTACCTTGCCAATCCGTCCATTGGTATCCTTTTTGTTCTCGGATTCTCAACCCTTGGTTCTTACGGAAACATTCTTGGGGGATGGTCTTCAGGGAACAAGTACGGGTATATGGGCGGACTGCGCGGGTCAGCCATGATTATAAGCTACGAAATTTCAATGGCATTTGCTGTGGTGAGCATTATCATGATTACCGGCTCCTTTAGTATCGTTGACATGGTGAATGCCCAGACCGGAGTATGGAATGTTTTAAAGCAGCCGGTCGCCTTCCTTGTTTTTCTGATCAGTGGAATTGCTGAATTAAACCGGACCCCCTTTGACATGCCCGAAGCCGAGTCCGAGCTTTGCTGCGGATACAACGTGGAATACAGCAGTATGAAATTTGCGCTGTTTTTCCTGGCCGAATACATACACATGATTGTTTTCGCATCCCTGGTCGCAACCCTGTTTTTGGGAGGATGGCACGGTCCGGCCTTTGTTCCCGGCGTGGTCTGGTTTTTTCTAAAGATGTTTGCCGTCATTTTCCTGTGCATCTGGGTGAGGGCTACGTTTCCCCGGTTGCGCTACGATAAGGTCATGAAGCTTGAGTGGAAGTTTCTTTTGCCTGTGGCGCTTCTTAATGTTCTGGTCACGGGATTGGTGATGGCAGTGTTATGATCTTAAAACCTAAAACCCGATGAGTTCTGCTTTTTACGAATTCATCAAATATTATATACTATCCTGAAAAAACAGGTAAGATAATGAAAGAAACCGATGTTATACATGTGAGTAAAGATCGTCCTGAAAAGGGAAAATACGTTAAGCCCCTTTTTAGAGGACTTTCTTTTATATTCAAGAATTTTCTTACAAAGCCGGTGACCCTTCAGTACCCCACCGAGAAGACACAACGGAGCCAACGATGGAGAGGTCTCCACAGACTCGAGGTTGACGAGAAAGGGGAACTCAAATGCGTGGCATGCGGCCTGTGCGCCCGGATTTGTCCGTCCGAGGCCATCACTATTGTTCCGTATGAGGAAGAGGGAAAGACACGATATCCTAAAAAATTTGTCATAAATGAACTCCGATGCATATTTTGCGGGTTTTGTCAGGAGGCCTGCCCCAAAGGGGCCATTACATTGACGGAGGTTTATGATTATATCGACTACAACCGGTCAGATTTTATTTTTGATATTGAAAAACTGAAAACCCCGGAAAAGTTTAGGTTCACGGGAAAATAACTCAACGTACGAACATCTTCTCGACAGGGGATGCTCTTCGAAAACAGTATTTAAAAAAGGCTTTTGCTCATGGAACAGGCACTGATATTGATTTGTGGCATCATCGCCATCGCCACCGCCGTAATGGTCATATTCTCCCGAAATACAGTTCACAGCGCCATGTGGATGGTGGGAAACTGCTTTATTCTTGCGGTTCTGTTTCTGTTATTAAAATTTCAGTTTATCGCAATTCTGCAGGTGATTGTTTACGCAGGCGCAATCATGATGTTTATTATTTATGCGATTATGATGCTGAACCTGCGGGTTTCGGATGAAAGTGCAGAACCTTTGAAAAATGTTTTAAACGGACGGTATTTGCTGGTAGGCCTTTTACTGATCGGGATGTTTATCATCGGGGTAGGGTTCGGTCCCATGGCGTTAAAAGGATCCATGACAGATCCGGCCATGATAAAATTCGGAGAGGTGGAACTGCTTTCAAATTATATATTTGCCGAGGGACTCCTTCCCTTTGAACTGGTATCTGTCCTTCTGACGGCGGCAATTGTGGGTTCTGTTTACCTGGCGAAAAAAGATTGATTAATCGATTATTTGTTCGAAAAATAAGGTATTACTGTAATGGCTGAATATCAAAACATCTATCTCACTTTATCGGCGATACTTTTTACAATAGGTTGCGGCGGGGTGATCACCCGCAAAAACGCTATTGTTGTGTTTCTGTGCATAGAGATCATGCTCGGGGCTGTTAATCTTGCCTTTGTCACCTTCAGTCGAGCCAATAGCTCCCCTGAAGGGATATTCATGGTGATGTGCATCATGGCCGTGGCGGCGGCCGAGGCAGCGGTCGGACTGGCAATTTTTGTCCTTTTGTACAGGAAAACCGGATCCATCAATATAGACAAGTTTAATTTGCTAAAATGGTAAATAGAGGTTTATGCAATGTTTGATTATGTATGGTTGATTCCTACCTTGCCCCTCATTGGCGTGCTGGTAAACGGTCTTTTCGGCCGTCGTATAGAAAAAGCAAATAAAAGTATTATACACTGGATCGCCTGCGGTTCGGTGGGGCTGGCTTTTTTCGTGACATTGACCATTTTTGTTCAGATGCTAAGGCTTGAACCGGACAAGCGTTTCTACGATTACATCTGGTTCACATGGATGGCATCCGGAGAATTCAGTGTCCCAATGGGATTTCAGATCGATCCCATTTCAATGTTTATGTGCATGTTCGTCACCGGGGTCGGCTTTTTGATCCATATATATTCCATCGGTTACATGTGGCATGATGAGCATGATGAAGGGACGTATTTCAGATACTTTACATACCTTAACCTCTTTATGTTGTGCATGATCACCCTGGTGCTGGCGGACAACTTCCTTTTGATGTTTTTGGGCTGGGAAGGCGTAGGATTATGCTCATATCTTTTAATCGCCTTCTGGTTCAGTACCAAGGAGTTTGCGATTGCGGGTAAAAAGGCCTTTATTACCAATAGAATCGGCGACTTTTTCTTTGCCATTGGCATGCTGCTGCTGATCGTGAATCTTGGAAAACACGGGATGTGGTCAATAAAATACGCGGATGTATTTGCCCATGCTTCCCTCCTGTCGCCGGATCTTATCACGTTGATATGCATTCTGTTTTTCCTGGGATGTACGGCCAAATCGGCCCAGATTCCTCTATATGTCTGGCTTCCTGACGCCATGGCCGGCCCCACTCCGGTCAGCGCGCTGATCCATGCCGCAACCATGGTCACCGCCGGCGTATATTTTGTGGCTCGCTGCAACATTCTTTATTCCATGTCACCGCTTGCCTTGCAGATCGTTGCCATTGTGGGCGGGATGACCGCATTTTTTGCCGCCACCATCGCTTTGACCCATAATGATATCAAAAAGGTGTTGGCCTACTCAACGGTCAGCCAGCTCGGGTACATGTTTCTGGGCTTGGGAGTGGGCGCCTTTGCCGCAGGCCTTTTTCATGTTTTGACCCATTCTTTTTTCAAGGCCCTTCTGTTTATGTGTTCAGGGTGTGTCATACACGCCATGAGCGGTGAACAGGATATGAGGTATATGGGGGGGCTGCGAAAGAAAATGCCCATCACTTTTTATACCATGGTCATCGCAACCCTGGCCATTATCGGGTTTCCTGGATTTTCCGGTTTCTTCAGTAAAGACGAGATCCTCTGGAAGGCCTTCAGCAGCCCGGGCGGAAATGTTATGCTGTGGCTGATCGGCGTGCTTGCCGCAGCCATGACCGCCTTTTATATGTTCCGCCTCATTTTTATGACTTTTTTCAACGAATGCAGGGCATCTGAAGAGGTGAAAAAACATATTCACGAAGCCCCCAAATCCATGACGTTCCCTTTGATCATACTGGCCTTTCTTTCCGTGGTGGGCGGGTACATCGGTATTCCCAAGGCACTTGGCGGGAGCAATATTGTGGAACATTTTCTTGAACCGGTTATGGGGCTCGGGGACGGAAAACTCTTTCAAGACGCTACCGGCACGGCAATCATGCACGGGGCGGAAGCCGCCGGGCATCATTCATACACGCTTGAATATATTCTTATGGTCATTACCACACTCATTGTGCTTGGGGGAATTTTCACCGCATACATGATGTACATGAAAAACAGAACCATTCCCGAGAAGCTCGCTGCAAAGAACCCCTTGCTCTACAAGCTTCTGCTCAACAAATGGTATATTGACGAGCTGTATGAGTGGAATGTGATTAAACCGCTACATACGTTCAGTATCTTTTTATGGAGAATTACCGACGCTATGATCATAGACGGCCTTGTAAATAAAACGGCTCAATTTTTTATGTGGTGCGGCAGCATGCTGCGTCACATCCAGACCGGTTATGTGCAACGCTATGCGGTAACCTTTGTAGCGGGTACAGTGGCGATTGTCATGTATTATGTCTTTTTACTGTATATTTAGGATGAGATGTCGTTTGGTCGTAACGTAGGTCAGCAGTTAAGATGATCCAAATTTATGTGGACAACATCTGAACATAGCAACTTCTGGAGATGACAGAATGAACCAGCTTAATTTCCCGATCATTAGTTTCACTATTTTCTTTCCTCTGGCCGGGGTGTTTTTGCTTCTTTTTATCCGGGGCGATAAAGAAAAAAATTATAATCTTATGCGCAAAGCCGCGTTTGTAATATCCCTTTTTGAATTCGCGGTTTCTCTGGCGTTTCCGATTTACTTTAATTCCGAAACGCCGCATATGCAGTTTGTGGAGCATGTTTCCTGGGTCAAGAGCATGGGTCTTTCTTATTTTGTCGGTATAGACGGAATAAGCCTCTGGTTGGTGGTGTTGACCACTTTTCTTGTTCCCTTATGCCTTCTGTGTTCATGGACGTATATCCAAAAATATGTCAAAGCGTTTCTGATCAGCATGCTTCTTCTTGAAACAGCGATGGTCGGGGCGTTTGTATCCCTGGACCTTGTGATCTTCTACATTTTCTGGGAGCTTATGCTCATCCCCATGTTCCTGCTCATCGGGGTCTGGGGCGGACCCAGGCGCATCTATTCCGCCGTCAAGTTTTTCCTGTACACGGCGGCCGGAAGCCTGCTCATGTTTGTGGCGATTATCTACCTGTATTACTACAATTACGAGGTCACCGGAATTGCCACGTTTAACCTTCTGGAGCTGTATAAGCTGCATATACCGATATCCATCCAGTTCTGGCTTTGCATGGCATTTTTCATTGCCTTTGCCATCAAGGTTCCCATGTTTCCGTTCCATACCTGGTTGCCGGATGCCCATGTGGAAGCCCCGGCCGCCGGAAGCGTCATTCTTGCCGCCGTTCTTCTTAAAATGGGAACTTATGGTTTTTTGAGATTTGCAATGCCGCTTTTTCCATATGCATCACACCAGTTCCTTCCGATTATCGCGGTTCTGGCAGTTATTGGAATCATTTATGCGGCACTGGTGGCATGGGTCCAACCGGACATGAAAAGCCTGGTGGCCTACTCCAGTGTGAGCCACCTGGGATATGTAATGATCGGACTTTTTGCCTTAAATATACAGGGGGTTGAAGGGGGCATTTATCAGATGCTGAATCACGGGCTAAACACGGGCGCTCTGTTTGTCCTGGTGGGGATCATCTATGAAAGAAGGCATTCCCGGATGATGGAGGATTTCGGAGGTCTCGCAAAAGTCATGCCGATCTTTGCCACGTTCCTTATGATTGTCACCCTTGCGTCGGTTGCCGTGCCCGGAACAAACGGTTTTGTGGGAGAGTTCATGATCCTTGTGGGCGTGTTCAAAACGTACCCGCTTTTTGGGGTGTTTGCCGTCTCAGGAATGATCTTCGGGGCCACTTATATGTTATGGATGTATCAGCGGGTCATGTTCGGACCGGTTGATAAAGATGAAAATAAAAATATTCCAGACCTGAACTTTCGTGAAATCGCCATATTGGTTCCCATTGCCGTGCTTATTTTTGTAATGGGAATCTTTCCGGGATATTTCATGAGAAAAATGGACGCTTCGGTCTCGCTTTTTATCAACAGATTCAACAAAGACTATGAAATGTATGTTCAAGAGGCGACCGGAAAAACCAATACTCACCTGGCGATAAAAAATGCGACTCTGATACTATCTCAGGATCGATCCTTAAACCAGGATGAAATATTAAAAGACAAGCCTTTGTAACCTAGAGGCTTTTTTGCACAATAAATTTGGAGGAATTAATGGAGACATTGGATTTCATTCTGCCGGCAATAAGCTACCCGGCTGTTTGGCCGCAAATTATTCTTGTTGCAACCGCATTGTTCGTACTGCTTATTGATGTCTTCAAGCGGAAAGCAAAAACTGCTTCCATCGCTTTTATATCACTTGCCGGTTCTTTGATCGCACTGGCCTGTTTGATTGTGACATGGCCGACCAAAGGCGGCTCTTCTTTCAGCGGTATGGCGTTTACAGACGGCTTTTCTTTTTTTATCACCCTGATCGTCTTGCTGATCTTGATTATGACCATCATGATCTCCATTAATTACCAGAAGTTTTTCTCACGGATAAACTGCGGAGAGTATTACGCCCTTATCCTTTTCGCCACTTGCGGCATGACCCTAATGGCGGCCGGAGGAAACCTGATTCTGATTTTTGTGGCCCTTGAAACCATGTCGGTGTGTATTTACGTTCTTGCGGGGTTTCATAAAGACAAGCTCCGCTCCGCTGAGTCGGCGTTAAAGTACTTTCTACTTGGGGCCTTTGCCTCGGGGTTTCTTCTTTACGGATTTGCACTTATCTATGGAGCCACCGGAACCCTGGACATTGCAAAATTGGGCAACTTCGTGACGACTCATCCTCAGATACTGCATTCAAAACTCCTTTTTGCCGGGTTGATTATGATGACGGTGGGTTTCGGCTTCAAGGTTTCAATGGTTCCTTTCCACATGTGGACGCCGGATGTTTATGAAGGCGCCCCTACAGTGATAACCGGATACATGGCCACCGGCGTAAAGGCCGCCGCTTTCGCAGCGCTGATCCGGGTCATCCTTGTCCCCCTTATTTCTCTCAAAGGGGACTGGACTTCCGTCATGTGGATTGCTGCTCTCCTGACCATGACCGTCGGTAACATCGTGGCGTTGGCTCAGGGCAACATAAAACGCATGCTTGCCTACTCAAGCATTGCCCATGCCGGATATATCCTTATAGGATTTGTGGCGGGCACAAGCCTTGCCCAGGCCGGGATGCTGTTCTACCTTTTGGCATATGCTTTAATGAACATCGGTGCGTTTGGTATTGTGGCGCTTCTCGGGAAAGAGGAAGGGGAATATGACCAGATATCCGATTTTGCAGGGCTGGGGTTTAAATACCCGATGATGGGGGTGGCCATGGCGGTCTTTATGTTTTCTCTTGCCGGAATTCCGCCCACTGCCGGATTCATGGGTAAATTTTATATATTTACCGAAGGCATAAAAGCCGGCTATGTCTGGCTGGTCATATTCGGCGCTATAAACAGCATCATTTCGATTTACTACTATCTCAGGGTGGTCGTGGTGATGTACTTCCATACTTCTGAAGGGCTGGTTACCATGCCGAAGCCTTCTCGGACTACCGTACTTGCCTTGGTAATTGCATGCTGGGGCGTACTTTTGATGGGAATATTCCCCTCATACTTCTGGACCTTTGCAACCAATTGCGTTTTTACCCTTATATAGTTCGGAGCCATATTCCACTCCGGATTGATAAAAGGAAAAGCATTCTATAATTACTCCCCGCTGTTGCTAAGTTAGCCACTCGGGTTCTATAGTTAGAATCTTTTAATGGAGACCTGTTTATGCAGTTTGAAACGCTCCATTAAGGAATAAATAATTTAAGGCATGAAATTAAAAACCGCCAAAAACATATTTCAGTGCAATAAATATGACGCGTTTTCTGATTTTCTCTCTAATTTTTTAGATAATATTCCTACAGATAATTTATTAAAAATCTATCCAAACTTCCTGAAATAACAATATTATTAAATCATTATTATATATTGCAACCCTATTCTAAGAAATATTTATACTGGTATGATTGTTGCAGCGTAAAAATGATTGTTGCATTTTAAATTTTTATGATTAAAATAGCACGGTACCACAAAATAGGAGTTGCTGAAAATTCCACGGTGAATTTCAGTACTTTAATTTCAATTCTTTTTCAGTGGCTCCGACCGCACCATTTTTATTGCCATTGGGTGTTGTCCATAAATTATCCGGGAGGTTGGAAATGACGGAAGCGTCTCTGATCGATTATATGTACATATTTCTTTTCCTTGTGGTGGGTTTCATCGGAGGATTTGCGCCGTTTATTGTGAACTGGTTCATCCGTCCGAAACGGACTCATTTGAAAAAATCCCTCAATACCTATGAATGCGGGATGGATACTTACGGTAACGCCTGGGACTATCGTTACGGCATCGCATATTATCTTTACGCTCTGATCTTTCTGGCGTTTGATGTTGATATTTTGTATCTGTTCCCGGTTGCGGCATCTTTTGACAAGGTTTCGGGTGCTCGTGGCGTGATAGAAATTTTTATCTTTATCGGCATTTTAACTCTGGCCATTGTGTATGCATGGGCCAAAGGAGTTTTTACATGGGAGAGAAAACGAACCCTTCGGTAAGTCAACCCGATTTGGAGGCTTATACGCAACGGATTAAGGCGGAATGTTATGCCGGCCTTTCCCACGGCCGCATGAACCTTGATGCCGGACCGTTACTGCGCATGGACCTGACCGACAAATTGTTGAAATTGTGCCAGGCCAATTCCCTATGGCCCATGACGTTCGGGATTGCCTGCTGTGCCATCGAGATGATGGGGACCGGCATGGCCCGGTTTGACATTTCCCGTTACGGAGCAGAGGTGTTCAGACCCTCGCCCAGGCAGTCTGACCTGATGATCGTCGCTGGTACGGTGAACCGGAAACTCGCTCCGGTCCTGCTAACCCTGTATGAGCAGATGCCGTCTCCCAAATGGGTGATTGCTATGGGCAACTGCGCGATTTCCGGCGGTCCATTCAATGTAAAGGAAAACTATAATATTATCGAAGGCGTGGACAAGCTTATACCGGTGGATGTGTATGTTCCCGGCTGTCCTCCCCGGCCCGAAGGTCTATTGGAAGGCATTTTAAAGCTTCAGGAAAAGATTACGGGCGTGCGTCATCCCATGCCCCAGAACCGCCATCCGGATTCTCCCCAAAGGAAGGTCAAAGGATTGGAGTTATGATGGGGACATATGAGAAATTCAAAACCAATGTGAGAAATCTCGGGGTCGATGTTACGGAGACCGATTTTTACCAGCGGGGGTATCATCTGGACGTTGTGCTGACCGTGAACACGGTTCGAGAATTTGCCCAAACCGCCTATGATCAGGGATTTTATCTGGTTTTTGTGACCGGGTTTCATGTGCTGCCCGAGAACAAGGCGGAGATCAAAACTTCCGGACTGGAAGTGGTTTACCAGTTTGCAATGTTTGACCGGCTTTGTCGCGTTAAAGCCCGCGTGTCCGTTCCAGAGGACCTGACCGTTCCCAGCATATGCCATATCTACCAGGGAGCAAACTGGCATGAACGAGAAACCCGTGATTTTTATGGGATACGGTTCAGCGACCATCCCAATCTTGAGCCCCTTCTTCTTGCTGAAGAAGACAAAGATTTTCATCCGTTGTTAAAAGAAGAGAAGAAACTAAAATCATTTGAGGAGGTTTCCTGGCCGGCCCAACATCCGGATATGGCCGATATCCAGATCGAACCCTCATCCGACGTATAGTCGTGTAGACATAGATCATGCGTGAATCACAGTTTCAGGAACATAATCGATTTTTTTTAAATATGGGGCCGCAGCACCCCAGTACTCACGGGGTTCTTTTGGTGGTGCTGGAGATGGACGGGGAGTATGTACTAGATCCCCAGCCGGTTTTGGGGTTTATCCACCGCATGCACGAAAAGATGGGCGAGTCCAGACCCTGCCAGGGGTTTATGCCCAATACCGCGCGCATGGATTATGTGTGCGCGCTGCCCTACAATCATGGATATGTTTGTCTTATCGAGAGAAAGGCGGGCATCGAAGTGCCCAAACGGGCGGAGTATATCCGGGTGATCACTTCCGAATTGAACCGGGTGGCCAGTCATTTACTATGGCTTGGGGCATACCTTCTGGACCTGGGGGCCTTTACGCCGATCCTCTATGGATTTGACGACCGGGAACATATCCTGGATATTCTGGAAGATGTCACCGGTTCCAGACTCACGTATTGTTACTACCGGTTCGGAGGCGTTTACCAGGATATCGACGACAAGTTTGTGGAATCCACCCGGGCCTTTATCAAACGGCTGCGCAAGCGCTTCGATATTTATGAAAAGCTGGTGACAAAAAATATTATTTTCATCAAGCGCGCAGAGAACATCGGCATAATTTCACGGGATATGGCCATTCGATACGGTATTACCGGTCCCAACCTCAGGGGGTCGGGCATCGCGTATGATATCCGAAAAAACGAACCCTACTCGGTCTATTCGGAATTTGATTTTGAAGTGCCTGTGGGAGAAAGAGGCGACTGTCTGGATCGATATATGGTGAGGGTTCGCGAAATGGAGCAGAGCTTAAGGATTATCGAGCAGGCCCTTGACACGCTGCCGGACGGTCCGGTCCGGTCCAAAGTTCCTAAAAAAATCAAGCTTGCTCCCGGCGACTGTAACTTTGCGGTTGAAGCTGCCCGGGGAGAACTCTCCTACTACCTGGTGGGTGACGGAACCTCGGTTCCCTATCGTTTAAAAATAAGGGTTCCGTCGTATTCAAACTTAAGCTGTCTTCCGGAGCTGGGTGAAGGAATTCTGCTTCCCGATCTGGTGTCGATCATGGGAAGTATGGACCTGGTGATACCGGAAATAGACCGATAGAATATATAATTCAATGATTATAGCCCCTTATATTGTTGGATCTGGAGTTAGGGGTTAGCGCATACTGCTTGCAATTGGAATAATGGAATGATGGAGTAATGGAATGACGGGTTTGAAGGAGTTTTTTACAATTATAATGTTTTGTTTCTGCCTTTATCCCCAACATTCCAGCATTCCATTATTCCATTTTGATGGCACAAACAGGTTGCTATTGATAAACGTGAATTTTCAAAAAGTTGTAGAACTTACGAAACGTTAAGTCATGGAAATCATCTCGACATTACCTCCTGAATTGATCCGGATGGTGTTCGCCGTCATCATCATCATTTCGTTTATTTTTCTCAATGCCATTATGATGGGCTATCTGGAGCGAAAGATCGCAGGCCATGTCCAGCGACGCCCCGGCCCCATGGAGGTGGGATCTCACGGCATTTTACAGTTGGTTGTTGACGGGGTAAAACTTGTGGGCAAAGAGTTGCTCATTCCCGTGAACGTTGATCGCACCCTTTTCAGGCTTGGGCCGATTCTGTCATTCACGCCGGTCATTCTGCCCCTTCTTGTGATTCCTTTCAGTGAAAAACTTCAGGCAAGGGATCTTAACCTGGGATTGCTGTTCATCGTCTCCATGACCTCCATAAATGTCATGGCGATTTTGGTAGCCGGGTGGGGCTCCAATAACAAGTATTCCATGTTCGGCGCCATGCGGGCCGTGGCCCAGTCCATCGCATACGAAATTCCGATTTTACTCTCCATGCTTGCGGTGGTCCTCATGACCAATACCTTCAGCCTGAAGGAAATTGTGGGGGCGCAGCAGAACATCTGGTTCATTGTACTACAACCCCTTGCCTTTATTATCTATATCATCTCCGGAGTTGCTGAAACCAACCGTGCGCCCTTCGACCTTCCGGAAGCTGAAAGCGAACTCACCGCCGGGTTCCACACCGAATACAGCGGTATGGGGTTCTCGCTTTTTTTTCTCGGAGAATATACCAATATGTTCACCGTAGCGTCCGTGGCAACGGTTCTTTTCTTAGGCGGCTGGCACGGACCGCCCCTGCCCTATGGCGAGTATCTGGGCATCGTCTGGTTTTTCTTAAAGGTTTATTTTCTGTTGTTTTTTATGATCATGATTCGGTGGACCTATCCCCGCGTGCGTTTCGATCAGTTGTTGAATTTTGCGTGGAAGTATCTGGTGCCCTTTTCTTTGGCCAATATTTTGATAACAGCGGTGGTGGTTAAGCTATGAAGCGCTATTTTTCAGATCTGTTTGTCGGTGGAAAAAGCCTGGTGGACGGCCTGGGGGTGACCCTTAAGGCATTGTGTCAACCCATCGTTACGGTTCAGTATCCCAGGGAAGAGATCGATATTACGCCGAATTTCAGGGGGCATATCGATCTTGTCCTGGATCCGGAGAAAAATACGTTCCGGTGTATCGCCTGCGGAATGTGTGAACGCTCGTGTCCCTCCGAGTGTATCCGGGTCAAGGGTAAAAAGGTGGAGGGTAAAAAGAAAAAAACATTGGCCCTGTTTACGCTGGATTTCACAAAATGCAGTCTTTGCGGCACCTGTGTGGAAGTCTGTCCGACCCAGGCCTTAGAGTTTTCCAACGAATATAATCTTGCCGCTTTTTCCAGGGAGGCGTTTCATTATGATATTCTCAAGCGGCTGGAGGAACGGATCATATGACGTTTTACCAGTACATTGCCGAAGGGCTCTTTTTTGTATTCGTGCTGCTGATTATGGCCGGAAGTTTTATCACCATCCGGGCACGGATTCTTATGCATACGGTTTTAGGTCTTGCCGTGGCGCTTTTAGGTGTCGCCGGCATCTATTTTTATCTGGGAAGCATGTTCCTGACCCTGATGCAGATTCTCATTTATGTGGGGGCGGTCTGCATCGTTTTGATTTTCGGTATTATGGTGGGATCCACCTCCACGGAGATCGCGGAAAAAACCATTAAAGAGAAAAAAAATATATGTCTTGCCGTATCCGCAGCGGCCGCCGCCTTTTTCCTTCTCATGATCAGCCTCTTAAAGACCCAATGGATCGCGGCGCCGGCCCAACTTAAGGATTTTTCGGCCAAGCATCTGGGGGAAAGTTTCCTCTATCAGTATTGCCTTGCATTTGAGTTGATTTCGGTGATTCTTCTCATCGCCATCGTCGGAGCCATAATCCTGGCCAGAGAAGGCCGGGAAGATGATAAAAATCCATGGGCCACCCCGAACCAGGGACCGCCCCATGTAAAAGAATTAACCTCTGTAACGGAAAACAAGGGGGATCCTTTGGCATGATATTGATCAGCGACAATCTTTACACCTATCTGATTCTGGCGGTGTTTCTGTTGATCGCCGGTATCTACGGGTTGATCCAGCACAAAACCTTTATTGGAATGCTGGTTTCCACGGAACTGATACTCAACGGCGCGGGAATAAATTTCATGGCGTTCAACCGCTTCCTTGCCCCGGATCCGGCCACCGGTCAGGTGATTACGTTGTTCATTATGGGGATTGCCGCCGCAGAGGCGGCCATTGTGGTGAGTTTTATCATTGCCGTTTTTCGTAAGTATCACTCCATCGACCCGGATGATGTTATGGAATTGAAAGGATAGGAGACCCGGTAACATGTTCAGATGTTAGACGCTTTATGAGCTTTTTTGTGGAATACATATGGAAACCATCATAAGCAGTAAAATTATTTTGACACCCCTGATCCCCATGATTACGGCGCTTCTGATCATGGGATCCAAGAACAGACCCAATTTAAGGGAGTCGTTTTCCGTATTCGGGGCGGTGCTCACCTTCCTTTCCGTTGTATACGTGTTGCCACATGTTCTGGCAAAGGGATCTTACGAATATACCCTGTTTACCCTTTATCCCGGGGTCAGTGTGAAATTTCATCTGGACGGGCTTGGCGTATTATTTGCCGGGACCTCTTCGTTTTTGTGGATCATGGCGGGATTTTACTGCATGGGATATATGCGCGGTCTGAACGAGCATGCGCAGACGCGTTTCTATTTTTGTTATGCGGTTGCGGTGGGTGGCGCCATGGGCGTGGCATTTTCCGCCAACCTGTTTACCCTGTATCTTTTCTACGAAATCGTATCGATTTTTACCTATCCTTTGGTGGCCCACCACCAGGATGCGGAAGGGTATCACGGGGGAAGAA
>Ga0315535_1000434_pt1 | contig 29751 bp, 27 predicted proteins | sample SalMarSW160220MG_2_FD_203092 | JGI IMG/M metagenome (GOLD analysis project Ga0315535, IMG submission 203092) | Salt marsh sediment microbial communities from the Plum Island Ecosystem LTER, Massachusetts, United States - Salt Marsh Sediment SW1602-20 ... | reverse complement strand
GGGCCAGGGTTTTGCCCCCATGGATGCCGATTCGGATCTGGCCGTCCATCTCCATGAGTTGCAGCACCCCGGCGCCCCGCAGATCGTTGCAGGCCCTGACGCACCGCTCGCACCGGATACAGCGCAGGAGATCGTGCACAAAGAGCGGGTTGGAGATGTCAACGGGAATCGGATTGAGATGCCTTTTCTCCCCGGAGTCCTCCGTAATTCCCAGAAACTGCTTGACCGACTGAAGCTCACAATTAAGATATTGACTGCACTCCAGGCACTCTTGCGGGTGATCGGCCAGCAGGATTGCCATGGCTTCACGCCGTACCTTTTCCAGCTCAGGTGTGCTGGTCCTGACCACCATTCCTTCCGCTACCGGTGTCATGCACGAAGCGGTTGGCTCCTCGACCCCTTCCAGTTCGACGACACATAAGCCGCATTTGCCTATGGGTCGGAGGTCCGGGTGAGAGCGGATGTGAGGAATATAGATACCGTTGTCAAGGGCGGCTTCCAGAACCGTCCGGCCCTTTTCCGCTTCGACCTCTTTTTCGTTAATATGGAATTTAATATTTTCCAAAGTCGGGCTAATTAGGCTTAACCGCCTTCAGGGCTGCATACTTTTTCAGTTTTGCCTGTACCTCACCCATGTACTGAATGTTAGCCCCCACGGTCCTGACCACATCATCGAAATGCATCCTTTTACCCTCCATGGTCAGGCGTGAAATATCCTGCTGCTCTTGGGGGAAAGTCACGGTAATTTCTACGTTTTTCTCTTTAAGCTCCCCCTTGATGCCGCAGATGGCGCACTCCACAGTTGAACTCTTTCCCACCACCATGAGGTTCGAGTGACACGCGGGACAGGTGCCGGGTTCATCCCCCTTCCACTCCAACTCATCCTCAGGCTTTCCAACGGCCTCGACGACATTCTTTCCGAGTCTCCGGGCCCTTTCCAGGGCCTCTTCGTTGCGTACGATCTGGGCCGGCAATGGTGTCCCCATGACCTGCATCTGATCGACGACCTGGATATGCATGGGAAAGGTAAAAAGGTTCATGAGGGGAAGCACCATGGAGAGCCAATCCGGTGTTGGCGCTCCACCCACGGCGATAAAACCGCTGACCCTCGGTTTGAAGAACCTCGGATCGATCTCGCTCTCCCTTCCCTGGCTTTCGGCGATCTTTTTGGCCTCCAACTGCCAGGCCATATCATGGGATGGTCCTATCCTGTCGCAGAGGACCTTAAAGTGCCCCGGGGGGGGCATGATATAGACCGGCACCCCTATTATGAGGCCGTCGCAGGCGAGGAGTTTTTCGTTGAAAAAAGGCATGTCATCATCCTTAATCACGCATGCCCCCGTACCACCGGACTGCTGGTCCTTGGAGCAGGAGATACACCCGATACAAGGCTTGATATGGAGGTCATGGAGGCGCAGCAGCTCCACTTCCGCCCCTGCTTCCTCTGCAGCCATCAGGGCCTCTTTAAGGAGGATCTCGGAATTCCCCATCTTTCTTCCAGTACTTAAACCTAATAGTTTCATGTCAACCAACCTCCCTTTTTAGAAAGACCTTTACAATCAAATCCGGTTCGATCCAATTGGTACCGTCACTCTGTATGAGTAAAAACCTTTGGTGTATTCAGCAAAAAGGAAATGATCATACCGAGGACTGCGACGATACTGACAACCACAATCGAGGCCATATAGGTGCCTGTAATATGCAGAAAGGTTGCGCCCACAAAAACGCCGATAGCACCTCCAAAAATACTGACTCAGAAGGTTGTCCCATATATTCTTTCCATGATTGCTGCGGGATAATTTATCGCGATAAAAGTGGCGACCATGGGGATGATGAATGCCTCAAAGAATCCCACGAAGAACAGGCAGGCGGCCAACAGCATGGGTGTCGAATGCACTAAGGTAAATTTGACGGAAAGTGCAAACAAGGCGGTGAAGAGAAAGCCGGTCATCATGACCGACTTTATTCTGCCACCAAATATCTTCATGAGAATGAATCCTGAAGCTGCGGATCCAAGCAGCATCCCAACCTGAACGGCGGACATATAGTGACCGGCCGAGGCGGGCCCAAGACCCAAACCTGTCGGTGGCGCTATCGCAATAAATCCGGGAGTTAGATCGTTGAATGCGTTCATCGCCCAGGTGAATAGAAACATGCAGATAATTCCAATATATGTAGGGAGCGATTTGAACGCCAGTGCGACATCACTGCTGATTTTATGGATGTCATGTTCCGCTGTGACCGTTTCGTGAATTTTGGGTTCGGTCAGAAAATTTGTGGAGAATGCCAGGATAAAGGCAATTATTGGAATTGCCGCCATCCAGCCGATAGCCGAACTCCAGTGGGCAACGTTCTGCAAGATTGCAGGGGTTAGGATAAAACCGAGAATTATGCCCAAGGATATCCCTGCGCCCACAATTCCGGCAACCATCCCCCGTTTCTCAACAGGGAACCATCTGGCGGCTACGGTAGATGTGCAGGCTGTGACCGGGCCAAACCCAATACCCATGATGATTCGGACAATGATAATTTGTTTGATCGAGTTGTCGAAAACTGGAGCGAGCAGCACTCCAATAGAAGTGATTAATGCCCCCCCTGTAATAGAACGGGCAACCCCGAACTTGTCAATGATGGGCCCGGAAGGTCTCCAGGACAAGGAGTATCACGGCCGCCATAAGGCCCAAGATCTGTAAAGGGCTGGTGATGTATCCCAACGCTGCAATCATGGCCGTGGCTGCGGCCGGTGGATGGACACAACGAAAAACGACCATCAAAACAGCCAGGGCCGCATTCGATACGCCTATGACCAGGATCCTGTGCCAATGCATTGTTGTTGGGTCCAATAAAGCGGATTGCGGCCACATCAGGTTGGCAGCCATGAGGCAGAGGACTCCCAGTACCACGCCCATGGCGTGGGACAATACCACGCTCCTAGGGCTCGCCGCTGCTGCCATCGGAGTATAGAAAAGGATAAAGGCCGAGGGGGCAAGGGGAGGGTAAATAAGGGGAAGACTTGCGAGGTAAGCCGTAGCAGTGATGATGCCGAGCGCTGCGGTGGCTGCGGTAACTAAAAACAGTATGATGGTAACTCTTGTATGTTCTCGACGATGGACCAGGTATCCCAGCCGTAACCTGCTGAAAAATGCAACGGTTCTGAAAAGCACTGTGGCCTGTGGGTTGATCCTCCCTCTCACATTACGCAACCTGCTCCCGTTCATTTTCCTCCAATGCCCGCTCCAATTTCCTGAACAGGGGGGCCGCCTTTTGAGGGGGCAGCTGGAATAGGGAAAGAATCTCACCAAAAGCCTCTTCCACTTCTCGCAGAGACCGGGCGAATGGATCAAGGCCAAGCTGGAGCCGATTTTCAGCTCCGCTTATCATCCGAGCAGTCCGATCGGGCTCGGGTTTCAAAATGCTGGGGAGAAGGGCTGCAACCCATGGGGCCGTGGCAACCGTTCCTACCAGCTCCAACTCCTCCATCTTTTCCCATGGAAGGTTATGCGCACCCATGAAACATACCATGTCCTCCGGCAGCCCCCAGGAGTGGGTGATCCAGGCACTTGCCTGTGCGTGATCCCATCCGAAGTTTTCCCTCTCAATTTCGGAGAGCCGGGCCGGGCTTTCCCTCCACTGTTCTATTACCGGCTCATAGTATTCCCGCCAGGTTGTCAGGAGTATGGGAAGGGAGATGTCGTCAAGAAGGGTGGCGGTGAAAATATCATCCACCTGGCCTAGGTTCAGCTTCGTTGCAAACGATCTTGCGAACAATGCCCTGAGCAGGGAATCGATCCAGAAGGCTTCATGGTCAAAAAGATCTCCTTCGGGAAGGGGCACGGCCTCCATCGTGGCATACGCCAGGGCCACTGACTGGACCTGCCGAAATCCGAGTAATGTCACCACATGCCTTACGCTGCTGGCAGGTTTGATAAGTCCGAAAAGGGGAGAATTGACTCTTTATATTCCGCTCCTCTTCTCTTTCAAAAGTTGGTGATCTTGTGCTATAAATGCAATGGTCGAATGAAAGCATCCTGCTCAATCCGTTTTACTCAGTTGCAAATCAGCTTTGGTTTCAAAGCATAGTGGGGTTTCCTCATGACAGGCTCTTTTGATGTTCTTGGTCTTGGGCAATGTTCCCTTGACTGTATAGGAAAAGTGGATGCCTATCCTCCGCCAGATGTGAAGTGCGAGTGTTCGGAGACGGTTATTCAGGGAGGTGGCCCGGTCGCCACCGCCCTGGTCGCCCTTTCACGGTGGGGTATCTCATGCGGTTTTGCGGGCGTAATCGGGAATGATCTGTTCGGGGGCATGATCAGGGATTCCCTCGACGAGGAAGGCATAGATACGGGCAACCTTCTTGTCAGAAAAGGGGCTGAATCCCAGTTCGCCTTTATAGCTGCGGAGCCTGAAAAAGAGGGAAGGCGAACGATCTTCTGGAGAAGACCCACTGGTGATCCCCCGGGACCGGAAGAGATCGATTATGACGCTTTGAGGAGGGCGCGCCTGTTTCACACGGACGGTCTCTTCATGGAAGCATCTCTTGCCGCAGCAGAGGCCGCCAGGAATGCACATGTGCCGGTTGTTGTGGACGCAGGTTCCCTCAGGGAAGGCATGCTCGATCTGGCGCGGTTGAGCGATTGCTTTATCTCATCCGAGAAATTTGCGAGGGACCTGATAGGGAAAGACGACCCTGTCGAGGCATGTTTCCGGCTGGCCGAACTGGGTCCCGGGATCGTCGGCGTTACGTTGGGACCAAAAGGATATGTGGCACAGGTAGATGGACAAATCATCCGGCGGCCTGCCTATTCCGTGAAGGCGCTTGACACCACGGGGTGCGGGGACGTGTTTCACGCCGGATTCATTTGCGGCCTGATAAACGGTTGGCCGGCAGACCGGTCTCTTGATTTTGCTGCATGGGCCGCCTCCAGGGTGGCCCTCAAACTCGGAGGGCAGGCCGGTATACCGCCTCTCGACGGCAAACATGTACAGGAAAAAATACTGTAAGGATGACAGCTCATCTTGTGCAAGATATTCTGTTTTTAAGGCCTTGGGAAGAGAAAAGGTCCCTCCCAACCTATTCCCCAATCAGATGGAAAAGGTGCAGGGTATCATTTCCACTGCTCGGTAGCGTGAGCACTCTACCTTCCCCACCGGCAAAAGGGGTGCTTCACGAGGTTTACATTGTAATACCTTGGATCTCCTGATACCTCCTCTCCCACCCACGAGGGCAGGATGACCTCCTGACCCTCGTCTGAGAGTTCTATCTCCGCTAGTACCAGACCCAGGTTTTCACCAAGGAATTCGTCCACTTCCCAGGTCATTCCCTCAAAGGGGATCCTGAACCGCATTTTTTCGATGAGGGGTCGTTGGCAGAGGTGTTCGAGCATGTGGTTCGCATCTTCAAGCGGGATTTCATATTCGTATTCGGCTCGGGAAATACCTCTGGTGATTCCTTTGACCGTAAGGAAGCCCTTTTGCCCGGCTGTCCTCACTCTCACGACCCGCTCTTTCACCCTGGAAAGGTACCCTTGGCGATAGAAGAGGCCCGAGGGATTCCCGACACGCCAGGCATCGTCTTTTACAAGGAATTTTCGTTCTGTTTCCTGAGCCATCCTGTTCTCCCTTTCGCTTGAGGACAGGCCGCGCATGCCCCGAAAGGGCATGGCGGTTTTTCCTTTTGTGGAATCCGCCCTGGTGAATAATGGCATAGGGTTCGCTCATTGTCCAGTAGCAGCAGTGAGACCCAATAAAGGTTATGGTGAGGCAAAAGGACGTATTCACAAATCCGGCAGACTCTGTTATCGTGCCTCGATCTTTCCTTTCTTTATATTTTCTTCCGGAGGTTCAAGAGATGAAAATTCCAGAAAATGGTCTATCCAAGGACAAAATCCTTTCCGAGTTGGACGGTTTCCGAAAAAACGATCTGGACTGGCGCTCAGGACGCGCGTTCGGCTACATCTTCGATCCCGGGCCGGAGGTGAGAGAGGTCAGCAAAGAGGCCTATTCCCTTTTTCTCACGGAAAACGGCTTGGATTTCACGGCCTTTCCAAGCTTGCTCCGTCTGGAAAACGAACTGGTGGACATGGCCAGGCAGCACCTGAACGGAGATGAACAGGTGGTGGGCAACTTCACGAGTGGCGGCACGGAAAGCATTATCCTGGCCGTCAAGACCGCACGAGACTATTGCCGGGCCCATCGCCCCGAGATCAAGGTCCCGGAGATGATCATCCCCACCACCGGTCATGCAGCCTTTCACAAGGCCGCCCACTACCTGGATGTCAGGGTGGTCCAGACACCGGTGGACCCGGTCACCTTCAAGGCGGACGTGACCGCCATGCGGAACGCCGTTACCTCCGACACGATCCTGCTGGTGGGGTCGGCGCCTTCCTATGCCCAGGGCATTGTGGACCCCATTCGTGAAATGGGGGGACTGGCCCTGGAAAAAGACCTCCTCCTCCACACCGATGCCTGCATGGGAGGCTTCATGCTGCCCTATTTCCGCCGCCTGGGGGCGGAGGTGCCGGATTTTGATTTTTCCGTTCCGGGCGTGACATCCCTCAGCGTGGACCTTCACAAATACGCCTATGCGGCCAAGGGGGCCTCCCTGGTGCTCTACCGGAACAAGGCCCTCAGGAAATACCAGATATTCGCCTGTTCAGGCTGGACGGGTTATACCATCATCAACAACGCGGTGCAGAGCAGCAAGTCCGGGGGCCCAATGGCGGCGGCCTGGGCCGTGATCCATTTCCTGGGCGATAAGGGCTATCTGGAACTTGCCCGGAAAAAGCTGGAGGCCACCCGGCGCGTCATGGAGGGCATCCGGAAGATACCCGATCTGCGGCTACTCGGCAAACCCGATATGTGCCTCGTGGCCTTTGCCTCGGACAAGCTCAACGTCTTTCATCTCATCGACGACATGAACGAGAGGGGCTGGTATATCCAACCGGCATTGGCCTTTGACAACTCTCCCCAGCACGTGCACATGTCCATCAATGTCTCCAACGTGGCCTGGATCGATCCCTTCCTGGCCGACCTGGAAGACTCGGTGAAGAAGGTCCGGAACCTGCCTTCCAACGGGTTGGCCGACGGCCTCAGGCAGGCCCTGACCTCCATGGACCCAGCCACCATGACTGGCGAGGCCTTTTCCAGCATGCTCGAGATGGCCGGGATCAAGGGCAAGGGCCTTCCCAAGAAAATGGCCGAGATCAATGAGATCCTGAATGTGCTGCCTCCGGCAATGCGTGAGGCTTTGCTCATCGAGTATGTGAACAACCTTTTCTGTTAGCAAAACCGGACCCAACAGGAGGTAGCCCATGAACACGCCTTTCCCCTTCGATTCGGTGCTCCTTTTCGGTTTTCTGGCCATCATGCTGCTCGCGGGTGTTCTCCTGCGGGCCGGCATCCCCTTTTTCCAGCGGTTTCTCTTCCCCAGCTGCCTCATCGGCGGGGTACTCGGTCTGATTTTTGTCAATACGGGCGTCGTCCGTTTTTCTCCCGAGGCCCTGGAGGCCTTTGCCTATCACCTGTTCAACATTTCCTTCATCTCCGTGGGGCTCACGAGGGACAGGGAAGGGGATAAGGGGGCGGGCCGCAGCAAGGAGGTCATGAGGGGTTCCCTGTGGATGGCCCTGACCCAGGGCGTGACTTTTCCGCTCCAGGCCGTTATCGGCGGGTTGGCCGTCCTCCTTTTTTCGGTCTTCGGCGTCCAACTCTTCTCCACCTTTGGGTTTCTGGTCCCCTTGGGCTTCAACGAGGGTCCCGGCCAGGCCCTTTCTTTCGGCAAGGTCTGGGAAACAGCGGGGTTCAATCACGCGGCCACCCTGGGCTTGGGCTTTGCGGCCATGGGGTATTTTTTCGCCTTTTTCGTGGGGGTCCCCCTGGTCAACCACTGGATCCGAAAAGGTTCGGCGGCCGGCGGAGGCGGGGACCTGCCGCGGGACTTCCTGACCGGGGTCACCGCCCGGGGCCAGGAGCGGGAAACGGCCGGCGAGCTGACGCTCCATTCGGGAAATGTGGATACCCTCGCCTTTCAGATGGCCGTGGTGGGTCTCGTCTACGTGTTGACCTACTTCTTTGTAAAATACCTCGGCTCTTTGCTGCCGGCCGACGCTTCCAAGATGCTCTGGGGGTTTTTCTTCTTCTTCGGCCTGGGCGTTGCCCTTTTACTGCGATGGGTGATGGGAAGACTGGGGCTGGATTACCTCCTCGATCCCGGCATACAGCGAAGGGTTACCGGATGGTCTGTGGACTTTCTCATCGTGTCCACGGTGGCAGCCATCCAGGTCCTGGTGGTGTGGACCTACATCGTCCCTTTCCTGACTGCTTCCCTGGTCAGCGGGGTTCTGACCACGCTCTTGGTCCTTTTCTTAGGGAAAAGGCTCCCCTCCTACAACCTGGAGAGGACCGTGGCCATCTACGGGACCGTGACAGGGACGGTCTCTTGCGGGCTTCTGCTTTTGAGGATAGCCGATCCGGACTTCCGGACCCCCGTGGCCCTGGAAATCGCCCTCATGAATGTCATCACCGTTCCCATCGTCGGGGGATGTACCGTGCTGGTGAACGGGCCCCTCTGGTGGCACTGGAGCGTGGCCTTCACCGTCCTGGTATTTGCAGCCATCATGATTGCCGCCCTCGCCGCCATCCGTGCCCTGGGTCTGTGGACAAGAAAGAAGGCTTGATTTCCATCAAGTATTTCTTGTACCCATACGTGGGCACGCTGATGACTTCCAACGAAGTCGTGACCTGCTCTTCATACGCGAAACTCTGTGCCATCCCAAATCGGAACTCAGGAGCAGAACCTGAAAAAGAGCGTCAGGTTCTCCTCCACTTCGTTGCTCATAGGCTGCCGCTTGCGGCATAAACCAGCTTTCTACAAAGCCATCATAATTGTAGGGTAGCATATTGGGATCCGCTCAATACCCCTTCTTGAAGTCAATGGTGTTAATGAAGGGTTCTCCCTTCAGGAACCTCTTGTAGTTCTCGGCGAAAATTCCGACGATGTCTTCGGGGAAGCTGAGGGCCGCGTTGTGTGGTGTGATGAGGACCTCCGGCATGGTCCAGAGGGGGCTTTTTTCGGGGAGCGGCTCCTCCTCGAAGACATCCAGCACCGCACCGCGGATTGCTCCTTCCTCCAGGGCCCGGGCCAGGTCCGGTTCCGAAACGATGTCGCCCCTCCCCACATTGATCAGCACGGCTGAATCCTTCATGGCCAGAAAGGCGTCAAGATCGAAGAGGTGGAAGGTTTCAGGGGTGCTGGGAAGGGTTATGACCACATAGTCCGGCCCCGCGAGGAAGTCCGTGAAATGGGTTTGATCGAAAACCCGATCGATGTCCCCTTTCGCCTTGCCGGACCGTGTATAGCCCCAGACCTCCATGCCGAACAGTCTGGCCGTTCGGGCGATATGCGCCCCGATGGAACCGGTACCGCAGATGCCCAGAAGGCTGTTCTTGAGCCCCTGGCAGGGGATCTCTTCCCAGATCCTCTTTTTCTGATTCTTCCGTGTCTCGAAGAGATGTCTTTCCCGGGCGAGGATATAGGCGAAGATATATTCGCTCATGATGGGTCCGAATACGCCCTTCACGCCGGTGAGGACATAGTCCGAGCGCATGGAAGGTGCCACCAGCACCTCCACCCCTGCAAAGGTGGACTGGAGCCACACCAGTTTACGGGCCCGGTCCACTACAGGGGCGACCCTCCGGGGTTCTCCCAGGATGATGTTGCACCCTTCGACATATTCCAGGGCCTCCTCGGCCGTGTCAAAGGAAAATATCTCAAGGTCCGGGAGGTGGGCTCCCCTGACAAGATCCTCATACTGAGCGGAATCACGGGATAAGATGAGGAGTCTGTTGTTCCCCTGTTCCATGAATACCTCTTCAGGATTTGTAGATGCCTTTTTGCCGACGGGCCTCCGCCGTTTTGCTGATGTGGGTATCCTCAAGCAGGTCGAGGCCCAGTTTATCCTGTATCATTGTTTTGAGGTAATCCAGGTGGGGACACTTGGGGCCGTGATAGCTCTCTCTAGTGATACACGTTGCCAGGTGGATGACGATCCTGTCCTTTTCAATCTTTTCCTCTTTCTTGGCCATCTTTACCAGGTCCTGGAGTTTTCGGTGGACCGCCATGCCGCAGCAGCCTCCGCAGGTCAGGTGCAGGGTACGATAGTTGTTTTCTTTCGGGTATTCCAAAAAACCGCCAGTCCGCTCATTGAACGCCTTTTCGCAGAAATACCCGGAGCACCTTTCCATGGCTATGTGGCACTGAACTACTGCAATGATTTCCTTTTCCTTCATAAACCCTGCTCCCTTCTCATTCATTGGTTACATTGAGCTCCCGACTTAACCACAGATCCACGTCCCATGGCAACAATTATGTGTTCGTCACGGACCGCCACGAGAGTTTCATCCTTGAGGAGGGATTTTGTGAGGGGCTTATTTGTTCATATCCCCGCGAGGGTCAGTCCGTTAGCCCGTTTAGCCCATTGACCGGCTCAACAGGGTTGACAAGGGCATGCCCGTTTGCTATCAAATGTTCGCATGCAAACGGTTTTTCCTGAACCCAGATATTTCATCTGTTCCCTGACCACCCTGGCCGCCCGAAAAATGGTAGCCTACTACAACCGTGTCCTGGGCCCCCTCGGCCTTACGGCCCAGCAGGTGATGGCCCTCGGCGCTCTGTGGCGGGAGGAAAACGTCAGTCTGGGGAAATTTGCAGAGCGGGCCGGCATGGGCAAGGCGGCCGCCGTGACCATGATCAGGCGTCTGGAACAGATGGGCCTGGTCTCCCGGGAGCCCCACCCGGATGATGGGCGGTTGAACCTGCTTAAACTCACGGACAAAGCACGAAAACTGGCCCCGCAGGTGGCGGAAAAGGTTGCCCTTCTGGAAAAAAACATTGAATCGGCATTGGGGCAGGAAGAAACGCGAACCCTCATCGAGGCCCTCTCGGTGATTCAGGATATGGAGCTATGATGTCTCTTGCAGCAAAAGATCATGACCCGAACCAGAAGATGTTTCAGTCCATTGAAAAGAGCCCTCTTTATCGCATACTGAATCCAAAATCCATCGCCTTCTACGGGGCCTCCAACAATTTTTCGGCCATGGGGACCACCCAGTTCAGTTATCTCAAGGCGTTGGGATTCGATGGCCCCCTCTACCCCATTCATCCCAAGCTGGATGAGGTGCAGGGGCTGAAGGCCTACAAAAGCGTCCTGGATCTTCCCGAGGTACCCGAGCTGGCGGTCATGGTGCTCCCGACACGCGTCGTGCCGGAGATGATGGAAGAATGCGGGAAAAAGGGGGTCCGCCATGTCGTCATTGTTTCCGGAGGGTTTAATGAGGTAGGCGGCGATGGTGTCGACCTGCAAGGCCGTATCGTGGACATCGCCAGGCGATATGACATGCGTTTTCTTGGCCCCAACTGTATCGGGGTGGTCAATTCCTATCACAAACTGAACACCACCTTTTTCCCTTACGATATAGCACCCGGCTTCATCGGGATGGCCTCCCAGAGCGGGAGTTTCGTCACCCAGATGTTCGACTACCTGGGCAGGTTCGGGCTCGGATTCAGCTCGGCCGTCAGTGTCGGGAACGAGGCCAATATGGACATCGTGGACTGCCTCAAGTACCTCGCGGCATGTCCCAACACCAAGGTCATCGCCCTCTATATTGAGGCCATTCGAAAGGGCAGTGCGTTTCTGGAGGCGGCCAGGGCCATCACGCCACACAAGCCAATTGTCGCCTTTTACGTGGGCGGTTCCGAGACCGGTAAACGTGCCGGGTTTTCACACACCGGAGCCATGGCCGGACCGGACCGTCTCTATGACGGGGTGTTCCGGCAGAGCGGCATCATACGCGCCCGGTCCATAGAGGAACTGTTCGATTTCTGCTGGGTGCTCGGGGCCTGCCCTTCACCCAACGGCAATCGCATGGTTATCCAGACCCATTCAGGGGGTCCCGGGGCTGCGGCTGCGGATGCCTGCGGCCGTGCAGGTCTCCAATTGCCCTCATTGTCGTCCCAAACACGTGAGAAGATCGGCCCCTACGTCCCCCATACGGGAAGCATCAACAACCCGGTGGACCTGACCTTCACCAAGAACCCGCTCGACTACTTCAGCAGCATCCCCAAGGTTCTGCTGGAAGCGCCCGAGACCGACGGGCTCCTCGTCTATTTTCTCGTGCCCACCCAGACGGTGCGACGAACCCTGGAAAGCCTCGGCGTCCCGGAGGATCAGGTCGTGGCTCAGAGTGAAAACATTATTGAACAGCAATCCACTGCCGTCTCGGCCCTGCCCCGGGACCACCACAAACCCCTCATCGGTTTCTCCCTTCGAACCCGAGACGATCTCTTTATCGCGAAGCTGCAGGACCGGGGCATCCCCGTCCTTTCCAGTCCCGAAAGGGCGGCACGGGCCATGGGTGCCCTGGCGCAGCATGCACAGTGGCGCAGGGAACATCCGGATCATTAGTAGTAAACCATGGCTGGTGTCGCTACAACAAAATTGTCTTCCAAAGGACAAGTGGTAATCCCCGAAAACATACGGAAGGAACTACAGTTAAAAGCGGGCGCTCAACTCGTCGTCGTTGGTAACAAATTGGTAACAAAGATGTTGTGATATTAAAAAATACCAACCAGGCGCCAATGGTTTGCAGCTCATTAAAAAGCCCCCGGCCGCCCTCATATTTAAAGGTGGATAGAGAGATTTGGGATTCTTGACTTCCCTGACGGGCTTGGATATACTTTTTGAATGTCGGATCTCGAAACTGCAACCGGATAACAACGCGACTTACTCAAATCTACTTTCCAGTTTCAAATTTCACTATTGCTTATGGAGGAGCCTATGAAAGTGCTTGTGAGTGACAATCTGTCGGAAGTGGGCGTCAGGATCTTTGAAGAGATCCCTGGCATTGAAGTGGACGTGAACACAGGGCTAACCCCGGAGGAGCTGAAAGGAATTGTCGGCCAGTACGAGGGGTTGGTGATCCGGAGCGCCACCAAGGTCACGGCCGAGATCATCGAGGCGGCCAAGAATCTGAAGGTCATCGGCCGTGCCGGCATAGGGCTCGACAACGTGGATATCCCCGCGGCCAGCCAGCGGGGCATCGTGGTAATGAACACGCCGGAAGGGAACACTATCACCACGGCCGAACACACCGTGGCCATGATCCTGGCCCTTTCCAGAAATATCCCCAGGGCGACGGCCTCCCTGAAGGAAGGCAAGTGGGAAAAAAAGAAACTCCAGGGCCGCGAGCTCTTCAACAAGACCCTCGGCCTGATCGGTTCCGGGCACATCGGACGCATCGTGGCCGACAGGGCCAAGGGGCTCAAGATGAAGGTGATCGTCTATGACCCTTACATCAAGCCCGAAACCATTGAGAAGCTGGACCTGGAGCCGGTCTCTTTCGAGGAACTCCTCCAGAGAGCCGACTACATCACCGTCCACACCCCCAAGACCGATGAAACCACCGACCTGATCAACAGAGAAGCCATCGCCAAAATGAAGAAGGGGGCTATGATCATCAACTGCGCCAGGGGCGGTATCGTCAACCAGGATGACGTGTATGAGGCCTTGAAATCGGGGCACCTGGGGGGCGCCGCTTTTGACGTCTTCACCTCAGAGCCCCCGGGAAAGATCGGGCTCATGGAACTGGACAATTTCGTCTGCACGCCCCACCTGGGAGCCTCCACCAGGGAGGCCCAGGACAATGTGGCCCGTGATGTGGCCGAACAGGTGGCTGCCTACCTCCTCCATGGGACGGTCAAGAATGCGGTCAATGTCCCCAGCATCAGCGAGGAGCTGATGCGGACCCTCAGGCCCTATGTCATCCTGGTGGAGCGGATGGGATCCCTCCATGCCCAGCTTGCCGATAGCGCCGTTGTGGAACTCCAGGTGAATTATTCGGGCAAGGTGGTGGACTACGATCTGGAGCCCCTGACCACCACCGCCCTCAAGGGACTCCTCACTCCCATAATGGGTGATGACATCAACTTTGTAAACGCTCGCTACATCGCGGCCGATCGTGGGATCAAGGTGGTTGAGTCCAAGAGCAGCACGTCTGAGGACTTCGGGAGCCTCGTGAACATGCGGGTCAAGACCCTTGAGGGTACCAACATCGTCTCCGGGACGATCTTCGGGAATACCCGACCCAGGATACTCAGGATTAACGATTTTTATCTTGAGGCCATTCCAGAGGGGCACATCCTCTTTATCCAGAATGATGACAGCCCGGGGGTCATAGGACAGATCGGGACCACCCTCGGCAAATACGGGATCAATATCAGCCGGATGCATGTGGGCGAGGAAAAGAAGAAAAAACAGAATATCATCTTCCTGGCCACCAGTGCCGTGGTCAGTGATGAGGTGCTCGAGGCCCTGCGGGCCATGGAGCACGTGTACATGGCCCGGCGAATCGAGCTGTAGCGACGACCTATGAGGAACGAAGTGGAGGAGAACCTGACACTCTTTTTCGGACGCTTTCTAAACACCCCGGAGGAAATGGACGCCTATTTGGGGTTAAAAGGTGGCCATTAGAGAGCGCCAGGCCTATGGAGGCCTGAACCCCAAATAGCCGTCCATGTTGTGGTTGGATGCCAAGTGCACTATGAGAAAGCGTCCAAAAAGACCCTCAGGTTCTCCTCCTGAGATCCGGTGAATAACGCGACTTCGTCGTAAGTCCAGAAGACCGGACTTTTTGTGATTTCATCACCCTTGGATCAGTGAATGGTGTCTTGTCCGATCGGCTTCTCGCGATCGGGCAAGAAGGCTTTGCTCTGCGTCCTCTGGTGACTCTACTGGTGAAAATTATCGTTGAAGGAGTGAATGAGATGACAGAACAGGAAGAAAAAGGGTTTGTGGTCAAGGATCGGCGGTCCTTTGATGAAAAGGGCGAGATGAAGGAAAAGGAACCGGAAAAAGAAGAAAAGCGGGAGGGAGCACCCCGGGCCGAGGCGAAAAAGAAACAAGAATCCCCGCCGCTCCCGGAGATCAATTTCAGTTCCTTGATTTTCAGCCTCAGTTCCTCGGCCCTGTTCCACCTGGGGGAAATTGCCGACCCCCAGACGAACGAGAAGAAAAAAGACCTGCCCCTGGCCAAACACGCCATCGATACCATCGCTATGCTTGAGAAAAAGACAAAAGGCAATCTCAGCGATGACGAAGCCAAATTCATTGATAGCGTCCTGACCGACCTTCGCTGGAGGTACGTGAAGGCCGCTGAATAAGAAGGAGACACTGAATGACCCAAGACAAAATGACGGCTACGTACCGTGCCGTCCACGCCTCAGCCTGTCTCGCATTGGCTGTTACAATGGCCTTTTTGACGACCCTGGCCCCGGTTGCCGGGGCCCAGACCACGTCCCTGCTCCCCGGCGCGCCGGGATCCTTTTCGGAACTGGCCAAGAAGGTGCGTCCATCCGTGGTCAACATCAGCACGGTCAAGACCATCAAGGGGCGGAGCGGTACCCCCTTTCACTTCCGGAAACCCTTCGGCCCCGACGACCCTTTCAAGGATTTTTTCGACCGGTTTTTTGGGAACCGGCTGCCCGAGAATTTCAGGCAGAAAAGTCTGGGTTCCGGTTTTATCATCAATGAAAAAGGCTATATCCTCACCAACAATCACGTTGTGGAAAAGACCGACGAGATCAAGGTAAGGCTGGCAGACGACAGGGAATTCAAGGCAGGGCTGGTGGGTCGCGATCCCAAGACGGATCTTGCACTGATACGCATCAAGGGCGCCGGTCCCCTGAAGCCCCTGCCCCTCGGGGATTCCGACAAGCTGGAGGTGGGAGACTGGGTGGTGGCCATCGGGAACCCCTATGGTCTGGGGAGCACGGTGACGGCCGGCATCGTCAGTGCAAAGTACCGTCATATCGGGGCCGGTTCCTATGACAATTTTATCCAGACCGATGCCTCCATCAATCCCGGCAACAGCGGAGGGCCGCTCCTGAACACTTCGGGCGAGGTGATCGGCATCAACACGGCCATCTTTTCCCAGAGCGGAGGAAGCATCGGCATAGGGTTTGCGATCCCCGTGAACATGGCCAAAGATCTGCTTCCACAGCTCGAGAAGGGCGAAGTGATTCGCGGTTGGCTGGGTGTGATGATTCAGCAGATCACCCCCGACCTGAAAGAAAAGCTCGGTCTGAAGACAGACAAAGGTGCCCTGGTGGCGGATGTGACGGCCGGTGGTCCGGCGGAAAAGGCCGGTATCAAGCGGGGTGACGTCATCCTTTCATTCGATGGAAAGGACATCAAGGAGATGAACGATCTCCCCTACCTGGTGGGAACAACCCCCATTGGTAAACGGGTGGAAGTGCTGGTGGTTCGGGACGGCAGGGAAAAGGCCTTCAAGGTGAAGATCAGCAGGCTGAAAGAGGAAACAAAGGTTGCCGTACCGCTGGAAAGAGAGCCGAATCTGGGCATGACCGTGGAAGAACTGACCCCAAAGCTTGCCAGGGACATGGGGCTCAAGGAAAAGAGCGGCCTGGTCGTGACCGGAGTGGAAAAAAACACGCCGGCCGACGAGGCCGGCCTGAAGATGGGCGATATGATTCTGGAGGTGGATCGGAAACCGGTCGAGACCCTCGAGATTTTCAACAAAAAGATCGGAGGCTATGAAAAAGGCGATACCGTCCTTTTCCTGGTGAAACGTGGGGGAACAACTCTCTATCTGACCCTTAAGATCTGGGAGTAGCCGGCCTTGAGTCCCCCTTTAATAACCGGGGCCACCGTTCGAACCCCTGCGAAGCTCAACATCCGCCTCAAGGTCGTGGGCCTGAGACCGGACGGATACCATGATCTCGTCTCCCTTATGGTGCCTGTAGGCATCTTCGATACGCTGGATTTTTTCCCCGGGCCTCCAGGGATCACCCTTTCCTGTGAGGGCACTGGAGTGCCCGAAAACGAGGAGAATCTCGTGTTTCGGGCCGCCCGGGCCTTTTTCGCCAGAATCGGCGGGGAGCCTGCCCTCTCCATTTCACTTCGCAAACAGATCCCGGTTGCGGCCGGCCTCGGTGGCGGGAGCAGCGATGCCGCTGCCACCTTGATGACATTGAACCGTATGCACGGGACCCCTCTGTCCGGGTTTGAAATGTCTGATGTGGCGCTGGGTCTCGGGGCCGATGTCCCCTTCTTTCTCCACAACCGTCCGTCCCTGGCCACGGGAGTGGGCGAGGTTCTTGAACCCATCAACTATTGGCCTCCATTCTGGTATGTCATTGTCACACCACCCCTGGCCATATCCACGGCATGGGTCTATGATCGTCTTGAAATGAACGCCACCCCGTCCACCGCAAATTCCGGCCAGCCGGATACGCAGCGATTAGAGTTGACAAATCACGAATATGACACTATACTTGCTTCCTTAAAAAAGGACCGACCTGACATCCGGTCCCTGCTTGAAAACGATCTGGAAACAGTGACGGTGGCCCATTACCCGGTGATCGATGCCATCAAGAAATTGTTGATGGAAACGGGTGCGGAGGGTGCACTCATGAGCGGAAGCGGGCCGAGCGTTTTCGGTGTGTTCCGGTCTGAAGAGGCTGCGAAAAAGGCAAAAAAGGCCGTTTCTTGCCGGCGTCCGGGAAAGGTGTTTGTTGCCGCTCCATATAAAGCAGCCGGTTTGCGAGTGTAGCGGATTTTCTTGCGATTCCATCAGATTGGGGTGTCGTCAAGCGGTAAGACACGGGCTTTTGGAGCCCGCATTCGGAGGTTCGAATCCTCCCACCCCAGCCATTATTCTTATGCATTATGAAAAGTCCATCCACAGGTGCGATGGTGACCTTTTTGGAAAGAGAACCTTTTGACATTGAACCCTGATATGAAATTATTTGGCGGAACGTCCAACCCTGCCCTGACCTTGGAAGTGTGCGACTATCTCGGCGTGGAGCCGGGAAAGATCATGGCGGGGACCTTCAGCGATGGAGAGACGCAGGTAGAGATAAACGAGAATATCCGGGGTAAGGATGTCTTTGTCCTCCAGTCCACCTCCACTCCTGTCAACGATAACCTGATGCAGCTGCTGATTATCATGGATGCCCTCAGGAGGGCGTCCGCCAAGCGCATCACTGCGATTATTCCCTATTATGGGTATGGTCGCCAGGACAGGAAAGTCAAGCCCCGTGTTCCCATCAGCGCGAAGCTTGTGGCCGATCTCATCACCGTGGCCGGGGCGAGCAGGGTTGTGTCCATGGATCTTCATGCGGGACAGATCCAGGGATATTTCAACATACCCGTGGACAATATTTTCGCTGCTCCCATCCTTCTGAATCATATTCAGACCCATTTCAAGAACCATCTGGTGATCGTCTCGCCCGATGCCGGGGGAGTGGAAAGGGCCAGGGCCTTTGCCAAAAGATTGAATGCGTCCATCGCCATCATCGATAAGAGGCGAGAGGCCCCCAATGTGGCCCAGGCCATGAATATCATCGGTGAAGTGGAGGGGAGGCAGGCGATTATCCTGGATGATATGGTGGATACCGCCGGGACTCTGACCCAGGCCGCGGTCGCCCTGATAAACAGGGGGGCCACAGAGATCTATGCCTGCTGTACGCACCCCGTTCTTTCCGGTCCGGCCCTTGAGCGGATTGCTTCTTCGCCCATCAACAAGCTGGTGGTCACCAATACCATTCCCTTGAAAAACGGTGCCGAGAAGTTGGACAAGGTGATCGTCCTCTCCGTGGCCGAGCTTCTGGGAGAGACCATCAAGAGGATATACAACTCACATTCGGTAAGCACCCTCTTTGTGTAGGGATGAGCCCACCCCGGCGGGTATTTTTTTGCGATAGTTTGTGAAAAATTTTATTAGTTCGTTGGGCCATTCCAACGGGCGCCATATTCAACTGGAAAAACGAATTTACCGCCCGTTCACTCCGCTCATTCAAGGCGCGGAGGATGCAAAGTTTTTCTATGGTATTTTCCCCTGAGAGGGGGGGGAATACTGTACAGCAGGCCCTTCGGGTAGAATAGAAATATTCATATTTTGATCGAAAACATTTCTATCAAAATCCCCCTCTCAGGAATTTTGATAAAATATCTTTCTTTGCGTTCTTTGCGGCTTTGCGGTGAAGCCGGAAGCCCGGAACGAAAAGTCATAAACTTTGGAGGAAAGCAATGGATCAACCCGTATTAGTTGCCCAGACAAGAGAGCAAACTGGAAAAGGGGCAGCCAGGAAACTCAGAAGAAATGACCAGCTCCCGGCCATCTTTTATGGCCCGGGGGCGGAAACCACCATGCTTACGCTGAACTACAGTGATTTCGAGAAAATCATACAGGGTGGTTCAGGTGAAAATACCCTGTTCAATCTCGAGATCCAGGCCAAAGACGGGAACCGGACCAAGATGGCCATGCTCAAGGAATTACAGAGCGATCCCGTTGAGAACTCCTATCTTCACGCGGATTTTTTCGAGGTCTCCATGGACAAGGAGGTCACCGTCAACGTTGCGATCGAGCTTACAGGAACGGCCGTCGGCGTAACCAACGGCGGTATACTGGAGAATATCCGAAGAGAACTGATGGTAACGTGCCTTCCGGGAAAACTGACCAATACCATTGAGGTGGATATCTCCAACCTTGATATCGGCGATACGCTGCATTTGGGAGATATCCGGCTTCCTGAGGGGATGAGGGCCATGGATGATGCCCATTTGGCCGTGGCGGTCATCGCGGCACCCACCGTGGCGGAAGTGGAAGAGGTCGAGGAAGAGGAAGCAGCGGAAATTACGGCCGAGTCGGAAGAGACGGGTGCCGAAGAATCAGAGACTGAATAGAAAGGAGGTGAAGGAGGCTTTATTGAAGTGTATTTGATTGTGGGCCTTGGCAACCCGGGGCCGGTATATGAAAATACCCGGCACAACATCGGCTTTCAGGTGATTCTCCGTTGGAGCCGGGAGCTGGGTATTGGTTTGACCCGGCGACGTTTCCAATCCAGGCACACCCGAACGGTCATCCAGGGGAAAACGGCTTTACTCCTTTGTCCGGAGACCTTCATGAACCTGAGCGGAAATGCGGTCAGGGCATTCACCGACTACTATGACGTGGATTATGGAAGCATCCTGGTCATTCATGATGATCTGGACCTTCCGGTGGGGAAGATCAAGGTTGTGAGAAAGGGCGGTTCAGGGGGACACAAGGGCATGGTCTCCCTCATCCGGCATCTTGGAACCGGGGACTTCCCCCGTTTGAAGATAGGCATTGGACGCCCTCGATATGATGAGCCCGTCGAAGATTTCGTTCTTGCTCCATTTTACAGGGACCAGAAGGACGTGATCGATCGGGTTGTCCAGGGGGCGGTTCGCACATGTGAATTGTTCGTTTTAGAAGGCATTGAATCGGCAATGAATACTATGAATTGTCAGGATTTCGCAAACTAGGAGGTAAGAATCTGATGCAGGGATTAACTGTTTACGCTCCATTTATAGGGATACTGAGTTTGATCATCGCTTGGCTGATCTACGGCTACGTCAAGAAGCAGCCCAATGGCAATCCGCTGATGCAGGAACTGGAAGAGGCCATCCATTCGGGGGCAATGGCATTCTTAAAGAGAGAGTATTCCGCTCTTCTTATTTTCATAGCGATCGTGTTTGTCCTTCTGGGATGGGGGGTCGCGTGGAAGACGGCCATCGCCTTCGTGACGGGCGCCTTCTGTTCCATGCTCGCAGGATTCTCCGGCATGACGGCCGCCACCAGGGGTAATTCCCGAACAGCGGAAGCGGCCAACAAATCAGGGCAGGCCGGCGCTCTCAACGTGTCCTATTTTTCAGGATCCGTCATGGGACTGGCAGTGGCGGGCCTCGGGGTCCTGGGCCTGGGATTTTGGTTCTGGATGTTCGGAGGAAGCCCGGACAGTGCGCAATATATCAACGGTTTTGCCATGGGGGCCAGTTCCATCGCCCTCTTTGCCCGTGTGGCCGGCGGTATTTATACCAAGGCGGCCGATGTGGGTGCTGACCTGGTGGGCAAAGTGGAAGCCGGTATTCCGGAGGACGACCCGAGAAACCCGGGTGTTATCGCAGACAATGTCGGCGACAACGTGGGTGATATCGCCGGCATGGGTGCCGACATCTTCGAGTCATTTGTGGGGTCCGTTATCGCCACCATAGCCATAGCGGCGACACTCGGTATCAACACTCCCGATACGCTGGCAGCATTCGTCAAGGCTTTTCCCACGCTCGGGGGCTTGACCGCAACGGCGATCAAGTTGAAATTCATGGCCATGCCGATCCTGGTGGTCATGATCGGTCTTTTGAGTTCTTTTGTGGGTGTCTTTTCCATCAAGCTGTTCCAGAAAGGGAACCCCGCGGGGGCTCTCAGGTATACGACCTTTGTGGCGGCCATTGTTTTTGTCATCTTGACCATTATTGTGACCAAGTCTCTCGGGATGCCCATGGGCGCCTTCTGGGCCATCTTCTCGGGACTGCTGTGCGGGATCGCCATCGGGCTCCTGGCCGAGTACTATACGTCAGGACCTCCGGTCAAGCGTATTGCCGAACAGTCAAAGACCGGCGCTGCCACCGTGATTATTGCAGGCCTGGCCGTGGGGATGCAGTCTACCTACCTCCCTGTCCTCGGTATCTGCGTGGCCACCTTTGTCGGGTTTCAAACAGCCGGCATCTACGGGATCGGCCTTTCCGCCGTGGGCATGCTGGCCACTGTCGGAGCCACTATGACGGTGGATGCCTACGGCCCCATTGCGGACAATGCGGGCGGCATTTCTGAAATGGCGGGCCTGGGCCCCGAGACCCGAAAGATAACGGACGGCCTCGATGCCCTTGGAAACACGACGGCAGCCATCGGCAAAGGCTTTGCCATCGGTTCTGCGGCCCTGACGGCCCTGGCCCTGTTTGTTGCGTTTGCGCAATCAGCAGGTCTGAAGATCATTGACATAAGGAACCCGATGGTCGTCATCGGGGCCTTCATCGGGGGAATTGTTCCCATGCTTTGCGCCGCCATGACCATGACATCCGTGGGCAAGGCCGCTTTCAAGATCGTAGAAGAGATCCGTCGGCAGTTCAGGGAAATTCCCGGACTCCTCGAGGGGAAAGAAGGTGTCAAACCGGATTCCAAAACCTGCGTTTCCATCGCTACCGGGTCTGCCTTGAAGGAAATGATTGCACCCGGTCTGGTCGCCGTGCTCACACCGGTAGCCGTCGGCTTTTTGCTTGGTAAAGAAACCCTGGGCGGCATGCTGCTGGGTGCTACCATTATGGGCGTATTCCTTGCGCTGTTTATGTCCAATGGCGGTGGCGCCTGGGATAATGCCAAGAAGTATATTGAAGAAGGGAATCTCGGCGGCAAAGGTTCCGACAACCACAAGGCCGCCGTGGTGGGCGATACGGTCGGCGATCCTTTCAAGGATACGTCAGGACCGGCCATGAACATCCTGATCAAATTGATGTCCGTGGTTTCCTTGGTTATTGCGCCGCTTTTACCGGCGATTGGTTATTTCTTGAGATAATTTTTTTCGGTGAGGAACGGGTGATGCCCGTTCCTCACCATTATTGTTAGATGAGGTTGTCTTGCAAGTTGGACGTATGGGGGATTTCATGTTTAACATAGGTGATTTGGCTGTCTACCCGGCACACGGCGTCGGCGTCATCGAAAAGATCGAAAGCCAGGAAATTTCGGGATGTTGCCAGGATTTTTATGTAATGCGAATCCTCGAAAATGACATGATCATCATGATTCCCACACATAATGTCAATAATGTGGGACTGAGGGAAATCATCGGCCAAAGGGAAGTCCCAAAGGTCTTTTCCATTCTGAAAAAACGGGATCTGCCCGTAGACAATCAGACCTGGAATCGCCGTTACAGGGAATACATGGAGAAGATCAAGACCGGATCGGCATTCGAGGTTGCTGAAGTCTACAGGGATCTCCTGATGCTCAAACTGGAAAAAGATCTGTCGTTCGGGGAGAGGAAGATGCTGGACACGGCGAGAAATCTTCTGGTCAAGGAGATCTCCCTGGCGAGAAATTGCGGTGAGCAACAGGTGGAGAAAGACCTGGACAACATCTTTGCATGACCGGGGGACTGACACCTGGCAAAGAATGATTTGGACACAGAATTTCAATTTGATGTCTCCCGAGAGGACCGGCCCCAGCGGTTGGATCTTTTTCTCGCCTCCCGGTCATTGGATATTTCCAGGTCCAGGATCCAGGAACTCATAAGGAAAGGTGCGGTCGAGGTCAATCAAGGTCCTTCCTGGGCCAGTTACAAGACACGTGCCGGAGACCATATCAGAATTACCATTCCCCCGCCTTCCCCCTCAAGCCTTGAGCCGGAACCGGTTGCATTCGAGATTATCCATGAAGACGATTCCATTCTGGTTGTGAACAAGCCCCCCGGCCTGGTGGTCCATCCGGCTGCCGGACATGCCACCGGAACCCTGGTCCATGGTCTGCTCTGGCATTGCAGCGGTCTTTCGGGTATCGGGGGTGTGGCAAGACCGGGCATTGTCCACAGGCTTGACAAGGATACCTCGGGGCTCATGGTTGTGGCCAAGAATGACCAGGCCCATGCAGGTCTGGCCCGCCAGTTTAAATCCGGAGAGGTCAGAAAAGAATACCAAGCACTGGTCCATGGCAAGATGCGGGGCCGGAAAGGCAAGATCGATTTGCCCATCGGGAGACATCCGACAAAACGGAAAGAGATGGCCGTTGCTCTCAACAGGGGAAAAGTTGCCATAACCATATGGTGGCTCATGGAGCGTTTCGAAAGCGGGTTTTCCCTGGTCGCTGTTTCCATCAAGACCGGACGAACACACCAGATCCGGGTCCATTTTTCCAACATGAGACACCCGGTGGTTGGAGACCAGGTGTACGGATACGGAAAGAACTGGTGGAAGGGTCATCCCTTATGGAAAAAGGGGCCTTTACCCCTTCCGCAGCGTCAGATGCTTCACGCCGGATCTCTGGGTTTCTGTCATCCGGAGACCGGTCGGTTCATGACCTTCGAGGCCGCCATTCCGGGGGACATGGAAGAGATGATAGGAAGCCTCAGGAGCATGGAATCGCGCAATGAAGGCCTCCGGTAAAAAACCTTGACAATAAATAGACTTTAAGCCTATGGTATAGAGAATGTTTCCTACCTTTTGGAGGATTCGGTATAAACTCAACATCAAGACGGACTTCATAAGGAGTTTCCATCCGGTCCCGCTGTAGCGGGTTCAAAATCTCAGCGTCAATCTTCTGAATTATATGTGTCCCGCCAACGGGGGGATGCGTCTTTGTATAATTCCTTGATTTTTCCCGCTCAAACTCCGGGATCTTGGACGTGATCTTGTAATCCCATCTTGGCAGGACTGAAATGGAGACTCGCCGGTGCCCCTAAGGTGTTTATGGATGGGCACTGCCTCATCTACTGTACAAACAGGAGAACAGGAATGAATCTTATTGAACTGAAAAAAACGAAGATCAGTGAGTTGGCCAGGATGGCCAAGGAGTTTGATATCCAGGGCGCATCAAGATTGCGCAAGCAGGAACTGGTGTTCGCTCTGCTTCAGGCCCATTCGGAACAACACGGCCTTATTTACGGGGAGGGGGTATTGGAAACGCTGCCCGATGGATTTGGTTTCCTCCGGGCGCCTGACGCCAATTATCTGCCGGGGCCGGACGACATCTATATTTCTCCTTCCCAGATCCGTCGCTTCAATCTGAGAACGGGTGATACCATTTCCGGCCAGATCAGGCCGCCCAAGGATTCGGAGCGCTATTTTGCCCTTCTGAAAGTGGAGAGCGTTAACCATGAGGACCCGGAAATTGCGCGTGAGAAAATCCTCTTTGATAACCTGACCCCACTGTATCCGGAGGAAAGAATCAATCTGGAAACGAAGGCCGACAATTATTCCTCGAGAATAATGGACCTTATGACGCCGATAGGCAAAGGCCAGAGGGGGTTGATAGTGGCCCCGCCGCGAACCGGCAAGACCATGCTCCTCCAGAACATTGCCAACAGTGTCACGGAAAACGACAAATCCATCCATAAGATCGTCCTGCTCATCGATGAAAGGCCCGAAGAAGTCACGGACATGTCACGTTCGGTGGACGCGGAGGTGATCAGTTCGACATTCGACGAACCGCCACAGCGGCACGTCCAGGTGGCCGAGATGGTGATAGAAAAGGCGAAGAGACTGGTGGAACACAAACTCGACGTACTCATTCTTCTGGACAGTATCACGCGTCTCGCAAGGGCCTACAATACGGTTGTTCCCCCCAGTGGGAAGATCCTGTCAGGGGGCTTGGATTCCAATGCCCTGCATAAACCGAAGCGGTTCTTTGGTGCGGCGCGGAATATTGAGGAGGGGGGAAGCCTGACCATTATCGCCACCGCCCTCGTCGATACGGGCAGCAGGATGGACGAAGTCATTTTTGAAGAGTTCAAGGGCACCGGCAACATGGAAATTCATCTGGACAGGAAACTGACGGACAGGCGGGTATTCCCCTCCTTTGATATCAACCGTTCCGGAACCCGAAAAGAAGAACTGCTGTTGGATGAGGCGGATCTGAACCGCATCTGGATCCTGCGAAAACTCCTGTCTCCCCTGACACCGGTGGACAGCATGGAATTTTTACTTGAAAAAATAAGAGGAACTGGAGACAATAAAGAGTTTCTGGATTCCATGAGCCAGTAGAGATATTACAACCTGGATGGTTTAGAAAAGGAGACATCATGAAACAAGGGATTCACCCGGAATATTACAAGGCAAAGGTGCGTTGTGCCTGTGGCAATGAATTTGAGGCCGGCTCAACCCTGAAGGAAATCAAAGTGGAAATCTGCTCCAAGTGCCACCCCTTCTTTACCGGCAAGCAGAAACTGGTCGATTCAGCGGGGCGGGTTGAGCGGTTCAAGAGGAAATATGCAAAGTTTGAGCAGGAGCACTCAGCAAAGGTGAAATCCTGAGATTCCATTTTGCGTTCAAGATGAACTGTGCCTCTGTGGTAAACAATTATTTTCGGGGAGCAACCGTGAACTCCTGAAGTTCCACGGATTTCTATGTTTGGAAAGATCAAGGAAATTGAAACCCGATACCTGGATCTCGAGGGGTATCTGAGCAGCCCTGAAATCATCAAGGACCGGAAGGTATTCCAGAAGTACGCAAAGGAACACAGCCTCCTGAGCCCTATTATTTCAGCCTTCAGGAAGTACGAGACAGCGCGGGAGGAGATTGAGAAAAACACCCCCCTGCTGGAAGACACTGATCCTGAAATGAGGAAACTTGCCAGGGAGGAAATTGATTCCCTTCGTTCCTCCATGATGCAACTTGAAGCGGACCTCAAGGTACTACTCCTTCCCAGAGATCCCCATGACGAAAAAAATACCCTGCTGGAGATCAGGGCCGGAACGGGAGGTGAAGAGGCCGCCCTTTTTGCTGCCGATCTTTTCAGGATGTATGCCCGTTACGCAGAGATGAGGTCGTGGAAGACCGAGATTCTCAGTCAGAATGCCACGGGAATCGGGGGCTTCAAGGAGATCATCATCCTGGTTTCCGGTGATCGGGTTTACAGCCATCTCAAATATGAGTCCGGCGTTCATCGGGTGCAACGCGTCCCGGAGACGGAGACCCAGGGGCGCATCCATACCTCAGCCGTCACGGTGGCTGTGCTGCCTGAGGCCGAAGAAATCGACGTGGAGGTCGATCCCGAGGACCTTCGCATCGATGTTTACCGCTCTTCAGGACACGGTGGACAGCACGTTAACGTTACGGATTCTGCCGTTCGCATTACCCACGTCCCCTCCGGTCTGGTGGTCACCTGCCAGGACGAGAAATCACAACACAAGAACAAGGCAAAGGCCATGAAGGTCCTCCGTTCCCGTTTGCTGGATCTTGAAGTGTCCGAACAGCAGTCCAAGATTTCCGAGGAAAGGCGAAATATGGTAGGTTCAGGTGACCGAAGCGAGCGCATCCGGACCTACAATTTTCCCCAGGGACGCGTTTCCGAACACAGGATCGGCCTGACCCTCTATCAACTGGAAGATGTCCTCCAGGGGCACTTGGATCTCCTCATCGAACCCCTGACCACACATTTTCAGACCGAGGCTCTGAAGAAGACCTCGGGCAACTGATCCGATCGTGACGCTCATGGACGCGGTTTCATGGACCATCGGCGACCTCCTGAAAACCACCACCAAATACCTCAAAGAGAAGCGCATTGAAAGTCCCCGCCTGACAGCGGAAGTACTCCTTGCCCATGGACTCGGGATGGACCGGGTCAGCCTTTACCTGCAATTTGAAAAACCCCTCACCAAGAATGAACTTTCAGGCTACAGGGATCTCGTTCGACGCCGGGTGCGGGGAGAACCTCTCCAATATATCACCGGGGTCCAGGAATTCTGGTCCTTGGCGTTCGAGGTGGGTCCCGGCGTGCTCATCCCGAGGCCGGAGACGGAACTTTTGGTGGAGCAGGCCGTTGCCAGAGCGGAAAAAGCGAAAGCGGGGCAAGGTCTGAGGCTGCGGCTCCTGGATCTGGGGACCGGTTCGGGAATCATAGCCGTTTCGCTAGCGAAGGAACTCCCTGAATGGGAGGTTTGGGCCACGGATATTTCAGCTGAAGCCCTCCATTGGGCGCAGGTCAATGCAGAGAAGCACGGGGTTCATGATCGGATCCGGTTCAGGCAGGGGGACCTGTTTGATTCCATAAGAGAAAAGGAGGCGGTTTTTGATATCATTGTCTCAAATCCCCCCTATGTGGGGGAGGAGGAGTATGGGGCGCTTCCACCCGAAGTGAGGGATCATGAACCGCGCACAGCCCTTGCGGGAGGCCCCGGCGGGATGGCATATGTCGAGCGTATCCTGCGGGAGGCCCCCGACTTTCTGAATCACGGTGGGTGGCTCCTTGTGGAAATGGCGCCTGGGCAGACGGAAAGGGCCATGAAAATTGCAGAAGAAACCCGTTGCTACGGTGGAGCCGGCCGCATCCGTGATTACAGTGGCCGGCACCGGGTCGTCTGTGCCAGGAGTCTATTCTCGGACAGCCTCCTAGGAGATCGTGAATCGTGATCCCACACTGTTAAGGATGAATGATTCCGGAAATTCTTCCGAAAACCGATGGATGGCCTTCCAACCGGTGCAATGCATGGGCACAAGAATTTCAGGGGCCAGTTTTTTCAATTCCTCTATGGTGTCCTCAATAATGGGTTCAAAAAAGGCCCCGGAGAGGTGGAATCCTCCCAGGACCGCGTGAATCTGTGAAACGCCCGTCAGCTTCATGGCGTAAAGGAGCGTGTTCATAATCCCGGCGTGGGCACATCCCGAGATGACCACAAGTCCCTTCCCTTTCAGCTTAATCACGATGGCCTGATCATCCAGGATCGGATCCTTTTCTATGGCGCCGTTTCTTTCAAGGAATGCATTCGGGAGCCCTTTTTCAAACGGGGTTGTACGTTCCACCTCACCGGTGACCAGGGCCGTATTCCCGGCGATAAGGGTCGGTTCTGTGCTCTCCAGGACTTCGACTTTCCGTTTCTCCAGTTCGGGTCTTTTCAGGGTCTGGGGAAACAGGAGTTTCCGACCGTCATCCAGCGCTAAATAACGGGGTGAAAGAAACGCGTCGGGGTGAACCACCAGGGGGACAGGTCCCGGTATCCTGTCCAGAAGGGGGTAAAGGGTTGCGGTATGATCCATGTGACCGTGGCTCAACACCAGGGCCTCTATGTCGGTCGGATCGATCTCGAGCAGGGCAATATTGTGGAGGACCCCCACGCTGCTGTGGCCGGTATCAAAGAGTACGGTGTGGGTTTCATCATTCTTATAAAGGGTGATCAGCAAAGAGAGACCATGTTCCGCCACCAGGTTATCGGCAGGGATCTTCCCGTCCTTTCCAAGGGGAGGTCTCTCGACAACGTCCGTACTGGTGAGCAGGACATCCACATAATTGTCCATCAGGGTAAGCACCTCAACACGATCCACTTCCTGCAATGAACGATTATCCATTTTTCCCCCCTCCTTCTTGCTCCTTTTTCAGCGTTTCCCAGAGCTCTTTCACCTGTTCTTGTGTTTCCGCCAATCCCTTTTCATTCTGGATGACAAAGTCCGCGTATCCCACCTTCTCGTCGATGGGCAGCTGGGCCTTCAGGATATTGGCGGCTTCCTCCCGGCTGATACGATCCCTCTCCATGAGCCGGTCTATCTGGGTCTCCCGGGGGACATGGACGACCAGCAGCTTGTGAAAGATGTACTGGAGGTTCAGCTCGATCAGGAGCGGGATCACCACCTGGATCACGGCACCCGGTTTTTCCTTTGCGATTTCACCAACCTGCCTGGCAAATTCCTCATGTATTCTGGGATGCGTAAATCCTTCCAGTTTTTTTCTCTTTTCAAAATCCCGAAAAACAATGCCTGAGAGTTTTTTGCGGTCCAGATGCCCATCTTCGCTCAGGACCTGCTTGCCGAAGTATTCCACGATATCCCGGAGGGCAGGTTGGCCCGGTTCCACCACCTCTCTCGCGATGAGGTCGAAGTCGATCGCGGGTGCGCCCATTTTCTCAAGCATGTCGGCAACCGTGGTCTTGCCGCTGGCAATGCCGCCCGTTACCCCCAGGAGGAGACGTCCGTCTTCTCCGCGAAGGTTTTCCAGTTCATCGAGTCCCCCATAGGACATGGGAAACGCCGTGGTAACGTCTTGCTCCGCCCCTGCATAGCTGATGGGATAGCGGATTCCGCGCCGGTAAAGGGCCTCCATGCCACGGAGGGCTTTCTCCATGATTCCGGCGGGGAGGGCCATGACCAGGTCTTCGTCCTGGGCATGGCCGTACCGTCTTTC
>Ga0315535_1000432_pt1 | contig 29808 bp, 27 predicted proteins | sample SalMarSW160220MG_2_FD_203092 | JGI IMG/M metagenome (GOLD analysis project Ga0315535, IMG submission 203092) | Salt marsh sediment microbial communities from the Plum Island Ecosystem LTER, Massachusetts, United States - Salt Marsh Sediment SW1602-20 ... | reverse complement strand
ATTAGTTTCATACCAAATTTAGTTCATTTATTAATTTCCAGTCTTTCGTTATATTATAAATTCCTAAAATTTCAAATTAGTTTTCATGAAGTATGTTTTAAGAATTGCTGAGCCCATATTTTTTATAATAGTTTTTATCCTTCTATTTTCTGTAAACTCAATAACTTACCCAGATTATAAAGAAGCTAAAGTCGTTAAACACTTGGGAAATAAATTACCATTAAACCTGGTATTTTTAAATTCAAAGGGAGAGAAAGTAAAACTAAGCGACTTAATCAACAAACCAACCATAATAGATTTCTGTTATTATCGTTGCTCTGGTATTTGTACTCCTCTTATGACCGAAATAGCCGATGTAATTGGTAAAGTAAAATATGAGCCAGGAAAGGATTATAATATCATCAGCATCAGCATTGATCAAAATGAAACCCCTGAAATGGCTGCCCAGAAAAAGCGGGCAATGCTTGGATTAATCAGCAAAAAAATTCCTGAATCCGGATGGCTGTTTTTGACGGGTGATAGCACAAGTATTTATCAATTAACAGATGCAGCAGGATTCCATTTTAAAAGGACATATGGCGGGTTTCTTCACAAAGGCGTACTGATTTTCGTGGATAAAACCGGAGAGATTGTTCAGTATTTAAGTCCGGGTTATACACAAAAAGGCGACTTTCAGATTTTGCCATCGCGCTTTGAGGTAGCAATAGAAGGTGCACAAACAGGAGAAATATCATCAACAATAGAAAGTGTTTTAAAAACCTGCTACACTTTTATTCCAAAGGGAAAAGATGTATTGGTATTCGGTCTTATACTTTTTATGGCGCTAGTCGTTGTTATTACGGTCTTAATAATTATAAAAAGAGTTAAACCGAGAAGAAGTATTTGAATAGTTAACCTTCAGGGCATTTAGGGAACCCTGAAGGTCTGAAACATTTTAGGCTAGTTCTTCCCACACTTTTGCAATTTCAATTATAAACTTTACTGCATCGTGCATATCCTGAACAGCAACCCACTCAAGTTGAGAATGGAAACTATGTTCTCCAGCAAAAATATTTGGAGTTGGCAATCCCATAAATGAAAGTCGAGAACCATCCGTCCCACCACGAATAGGATGCATTATAGGCTTAATATTCAATCTCTTTAAAGCTTCGATTGCATTAGCTTCAACCTGTGGATGCCTATCAAGGACCTCTTTCATATTGCGGTATTGTTCAATTACCTCAACTTCAACTTTTGAACCGGGAAATTTTGCAACAGCTTTATTGGCAAGATCTTTCAAAATGTCTTCAAATTTTTTTAAATCTGCTGTTTCAAAGCTTCTAATTATAAACTTTAGCGTTGATAGTTCTTCGTTTCCATTTATTGAGGTGCAATGAACATATCCTTCCCGTTTTTCAGTTGTTTCAGGAGATAGTTTATCTTTTGGCAAGCTATCAATAAATGAGCTGGCTATTTTGATTGAATTCATCATCTGTCCCTTTGCATAACCAGGATGAATATTTTTTCCAATAAATTTAATAACCATCATATCAGCGCTGAATGTTTCTGTTTCAATTTCGCCTTTAGCAGAACCGTCAACAGTATAGGCATATTTTGCACTTAATTTTTTCAGATCGATTTTTTCCGTCCCTCGTCCTACCTCTTCATCCGGTGTAAAACAAATTTTAATTGTTCCATGCTTTACTTCCGGATGTTTAAGCCAGTAATTTACTGCATCCATAATTTCTGCAACCCCAGCTTTATTATCAGCCCCCAACAAGGTTGTACCATCAGTCGTTATAATATCATAACCAATCATATCTTTAAGCTCGGGGTTATCGCTTACTTTAATTATCCATCCACCATTTTTTAATTTGATATCGCCACCCTGATAATTTTTATTAATTACAGGATTTACATCTTTACCTGTAACTGCGGGAGAAGTATCTACATGCGCAATAAAAGCGATCGTATCAACATTCTTGTTTGTGTTAGATGGAAGAGTAGCCATCACGTATCCCCATTCATCCATATGAGCATCATTAAGTCCCATTTGCTTTAACTCCTCCGCAAGTGCTTTGGAAAGATTCTTTTGCTTCTCCGTGCTAGGAAATGAAGTGGATTCCTCATCAGACTGTGTATCAACCTTTACATATTTTAAAAACTTGTCAACACAGGTATATTGATATTTTTCATCAAACATGACTTTACTCCCTCTTTAATTTCAATAATTATAACATATAATTAAAAATTTACAATTTTCATTAATACAAATGATTAACAACTATCCAAATTTAACCTAATTTAATCCCATTCTCAAAAAAAGACGAGATATCTTAAAATAAAAAAGGGATGTCCGATTACATCCCTTACTTAAGCATAACGTAGAATTTGATTATTCCTGCAATTTCCTATACGCAATAGCAATATTAATTAAAATGGCGATCTGATCACTTGTTTTCCTCTTTTATTTTAATTTCGACTCTCCTGTTCATTGCTCTTCCTTCGGAAGTTCTATTAGTTGCAATAGGTTTAGACTCACCATATGGAATAACATCCAGATTATTTTTATCAACACCTTTGCTTACCAGATAATCTACTACAGCTTGAGCTCTTCTTCTTGATAAATCCATGTTATAGCTTGCTGAACCTATCGCATCAGTATATCCTTCCACAGCCCATTTAAAATCAGGGTTTTCTTTCATTGTTACTGCCAAGCTATCAAGCACGGGATAAGCATTGGGCAAAAGTGTTGCTTTATCAAACTCAAAGTTTGCATCGCCGCTTAGCACAACTTTCTTAATCTTAGTTTTGACAACTTCTATTTTTACTGGGCAACCAATTGAATCGACTTCCGTTCCCTTAGGTGTTTTAGGACATTTATCAAGATAATCGGGGATACCATCTTCATCTTTATCTAACGGGCAACCGTTCGCATCAACTGAAACTCCTGCCGGAGTATTTGAACATTTATCAAGATAATCAGGAATACCGTCGTCATCTGCATCAAGTGGACAGCCTTCTTTATCAACTTTTACTCCTACCGGCGTGTTTGCACATTTATCAATATAATCCGGAACACTGTCATTATCACTATCTATTGGGCATCCAAATTCATCAACCTTAACACCAGGCGGTGTTTCCGGACACATATCTTTTGAATCATCAACTCCATCTTCGTCTGTATCTTCGCTTCTTCCTATATAAAAAGTTAAACCGGTTGTTGCAGTATAGAATAGATCATTATTTGGCCCCTGTTTAATATCATCCAGATTGTCACCATCACTAACAACAACTCCACCATTTATATTCCAACTCATATTATCAGAGAGCATAACTCTCAGGCCAAGTTCCCCATTATAAACGAGCATATTGGTTTTATACGCTCCAGCTGCATATCCAGGCAATTTATTCCCATTATTATCTCTTGGATAGAACCAAAGATTTGCCACACCAATGCTTAAGAACGGATAAACTTTTTCGTTAAAGGATAAAGCATAAACAAAACTGCCGCCAAGGTAATCGATTTTTGTGGAAAATTCATTTGGACTTCTTCTTGAGTCTTTGCCAGCTACTATACCTTTCTTCCCGATTATTCTAAAGCCGAATATTCCTTTTGAAGAGGAAGGGAAAAAATAATCGAAGGAAACATTCCCCAAATAATCAATTTTAGAATTTGCATAATCTGTAAATCCAAGAGTAATACCTCCTTCAGCTGTCAATCCAACAGCTCCTGAAAGAGAATTGGAATAATTAGCTCTGACCTTTTCCGTTTGAGATAAAATAAATGGAGATATAAAAATTAATATTAAACCTATTATCAATTTTTTCATCGCCCAAACCCTTATTTCATTCGACAAATATTTTTGAAGATTATTTATTAATAATAGCTTCTATTAAACGTTAAATTGTTGTCACTTAAAAAGGTGCAACTATAATGCCAATAAAAGAAATTTAATTGTAATGTGTTTTGGGGCTAGATTGGGATTAGTGAACCTAAGATCTCCTAAGTAGTCAAAAATACTATAAAAGTTTTTTGTAGTATTTTATAGCTTGGTCAGCCAGTAGTAAACTTGGCGGTTTCTTTCTAATATCCGCGCGTTAAAACTTTTTCGAGATCAGCCTTAATCATTAATTTAATCAAGTCATTAAATTTTGTTTCGGCTTTCCAGTTTAATAATTTTTCCGCTTTTACGGGATTTCCGATTAGCAAGTCAACTTCAGTTGGACGATAATAATTTGGGTCTATGACAATAACAGTATCACCTTTTTTTAATGCACTTGAAAAGTTTAATCGATAACCAAATGAAGTATCATAATTGATTAGCCTTTTAGCCACTTCAAAATCAATGCTTTTTATTATTCCTTTTTCCTTTTCATGTTTGCCAGCCCACTCCAGTTCGATACCAATCTCTTTAAAAGTAAGCTCGGCAAACTCTCTGATTGTATGTGTTTCACCTGTAGCAAGTACAAAGTCTTCGGCACTTTCGTACTGAAGAATTCTCCACATTCCTTCACAATATTCCGGCGCAAAGCCCCAGTCCCTTTTCGCATCAAGATTTCCAAGAGCCAAAGTGGTCTGAATTCCTGCAGCAATTCTCGAAGCTGCCCGAGTTATTTTCCTTGTGACAAAAGTCTCGCCTCTACGCGGAGATTCATGATTAAAAAGTATTCCGTTGCACGCAAATAAATCATAAGCTTCACGATAATTAACGATTATCCAGAAGCCATATAGTTTTGCTACTCCATAAGGAGATCGCGGATAGAATGGTGTTTTTTCTGTTTGCGGAACTTCCTGAACTTTTCCGTAAAGCTCGCTTGTTGATGCCTGGTAAAACTTGACTTTTCTCAATCCAACTTCGCGAATAGCATCAAGAAATCTAAGCGTACCAAGCGCATCAACCTGCCCCGTATAATCAGGCAACTCAAAGGAAACTTTTACGTGACTTTGAGCAGCAAGATTGTAAATTTCATCCGGCTCAATTTTTTCAAGAAGCCGATTTAAATTGCTAGTATCAACAAGGTCACCATAATGAAGAAACATTTTAGCATTTAGTATTTCTCTGTTGCCATAAAGATGGTCTATCCTGCCTGTATTGAATGAACTGCTTCTTCTGATTATCCCATGAACCTCATATCCTTTCTCAAGCAAAATTTCTGTTAGATAACTTCCATCTTGACCTGTAATTCCTGTAATTAGAGCCTTTTTCATTTTCTCCCTTAAGTTTTAGTTACTATAATTTTGCAGGTACCAATTATATGCTTTTTTTATTCCATCCTTTAAAGAAGTTTTATAATTCCATCCAAGCTTATTAATTCTAGATACATCCATTAATTTTCTTGGTGTTCCATCTGGCCTGGAATTGTCATATATGATTTTTCCCTTAAAACCAGTTATGCCTGCGATCAAATCAGCTAATTCGGTTATTGTTAGATCTTCACCTGTTCCAATATTTATATGAGAAATACCATTTTCGTAAATATCTTTTGCTTCAATATTTTCCAGTAAAAATCTCATTGCCCCAGCAAGGTCCTCTACATATAAAAACTCCCGTTTAGGTTTTCCAGTTCCCCAAAGAATTACTTCAGGCTTATCAGATTTTTTTGCTTCGTGAAATTTTCTAATTAAAGCAGGAAGAACGTGGGATGTTTCAAGATTGTAATTATCATTTGGACCGTAAAGATTTGTAGGCATCGCCGAATAAAAATTGCAGCCAAACTGTCTATAATAATTTTCACATAATTTAATACCTGCAATTTTTGCGACTGCATAAGGTTCATTAGTGAATTCCAGATAATCCGATAACAGGTATTCCTCTTTCAATGGTTGTGGTGCCAATTTGGGATAAATACAGGAACTGCCCAAAAATATTAATTTTTGAACACCTGATTTATACGAAGCGTTAATTAAATTTGATTCGATCATCAAATTGTCATAAATGAACTCGGCCCGGTAAGTATTGTTTGCAAGAATACCGCCGACTTTAGCAGCTGCAATAAATACTACAAGAGGTTTCTCTTTATCAAAGAATTTTTCCACTTCATATTGACGGGTAAGGTCTAATTCTGAAAAATCTTTGTATACTAAATTTTTATATCCAGCCGATTCAAGCTCTCTTTTAATAGCTGATCCTACCATTCCCTTATGGCCAGCGATATAAATCTTATGGTTCTTATAATCAGCCATTGAATTAGAATTATTTTTTAATAAACTCCTTAATCTTACTCACAACGAATGAAATCTGATCTTTGCCTAGCTCCGGATATATTGGCAATGCAATAGATGTATCAGCAGCAAACTCAGCGGCCGGGAAATCGCCCTTGCTGTATCCCAAGTCTGCAAAACATTCCTGCAAATGAAACGGTACAGGATAATATATTTCATTTCCAATTTCATTTTCACTTAAAAATTTCCTTAATTCGTCACGCTTTTCAACGCGAATAATGTACTGATTAAAAATATGATAATTTTTAACACCTGAATCCTTGTAAATTGCTTTTGGAAGAAGAACCTTATTTTTTTCATCAAATTTTGTTTTTCCGGTTACTTCAGCTAATCCTGCTTCAATAAATAATTTATTATACGCCTCCGCATTTTTTCTTCTCTGCTCCGACCATCCATCAAGATGCGGCAATTTAACATTTATTACCGCAGATTGAATAGCGTCTATTCTAAAATTTCCACCAATAAATTTATGATAATATTTGGGATAGCCACCATGTACTCTCAAGATATGCAAGTGTTTTCCTAATTTTTCATCATTTGTAACATTTAGGCCTCCATCACCAAAACAACCAAGATTTTTGCTCGGGAAAAATGAATAGCATCCAATATCTCCAAAGGTACCGACAAAACGTCCATCTTTATATTGCACTCCAATTGCCTGCGCAGCATCTTCGATTATTTTCAAGTTCCGAGATCTGGCTATTTCCATAATTCTATCCATGTCGCAGCTTTGTCCATAAAGATGAACTGGAATAATAGCTTTAGTATTTTTCGTAATCTTCTTTTCAACCTGCAAAGGATCAATATTAAAAGTAACGGGATCACTATCAACAAAAACAGGAGTAGCATTTAATCTCGAAACAACACCAGCAGTAGCAAAGAATGAATAAGTCGGAACTATAACCTCATCGCCAACACCTATACCGATTCCCATTAAGGCAAGAAGCAAGGCATCTGTGCCAGAAGAAACGCCTAGTGCTTGTTTACAATCAAGATAATTACAAAAAGATTTTTCCATCCTTTCAACTTCGGGACCAAGAATAAAATGCTGTGATTCAGCAACTTTTAAGATAGCTTCATCCAACTCTTTCTTTAATGATAAATATTGAGGCTTTAAGTCTAATAGAGGTACTTTCATTTATATATTTCTCTTTTTTATTAACTTCTAACACAAAATTAGTTATAAAACGTTCAAAATGGAAAAGATAAACCAGCTCAGAAAGGATTTTATAAATTTTGAGATACGAATTGCGAAAAAGTCAATGCTTTGAGGTCTTTTTCCGAAACTATGGGTTTGTCAACCTTCCAATCTATTGCCAACTTAGGATCATTATACATTATTGAACATTCACTAGCTTTATCATAATATTCAGTGCATTTATAGGAAAATATTGCTTCATCAGATAGAACTGAAAAACCATGTGCAAAACCTTTTGGAATCCACAACTGTAAATGGTTCCCTTCAGAAAGTTCTATCGAAAAATATTTGCCAAAAGTTGCTGAGCCTAAACGAACATCAACTGCAACATCAAGAACTTTACCATATAGTGCCTGGCAAAGTTTTCCCTGAGCTTTAGCACCAATCTGTAAATGTAACCCTCGTACAGTGTTTTGGGTAGATTTAGAAATATTATCCTGAACAAATTTTTCCTGTATGCCAATTTCCTCATATTTTATACAGCTAAAAGATTCGAAAAAATATCCACGGTTATCTTCAAAAACATCCGGTCTTAAAATCATTAAATCTTTAATTTCTGTTGTTTCTACTTTCATTAGCTCTCTGTTTTCAGGAAACTCTGAAGATAATCCCGGTAGGTTGAATTTGGCATTTGTGTAATTAGCTTTTCCAGATTTTTGCGATTAATAAATTTTTTATTGTACGCTATTTCTTCAAGACATCCAACTTTCAAACCCTGTCTCTCTTCAATTAAACCAAAAAAATTGGATGCTTTTAATAAAGCATCCGGTGTTCCCGTATCAAGCCAAGCAATTCCCCGACTTATTTTTTCAACCTGGAGTTCACCACTTTGCAAATAAGCTTTATTTACATCAGTTATTTCAAGTTCTCCTCGTGCAGATGGCGTAAGACTCTTTGCAATTCTTATTACACTGTTGTTATATATATAAATTCCGGGAACCGCATAGTTTGATTTAGGAACCTTTGGTTTTTCTTCAATGGAAATTGCTTTCCCGTTCACATCAAATTCAATTACTCCATATCTCTGTGGATCACGCACCTGGTAGCCGAATATTGTTGCTCCTTTATTATTATTAATTCCTTTGTAAATACAATCGAGATGTCCATAAAAAATATTATCACCTAAAATAAGTGTAACGCTATCACGGCCAATAAAATTACTGCCAATTATAAAAGCTTCTGCAATTCCATTAGGAGCTTTCTGGACAGCATAATTAATTTTCATTCCAAGTTGCGATCCATCATTAAATAATTTTTTGTATAGAGGAATTGTATCCTTATCAGAAATAATCATTATTTCCTTAATTCCGGCAAGCATCAGAACAGAAACCGGGTAATAAATTAAGGGTTTATCATAGATAAGCGACAATTGTTTACTGTAAACTTTAGTTATGGGATAAAGACGTGTGCCAGATCCCCCTGCAAGAACAATTCCCTTCATTTATCTTACCTTAATTTGTGGTGTCTTCATTTCAAAAATAATTATAATAATACGAAGAAAGAATCTTTATTTAGTAAAAAGTATATCTTACAAAAGAACTCCGTGCATAATAAATATTGCGACACTAAAATAAATGACGAGACCTGTAACATCGACCAAAGTAGCAACTAGTGGAGCGGAAGATGCTGCTGGATCAGCACCGAATTTTTTCAAAATTAAAGGTAGCATAGAACCAGCAAGAGTTCCCCATAAAACAACACCCACCAATGCGCCGCTTACTGTAAATGCAACTAATATCCAGTGAGGCCCGTACATTCCACTAGTTGTTTGCCAGACTGAAATTCTCAAAAATCCAATTACGGCTAGTATAGCGCCCAGCACAAGTCCTGAGACAAATTCACGGCGCAAAACAAATAACCAGTCTTTCAAGGTAACATCACCCAAAGAGAGAGCACGAATTACCAAGGTCGAGGCCTGTGATCCAGAATTACCCCCACTTGAAATTATCAGCGGAATAAATAATCCCAATACAATTGCCTTACTTAGTTCACCTTCAAAGAATCCCATGGCTGTTGCAGTGAACATTTCACCAATAAAAAGTAAAGCAAGCCAGCCTGCACGTTTCTTTATCATATTTTTAAATGATATAGTAGAATAAGATTCATCTAACGCTTCCATACCTCCAATTTTATGGATATCTTCCGTTGCTTCTTCTTCAGCTACATCCAGAACGTCATCGACCGTCACGAGACCAAGTAACACACCTTTGGAATCTACTACCGGAAGAGCAATTCTGTCATATTTCTTGAATAACTGCACAGCCGTTTCCTGATCATCCGTAACGTGTAGCGCAACGAAATTTTCATCCATCAAATCAATTACACGAGTATCTAGTGGTTTTAATAAAAATTCTCTTATCCTTATATCATCAATTAATTTTCCCTTATCATCAACCACAAATATTATGTTAATAGTTTCACTGTCCTTCCCATTTTCTCTTATGTAGTTCAATGATTCACTTATTGTCCACTCTGGTTTTACCGCCAGATAATCGGGGGTCATTAAACGACCAACACTATTCTCAGGATAACCAAGCAGTGTTTGAGCAATTTTTCTCTCTTCTGAAGAAAGTAATGTAATTAACTGTTTAGCAGCGGAGCTTGGCAGGTCCTCGAGCAGTGCTGTTCTGTCATCCGGAGACATTTCGTTAAGAATATTTGCTACTTCTTCTTTTCCCATTGCTTTGAGAAGATTCAGTTGTTGTTCAAATTCAAGGTATTCAAATGTATCTGCGGCTAATGGATTGGGAAGCAACCTGAATACAATAGCCTGTTCCTTGTCACTAATTTGAGAAATCAACTCTGCAATATCGGCGGGAGTCCATTCACTTAGAATCTCTTTAAGAGTGCTAAGTTTTCTCTCTTCAATTAATGATAAAATCTCGGGTTGAAGTAGCTGGCTTAGCATTGGTAGGCTCCTTAATTTTAAGTGAACGAATTATTTAATTAAGTTTCTACATATCTTATAGTGATATTAATTTGTCTGATCTGAGGTAGACAAAGATAGTTTTTAATACAGGAAAAAACAATAAACCCTTAGGCAAAATAATTGGATTGCCTGCTATGATTAAAATTATTGCTGATGAAAATATTGAGTTTTTAGAAGAAGCTTTTTCAACGCTTGGTGAATTAACAAAACTGCCGGGTAGAAAAATTTCAAATAAAGAGTTAAATGATGCTGATGTGCTACTTGTCCGATCCGTTACACAAATAAATAAAGCTCTTCTGGAGGGGACAAAAATAAAGTTTGTTGGAACGGCAACAATTGGGAACGATCACGTTGACAAGGATTATTTAATCTCAAACAATATATTTTTTACGGATGCGGCAGGATGTAATTCAGATGCTGTTACAGAATATGTTTTCACTGCTCTTTTCCAAATTGCCGCAGAAGAGAATATTAATCTCAGAAATAAAACTATAGGCATTGTTGGGGTTGGAAATATCGGCGGACGAATAGCACGACTGGCAAATGCAATAGGACTTAAGGTGCTAAAAAATGATCCCCCCCTTAAAAGAAAAACAGGCTCCCCAGAATATCTTGGGCTTGACGAATTAATAGACGCGGATATTATAACTCTCCATGTCCCTTTAATAAAAGAAGGAATTGATAAGACTCTACATCTTTTTGACAACGAAAGGTTAAGTAAATTAAAAGACGGATCAATTTTAATTAACACTTCGCGTGGTTCAGTAATTGATAATACCGCCTTAAACGAAATCATTTTTCACAAAAAATTACGTGTTATCCTTGACGTTTGGGAAAATGAGCCGAACATTAATACCGGGCTACTTAATAGAGTGAAAATAGCCTCTCCTCACATAGCCGGGTACTCACTTGAAGGGAAAGTAAATGGAACTGTCATTTTATATAAAGCATTATGCGATTTTCTTAAGGAACCATCATCCTGGAAACCACAACTAACTGCAGTTAATGAGGAAATAATTATTTCTGATATAGAAGTTCAGCAATCACTTCAAGAAATATTTTCATCAGTATATAAAATAAGGGAAGACGACTTAATTACACGAAAAATCAGGGGATTGGAGCCAAAGGAAAGAAAAATATATTTTGACTTGCTAAGAAAAAATTATCCCCTAAGAAGAGAATTCCCTAATTATAGAGTCAAACTAAACAAGCAGAACACCGAGCTGGAAAAGTTAATCAAAGCCTTTCGGTTTAGAATTGATTGATAAAGATTAACTTCAATTTTTATTATCTCTAAATTGGATTGAAATTTTAAGCTGTGATTTAACCGGTGCTCCTTTTATAAATCCGGGATGAAATTTAGTATAACGAATCGCATTTTTTGCGGCTTCGTCACATCCATAACCCAGTCCTTTTATAACGGCCATATCTACAACATTACCATTTTCATCTATAAAAGCCAGTACCTCCACTAATCCGTGTATATTATTCTTAAGTGCTTCCTCAGGATAAACAAGCTTACTATAAATATCAGTCATTCCACCAACAGGACTGGGTTCCACATCAAGTTTAACGAAGTATGCCGGATCATTGCTTTGCATAAACATTGAAGTTGGCGGTCCTAATCTCCCAGTAGCGGAATTTCCAACTTTATAGCCCTTATATTCAAAGGATGAATCCAGCTTTTCAGATGATTCCATATCGGAATTTTGCACTTCCTGTTTACCGGAAGTAAATGAAAGACCACCAACATAATTGCCGGTAGAATCGTATAAAGAGGTCGGTCCTTCTCTTATTCCATCAATAATGGAAAATACTTCGGATAAATTTCCATTTTTGTGGTAAAGTTTGATGGTACCCTCTACCTTACCATTTTTATAATTTCTTTCCTCTTTTAAATTTCCGTTTTCATAATAAAATTTCGCAAGACCATCTCTTAAGCTATCTGTAAAAGATATTTCCGATCGCAATCTTCCTGAAGGATAATATGATTTAACGACATAACTTTGCGCTGATAAAAATGCAGTTTGCAGAAAAAATATGACCAATATAATAGCAGATCGTTTCATAAAAATTTATTCTACAATAATAAAAGGCATAATTAACATTACAATAAAAATTATTATTGCTATTCCGAAAAAAAAGTATCCAACCTCGTTCGAATAATCAAGTAAACCAACTTTACCCAACATATAATGCCAGTCATGATAAGCCATATGACCGCCGAGCAAGGGAAGTTTTTGAGTTTTTGCATCTGCGGCGTAAACACTTATATTTATAAGATTCTGACCAAGCCAGAGCATACCAATTTGTACTCCCAAACAATACATATTTCTGAAAAAATAAAAAATGATTAACGAGGGGATAATAATTTGCATCAGCGTTCCGCCGGCAGTATAGATAAATTTTCCGAAAAACATAAAGAAAAAATGCCCTGCTTCGTGTATAACCAGGTCAGCATTGTCTATAAGTCCATAATTGCCACGATTTAAGACAAGGTAGATTGCAACAGGCAAAAGAATTATGGAAGGCACCCATTTTTTTAATTCAGTCCATCTTGAGTAGGGAACAGGTTCATTGTTCATGATTAGCCATAATAATGATCCCGCTTTCTTGCGGCTTTTCTGCATTCATCCGAACAACAGTAATCCATTTGCGTTTTACAATTGTGACAACAAATCAGAATTTTATCACATTCAAGATTGTGACAATTTATATAATATGAAGTTTTCTCTCCGCAGAAGACACAATCTGCAATTTCTCTTAATTCTTTTTTTGTGTTTGGATTTACAACGTAACGCTCATCAAAAACCCAGATAGCACCTTCCCAGAAGGTATCGGGATATTTTTTAGCATACGTAACAATACCGCCGTCAAGCTGGTAAACATCTTTAAATCCCTGTTCAACCATGTAGGCTGAAGCTTTTTCACATCTGATTCCGCCCGTACAATAGGTAACAACAGTTTTATCCTTAAATTCTTTTAAATCTTCCACCACTTTGGGCCATTCTCTAAAAGTCTCCATTGGAGGTGTTAGAGCGCCTTTGAATCTACCAATTTTACTCTCATACCAGTTTCTTGCATCAACCATAATAAAGTCCTTTCCGCTTTCGTAAAATTCCTTAAGCTGCTCTGGTTTTAATCTTTTACCCCCGTTTCTCAAAGAAGTATCTTTAAGCTTAGAATTTACTATTTCATCTTTTACCCGAACGTGCATTTTTGAATGAGCCGGTTTATCTTCTAAATCTTCCTTAAAAATAATATCTAAAAATTGGGAATAGCTTTTTAAATGAGATATATATTTTTCGATATCGGCTATTTTGCCTGAAACAGTGCCATTTATTCCTTCCTTAGCTATAAAAACACGACCAGTAATATTATTAGATTTACAAAAGCTTAAATGTTCTTTCATAAGAGCTTCCGGATTCTCAACATCGGCATATTTATAAAACAGTAGGACTTTATATTCTTTCATCTCTCAGGCTACTTTGTGGAAAAATAGGTGGATAAAGTTAAGGAAATAAGAAACATTTATAAATACGGAAAGTAAGAATTTAATCCTAAATTGAGTTCTATAGCCACTTATTGATATAAGATTCCACAACAAATTTACGTTTGCATCCATTGTAATTCATATATCTAATCTTGCCAAATATTTTCCTTTCAGTCCATGCTCGGTCGTGCACGCCCCCTATTGACCACGCACAGCCCACATAGCCATTAGGATCTCTTCCGTCTAGTTCATATTTATCATTCAAATAAATAGCTATTCTTAATGCATCTTCGGGTGACTTCGACCACTCCAGAATTTTTTTTGCCCAATACATTCGCATATAACCATGAAGTTTTCCTGTCTTTACCAATTGTCCCTGGGAAGCGTTCCATAAATCTTCATGTGTTTCTGCATTTTCAAATTGTTTTAATGAATAAATAAATTCCCTTTTATCCTTCCTATGTTCATTTAATGTCCTCTTAGCCCACTCAGGGAATCCATCAAAAGAGTCATATTTGGTATTATAATAGCAATAATTGTCAGATAATTCTCTACGGACAATTAATTCTTCAAGAAATGCCTCAGTAGACTTTGAATGATTTTTGAGCTTCTGAACTTCAAGGACAACTCGCTGAGCAGAAATTTGTCCGAAATGTATAAAAGGAGATAAATCAGATTGAGCATTCATATTAGGATCATTTCTCTGTTTATCATATTTATCCAATTTTTTATCAATAAAATTCTCAAGCGATCTTTGAGCTTCCTCTTCTCCAGGCTTTATCCAGTCGACTTCTTTAACCGAAGATTTTATTTTCAGATTTTTTCTCACTTTTTCCCAATCAACTTTACCAAAAGACAAAATTTCAGGTCTCTTCATTTTCATAATTTTCGGGAATTCATCTAGAAACTCTGGAAGGACTTTGTTAATTTTAGGCCGTATTGTGTAAGCACCAAACTCTACTTTATGAGAAACGTATTTACAAGGGACTATATTGTGTGCATCAACTTCATAAAAAGGAATATCTATTTTTTTTGCGAGATCTCTTTTCCAGTCTCTTTTTATACGTAATGGATCAAAATCAGAAACTATAACACTTATATTCTTTTCCCTTATGAATTTAGAAATTGTTTCTTGAGGTTTTCCTAGCAATAGAAAAAAAGGAATATTGCATTTCTCTAATTCACTATCCAATTGCTGTAAGCCCTTCAGCATAAATCCATACTGACGAATTGTGGCTTCAAGAAAATCTGGAACAAGATTAAAAATTACAGTTAATTCAGTATTATTTTGTTTGGCGAGATTTTGTGCAAATAGCAGTGCCCAGTTATCATGCACACGCTGATCGCGACTCATCCAATATACTACAGGTCCATGAATTTTTTTCCCATCTTGCAATAGCTCTATGCGTCTTGAATCCACCTCGTGCATTATATTATATTTCAATTCCTATAGGGCAATGATCAGAACCCATAACATCCGGCATTATAAAAGCATTTTTAACTTTCTTTTTGAAATTTTCACTTACAAAAAAATAATCTATGCGCCAGCCAACATTTCTTTCCCGGGCTCTGGTCATCAAATCCCACCAAGTATAATTTTCCGGTTCCTGATTAAACATCCGAAATGTATCTATGTACCCATGCTTAAAAAATTTATCCATCCAGGCTCTCTCTTCAGGAAGGAATCCTGAAGTTTTTTCATTTTCTTTTGGCCTGGCCAAATCTATTTCCTTGTGAGCAGTATTAACATCACCACAGATAACCAAGTTTTTTTTCTTCTTCTTTAATTTATCTGCATAAGCAAGGAATGCATCATAAAAATCCATTTTGTAGCGTAATCTTTCTTCTCTCGCTTTTCCATTTGGATAATAAATATTGAAAAGAATAAATTCTGAATATTCAGCAATCAATATTCTTCCTTCACTGTCGAACTTTTCAATGCCGAACCCCTTCTTTATGCTTTTAGGTTCAGCTTTAGTGTAAATAGCAACTCCGCTATAACCTTTTCTAACAGCAGATGAAAAATAGGAATGATACCCTTCCACATTTATTAACTCATCGGCAAGCTGCTCTGGCTGTGCTTTTGTTTCCTGTATACAAAGAATATCAGGTTTTTCTTTGCTAAACCATTCTAAAAATCCTTTTTTATGGACGGCTCTTATTCCATTTACGTTCCAAGATAAAATTCTGATTTTCTTCATAATTCGCTTCCTATATTTTTATAAAAACTTCAGAATTAATTCACCAATAAAATAACCTACTGCAGCAACTCCAAATCCAACAACAAACATATCAAATCCGCTTCTGAAAAGTCCACGACCTGTAAAGAAACTCCTTGCCGCTCCTACTCCAAAATGAGCCGTCATTGAAATTATAAAAGATATAACTATTGCTGCCGTTCCTCCTAAAAAGAAAAAAGGGGAAACCGGGATTACCGCACCGATAGCAGTAGCTAATCCGGTTATCCAACCTTCCTTTAGAGGACTTTGGGAGTTTTCTACTATTCCAAGTTCTTCCCTTATTTTTTCTTCTAAAACCTGATCAGGATTTTTCATTGCTTCTTCGGCCAGCCTGCGCGAATCTTCCCTGTTCATCCCTTTTGACTCATATATTAAAGTAAGTTCCTCTGTTTCAAGCTCAGGCATAAATTTTATTTCATCTTTTTCCATTCTTTTTTCATGCTCGAAAACTTCTTTTTCACTCATAGCAGCTAGATAACCTGACGAACCCATAGAGAGTGCATCAGCCAATAAACCTGCCAAACCAGAAATTAATATTAAATGAGGTGCAGCGCTCGCACCAATAACACCGGCAATCAAACCAAAATTAGCGGTCAGCCCATCATTAAAACCATATACAACATTTCTTAAAATTCCACCAGATTCTGAACTATGCCATGGTTCTTCGCTTATACTATCAGTATCCATTAATTTGTTGGCATGCTCAGCAGAATCCCGGGCTAATCGTAACGCGATTTCTTTTGTTTGTCCTTCAGGATTATTTCTATATAAACCAAGATAGGATTTAACCTCTGTGGCTTCCTCCTTGAGCATCATTTTTGACAAAAGTGATGGTCCGAATTTTTGTGAAATCCACGCAAGCATCTTAGCTTTTGCACTGGGTACATCATCCCTTAATTTAATTTTATTTTTTTTAAGTAAATCTTTCCAGGCAGTAACATGTTTATCTTCCACATCAGCTAACTGCAGGTATACCTTCTTTCTTTTTTCATTGCTAATTAATTTAGCTAATTGCCTGTAAAGGAAAGCGGCATCTATTTCGTCCTGCAGATGATATTTCCATGTTGTTATGGTTTTCTTATCTATTTTAACTGTGCCCATAAAATTTTTCCTGTTTGTAATTTTTTATCTATCAACGGGAATGGCCAGTACCGGTATCCTTAATCTGTGCCTTACTTCATTTACCGTAGAGCCGTAAATAATATCTTTCATCATCTTATGCCCGTGGCTCCCGACAATAAGCAATTCAATATCTTCACTTTTGCATATTCTAGCAATTTCATCTTCGGGTTCACCGCCGCCTATTACCGTATGGATAACAAAATTCTCTTTTTCAAGCTTTTCGGAAAACTGTCTTAAGTACAAGTGCATTTCGTTGGCGCGTTTATCAGCAACCATATCGCCAATAAATCTTCCCGTCGCCGTTTCCACACAGTGAATAAAATAAACTTCGGCATCAGTTGAATTTATAAAGGAATATGCTCCTTCGAGAATCTGCTGATCCCTGCTTAGTTTGCCTTCAAGAGCAATTCCAATTTTTTTGTAACCCATTACTTCCCTTTCGCGATGTTTAATTTTCTTAAAAGTAACTTTCGGCAAGGGTATTTTTTCTAATCTTTCTTTCTTTAAATATGGTTCTATAGTAATCCACAGTAACAATAAAATCATCAAAAAGCTAAATGGAATAAAAGCAAATTTTATAATTAATGACAGTATTCCCGGTACGGATATATTTTCTGCCGCAAAGTCAAAAACAAGTTTTAAGTTTAACACAACTATTATTCCTGCTGCGAGCCATGCTATAATTCTCAATAGCTGTTTTGAAGCAAATTCTTTCATTTTAATTTTACTAGCTGTAAAGTGAAGCAGAGGTATAAGAGCAAACGGCAGTTGCAGTGATAAAACCACCTGAGAAAAAACAAGTAAACTATCAACGGATTTATCTCCTGAAATCTTAATCACGATTAAAGTCGGTACAATTGCAATTAAGCGTGTTATAAGCCTTCTTAGCCAAGGCCTTATTTTTAAACCGATAAATCCTTCCATTACAATTTGTCCAGCAAAAGTGCCGGTTATAGTTGATGACTGTCCTGCCGCCAACAGAGCAATTCCAAAGGCAATTGGTGCAAACTGGTTACCAAGAAGCGGGGCAAGCAATGCGTGTGCATCAATTATTGAAGCAACATTGGAATGACCACTTGTAAAAAACACCGCAGCTGCTAAAATTAAAATCGAAGCGTTAACAAGAAAGGCTGCATTTAAAGCAACAACCGAATCTATGAGGTTAAATTTATTTGCCTCTCTCATTCCTAAAGATGTCCTTTCTATATTCCTCGATTGTACAAGCGCTGAATGCAAATACAAATTATGCGGCATAACCGTAGCACCAATAATCCCAAGGGAAATGTACAGCGCGTTAGTGTTCATAGATGAAGGAACAAAGCCCGTTAAAATTGCACTTAAGTCAGGCTTAGATAAAAACATTTCGAACGCAAAGCAAACGCCTATTGTTGCAACAAGCGCAAGAATAAACGCTTCCATTTTTCTGATGCCAAATGACATTAAAAGCATTAGTATGAGAACATCAAATGTGGTAATTACAACGCCCCAGATAATTGGAATTCCAAATAATAAATATAGGCCCACCGCCGAGCCTATAACTTCAGCAAGGTCTGTTGCGGCAATTGCAACTTCGGTAAGTATCCATAAAATATAATTAATTCCTTTAGGGTAGTGATCGCGGCATGCTTGTGCTAGATCTCTTCCGCTGACGATTCCCAGTCGTGCCGAAAGGGTCTGGAATAGGATCGCCATCAGGTTAGCGAGCAGGATTACCCATATTAATTTATACCCAAACTGTGCTCCGCCTGCAAGGTCAGTTGCCCAGTTTCCCGGATCCATATAACCAATGGAAACCATAAACGCAGGACCGGTAAAAAGGAATAATCTGAGCCAGAAACTTTTTTGTTTTCTTGTATCAATGGTTGAATGAACTTCAGCTAAAGATTTATCCATAATCATTTAATTAATTTCTTTTTAATTCAACAAAAATATTTTCAGCAACTTTGCCACTAATGTTGATCGGTTTGCCTTTCACAATTATCTGCAGTGACTTATCAAATTTTCTTTTTTCTTTCACCAGAATTGGTTCTCTCAACTTTATACCAAGCTTCGTTATATAAGAGAGAAACTGATCATCAAAATCATTTACTCTAATTACAGTTCCGATTTGCCCGGATTTTAATTCAGCGAGCTGAACATGCTTTCGCAGCCTAGGAATTTTTCCCTCTTTTGATGGGATAGGATCACCATGCGGATCATATTCCGGGAATTCTAACATCTCTTCGAGCCTGTTAATCAGTTCATCAGATCCGGAGTGCTCAAGCCTGTTGGCTTCATCATGAACTTTATCCCAAGGTAATCCTACTATCTGATTTAAAAACACTTCCCAAATTCTGTGGCGCCTAACCATATTGCGCGCATATTCACCACCAGAGTTTGTAAGACGTATGCCTTTATATTTTTCATATATAATGTGACCATCGCGCGAAAGCTTTTTTAACATATCTGTTACTGCTGCATTGGATATATGAAGCTTTTCAGCAATTACGTTTGGTTTTATTTCGCCATTTTCGTCCTTGCATTTATAGATTATACCCAAATAATCTTCTTTTGATATATTTTGCATAAATTAAGTCCGTTATTAAATATAATTTAAGTATGCTTAAAATATTTATCAAGTATGGTTAATCAATAATCGCTGAAAATAGTCTAAAATGGATAAATATTACGGCCCGGCTTCCAATTAATTGCATATTGGGCCCGAAGGCTGCTACATCTGAATGACGGCGGAGTTGGTAGTTTATAGTTTTGTACCGGTATCATCGCTCCTATTTTTTCTGCTAAATATTTTAAATATTCTATTTGCTTAACCGGTTTAGCAACAATGTTTAGGATTAAATTTCCTGTTTCATTTTCAATGGATTTTAATATTGCATCAGCCATATCAGCCACGTGAACAAACGAGACATAATTATTACCATTACCCGTAACGATATTTAAGCCATCTTTTAAATCCTTAAGAGTCTTTTCCTGGAAAGTACCATCACCAACATAAATTCCACCTCGCAAAATAAACCAGTCCATTTTATTTTCAGGAATAGCCTTTACTAAATTTTCCATTTCAATTACGGGAGCACAAATTAATTCCCGTTCAGGAGATTCATCTAGTGGATGTTCTTCATTAATCCACTCATCTCCCCCATCGCTATAAGCCATTACAATACTTTGCTGAATATACCTTATAACTTTGGCATTGAGTGAGGCCTCAATTAATTTTTTTGTTCCCTTAGTGCGCAACTTATTATTTACATCCCACGCTCCCGGTTTATTAAACTCAGTCGGAATTGAGGTTGCGATATGAACCACACATTGACAATCGCCCAGAAATGAAGATAAATGTTCGGTATCTGCTTCATTTAACAAATCACATTTTATTTTTTCCACAGAAGATGGCAAAACTGATTTTGCTTTTGAAACCGAACGCACCAATGCCACCACTTCGTATCTATGTTTAATTAATAATGGTACCAGGTTTTGGCCCAGTACCCCTGTGGCTCCTGCAATAGCAATTTTCATTACTGCCGATTATTTTTATTTAAATCTATAAAAAAATGTAAACTATATTAAACTCATTTGTTAAAAATATTTCTTGGGATATTCAAAAAAATCCAAGCTACAGGATTTATTGCCAAGATATTTCCAGGAATCAAAATCAAGATGCATACAAACAATTCCGCAGGTAGGTATATTATCAGTTTCAAAGTCACATAAGTAATTTGAAAGATATGTCAATCCCGGATTATGTCCAAACAACATTAAATGTTCAATGGAATCATTTGTTTTCAATAATATTTTAAGCAAATCTTTTCTGCCTGCTTCATAAACATCTTTATCAGCAACGATTTCCTTTTCAGCTATATCAAGTTCTTTTGCGAATATTTTTGCTGTTGTTAATGCGCGGACTGCAGGACTTGTGAGAATAAGATCAATTTTTACATTATTTTTCTTTAAAATATCAGCCATAAAAGGTGCATCCCTTTTCCCCCGCTCATTTAGTGGCCTATCAAAATCAGAAACGCTTTTATTCTCCCAGCTAGATTTAGCATGACGAACCAAGATAAGAGTTTTCATTTTCCATAAAAATTAAGATTTATAGCCGGTTAACTTAAAATAAGTTTAAATACAAAACTTCAGATATGCTAAATTTAATAAAAAAGCAACGACAGTAATACCGCCGTTGCTAAAATAAAAGGAGAGAAAAATATCTTTATTTATACGAATTCAAAGCCTTCATATAATTAGCACGCTCAAAAAGTGAGGGATCGGCAATATTCTTGTGACTTATGCTCCCTCTCATTTGATCAAGTGATTCATATTCGTTTACTTCCATCCAGTAGATCATCTTTGTAAGAACATCTGTGATATGCTCTATTCCATTCCTCAATAGGCTGGAAAGCATTTGTGTAACTTTCGCCCCCGCCATAATCATTTTTATTACATCCTTTTCATTGTCGATTCCACTCGTAGCAGCCAAGTCCATATTTACTTTTCCAAATAAAATTCCAATCCATCTCAACGGCAACCTCATATCCATAGGCGTACTTAATATTACATTCGGAACCACTTCTAAATTTTCCAGATCAATGTCGGGCTGATAAAACCTATTAAATAAAACCAATCCATCGGCTCCTGCTTCTTCAAAAAGTTTAGCCATCCATGAAAGAGAACTAAAATAAGGACTAAGTTTTACAGCAATAGGTATATTGATTGAAGACTTAACCTGCTTAACAATATCTAAATATTCCTTTTCCACATCATAACCGGTTAGTTCCGGATTAGTTGCCAGTCTATAAATATTCAGCTCAAGTGCATCAGCGCCTGCCTGTTCAATTTTCTTTGCATAATCAGTCCATCCACCAAGTGATTTTCCATTCAGGCTTCCTATAATCGGAATATCTACAGCTTCTTTTGCTTTTCTAATATGCTCAAGATATTCTTCCGGACCCAATTTAAATTCTACATCCGTCGGAAAATAAGAAGAAGCTTCCGCATTACTATCAGCGGTAACTGTAGTATGATAATCCAGTTCCAGCGCCTCGTGCTCTATTTGCTCCTCAAACAACGAATACATAACAACAGCTGCAGCACCGGCATCTTCAAATTTTTTAAAGTTAGATATTTCGGAAGAAAGCGGACCCGCTGATGGAACAATAGGGTTTTTTAATTCTAATCCCAAATAATTTGTTTGAAGATTCATTTCATTTCCCTTTTAAATTCTAAGATTGTTTATTTTCCTTATTTTCTGCAGGCTTTTCAGCTGCCATTTGTTCGTACGTATTCCACCTATCATATACATCCTGCTGCGCAAGCTTTATTAATTCTTTGGCTGTTTCAGGATCAGATTTTGTTAGCATTTTATATCTTGTTTCCATATAAGCATAATCTTTCAATGGAATTTTTAATCCCTTGGATTCAAGCTTGAAAGGATTTTTCCCCTCTTTTATAAGATTCGGGTTAAACCTATAAAGTTGCCAGTATCCTGAATCAACAGCAGCTTTTTGATTTCTCATACCTTTTGCCATATCAATCCCGTGAGCTATGCATTGACTGTAAGCAATTATCAATGAAGGTCCGTCATACGCCTCTGCTTCAATAAAGGCTCTTACTGTTTGTGCATCGTTAGCACCCATCGCAACTTTTGCCACATAAACATTACCATAGGTTATAGCCATTAAACCCAGATCCTTTTTCCCTATAGGTTTCCCGCCGGCAGCAAATTTTGCAACTGCAGCTCTTGGAGTTGCTTTCGACATTTGCCCGCCAGTATTTGAATAAACTTCTGTATCAAGAACAAGAACATTAACATTTTTGCCGGAAGCAAGTACGTGATCAAGTCCACCATAGCCAATATCATAAGCCCATCCATCACCACCCATTATCCAAACAGATTTCTTTACAAGATAATCAGCAATGCTTAACAAATCTTTTGCATCACCATTATTTGTGAGCTTCGCATCAGTTAATTTTTTCTTTAATTCTTCAACTCTTTGTCTCTGTTCGTATATACCAACCTCATCTTTCTGATCTGCGTTCAATAATTCATTAACAAGTTTTTCACCAATTTCAGAGGATAATTTCTTAAGTAATCCTTTTGCCTGCAGAATGTGTTTATCAATAGCTAATCTAAATCCCAGTCCAAATTCAGCATTATCTTCAAAAAGTGAATTGGACCAAGCTGGACCCTTTCCCTCTTTGTTAGCCGTCCAAGGAGTTGTTGGTAGGTTTCCACCGTAGATTGACGAACATCCGGTTGCATTTGCAACAAGCATTCTATCTCCAAAAAGCTGGCTCGCCAATTTAACATATGGTGTTTCACCACATCCTGAACAAGCACCGGAAAATTCAAATAACGGTTCAAGAAACTGCGAATCTTTGACCTGCGCGCTATTTATTTTCTTTCTATCATATTCAGGAAGAGTTAAGAAATAATCCCAGTTGGCTCTTTCTTTTTCCCTCAACGGAATTTGTTCTTCCATATTAATTGATTTTAGACTGGTATTTGTTTTATTTTTTACCGGGCATACATCAACACATAGACCACAACCTGTGCAGTCTTCAACCGCAACCTGAATTGAATAAGCTAATCCCTCTCCATAACCCTTAGCTTTAAAGGGCATATGCTTAAACGTTGAAGGAGCATTCCCCAGCAATTTTTCATCATAGACTTTTGCGCGGATTGTTGCGTGCGGACAAACAATAACGCATTTGTTACATTGAATACAAATGCTTTCATCCCATACAGGAACTTCTAGAGCAATGTTTCTCTTTTCCCATTGAGTAGTACCGAGAGGAAATGTCCCATCAGCAGGCATTTTACTCACCGGAATCAAATCTCCTCTACCCGCTATTATTTCTGCGGTAACCTCTTTAACAAATTCAGGAGCATTACCGGATACGGCAGGCTGCAATTGAATTTTGCTTGTAACTTTTTCAGGAACTTTGACTTCAAATAAATTCGCAAGTGTTTTATCAACGGCATCGAAATTCATCTGTACTATCTTATCGCCTTTAGCTCCGTAAGTCTTTTTAATTGAATCCTTAATCAATGAAATTGCCTGTTCTCTAGGAAAGATATTTGAGATTGCAAAGAAGCAGGTTTGCATTATCGTATTAATCCTTGCGCCCATTCCCGTTTCGCTGGCTATTTTGTATGCATCCACAATAAAAAATTTCATCTTCTTTTTAATCAAATCCTGCTGAACTTTTTCCGGCAACGTATCCCAGACTTCCTCTTTGGAAGCTTTTGTATTTAACAGGAAAGTTGCACCCTCAATTGCGTCAAATAGCATATCCATCTTTTCCAGAAAAACTGTCTGATGGCATGCTATAAAATTTGCACTGTTTACCAAATAAGTGGATTTAATTTCCTTAGGCCCGAACCTAAGGTGAGATGTTGTAGTTGAACCGGATTTTTTAGAATCATAAACAAAATATCCCTGCGCAAAATGATCGGTCCCCTCACCAATTATTTTAATAGAGTTTTTGTTTGCACCAACAGTTCCATCAGCACCCAATCCGTAAAACTTTCCTCGAAATGTTTCTGGAGATTCGATTGAAAATCCCGGATCAAAATCCAAGCTTGTATTTGTTACATCATCATTAATTCCAATAGTGAAATGATTCTTAGGCATTTCTTTTTTTGCGTTATCAAAAACTCCTTTAACCATAGCCGGAGTAAATTCCTTTGAGGAAAGCCCATAACGACCGCCAACTATCTTGGGATAGAAAAATTCTAACTCACCGGAAAGGTGTTTCTCTGAAATCGCATTTACAACATCCAGATAAAGTGGTTCACCTGGAGAGCCCGGCTCTTTTGTTCTATCCAAAACTGATATTACTTTTGTAGTTTTAGGTAATGCTTTAATAAAATGATCAATCGAGAAAGGCCTGTACAACCTTACTTTTAACAATCCGACTTTTTCTTCTCTTTGTGTAAGATATTCAACTGTCTCCTCTGCAGCTCCACACCCTGATGTCATCATAACAACTATTCTTTCTGCATCCGGTGCCCCAACGTAATCGAATAGATGATATTGCCTACCGACTATTTTTGCAAACCTGTCCATAGATTTCTGAACAATTTCCGGGCATGCCTGGTAATATTTATTTACGGTTTCTCTTCCCTGGAAGAAAACATCCGGATTTTGTGCTGTTCCTCTAATTACAGGGTGATCAGGACTTAGTGCCCTTTTTCTATGTTCTAAAATTAATTGCTGATCCATCATAGCCAGCATATCTTCTTTAGCTAATTGCTCAATCTTCATTACCTCATGTGATGTTCTGAATCCATCGAAGAAATGGACAAAAGGAATTCTTGATTCAAGGGCGGCAGCCTGCGCAATCAAAGCCATATCCATAACTTCCTGGACAGAGGCAGAAGCAATTAGGCCAAATCCTGTAGAGCGTGTTGCCATTACATCGGTGTGATCACCAAAAATTGAAAGAGCTTGTGCAGCAATTGATCTTGCTGAAACGTGAAACACAGTTGGGGTTAATTCGCCGGCTATTTTATACATATTGGGAATCATCAAAAGCAATCCCTGCGATGCTGTAAAAGTTGTAGTCAAAGCTCCCCCCTGTAAAGCACCGTGAACACTTCCAGAAGCTCCACCTTCACTCTGCAGTTCACTTACTGAAGGAATAACATCCCAAATATTTTTCATTTTTTTCGCCGACCAGGCATCACACCACTCGCCCATAGGCGAAGAGGGAGTAATCGGATAAATTGCAATTACTTCATTTATATTAAAAGCTGTATAAGCAGCAGCCTCATTTCCATCAATTGTTACTTTTTTTCTTTCCATCTTAAATTCCATTCGGTAATAATTATTTTTTGTTAAGCATCATAACCAATTCTAAAAACATACCAAGAAAAACCTTCGATTTTGTGTAATTTAAGCAGGTTTATTATCGTAATTGAAAATATTAATAGGAATAAATTGAGGTATTCTTATTCTTGAGAAGTTCGAAAAATCATCAGAAAATGAAGATTTTCTTAGTTTTGTCTTCTATTTATTATGTTAAGCCTGAAGAATATCGCATAAATGATTATCAAAAAATGTTCCTGGATCATCCTTATCCTTTCCCTAGAAATAATGATGACATGAAAATGGTTTATATTTCTTCTGTAAAAGTTAGAATAATAAAAACATTGCGACCGGTTATAAGAAACAAATTTATTTGCCTTTGTTATATTTAAATGCAAAAATTATAAAATTTAATTTGGGAAAAGCTATATGGAAGCTTTAGAAAACCTTAAAACTCGCAGAAGTATAAGGAAATATCAAAATAAAAGCATTTCTGAAGAAACCATTAAAGAAATTATAACGTGTGCCATGTATGCCCCATCGGCTTTTGATAACCAACCATGGCATTTCATAGTTATAAATAAAAAAGAAATCTTTAATGATATATTCACAGTTGTGACTCACGCAGAAATGATCAAAGAGGCGTCTCATGCTATAATACTTTGCGGAGATAAAAACCGTGAAGAAAATGTCGATCTGATAATCCAGGATATATCCGCGGCTACTGAAAATTTATTGCTTGCAGCACATTCACAAGGTTTAGGTGCGGTTTGGATTGGTATCTATCCGTTTGATGAAGTTATTAAGGGAATAAAAAAACTGTTTAAGATTCCTGATAATATAATTCCCATATCCATGGCAGTCCTTGGTTATGCGGATGAAAAACCGGAACAACCTGAAAGATATAAACCAGACAGAATTCACAAAAATAAATGGTAATGAAGCCAAAGTGTTGCATTGGTATTTAATCTTATATTTTAATTTGCCTATTTATAATACAGTATAAAAATTCTTATTAAAATTTTTGGGAAATTATTTTTCTTAATACTTTAAGTATTTTACGCTTATTTATAAAAGCTATATTATCCAAAAAATATCGGAAAAATTAAAAAAGATACTTTTTTCGTCGTTAGAATATTGTTTATTTTTAACATGCTATAACCACTCATTTACTTAGAAAATGCCACATTTTGATAATATTATTTTCTCATTCCTAATATGCACAGGTTCATTTTTAGCAGGATTCCTTGGATCGCTGACGGGACTGGGCGGCGGAATCATTGTAGTCCCAATGCTTACAATATTATTCGGTGTAGATATTCATTATGCTGCCGGGGCTTCTTTGATTTCAGTTATCGCTACATCTTCGGGGGCTGCCTCTGCTTACATCAAAGAAGGTTATTCGAATATCCGAATTGGAATGTTCCTTGAAATGGCAACAACTATAGGAGCTATCATAGGAGCTTCCCTAGCTAGTATCTTATCAGCAAATATTATTTATATCATATTTGCAATAGTGCTTATTTATTCTGTAGTTAATTCTTTTATATCGAAAAGCAATAAAGAAATTGCAAGCATTGGCAATAAATATGCAAAATTTTTTAGATTAAACGGCACTTATCCAGTATCTAAAGGAGTAGAAGAATATTCAGTACAGAGGATCCCTTTAGGCTTTGGAGTAAGCAGTTTTGCAGGAATAGTTTCGGGATTGCTTGGAATCGGCGGAGGTGTAATAAAAGTTTTAGCTATGGATCGAATAATGAAGGTTCCTTTTAAAGTTTCGGCAACAACCAGCAATTTTATGATTGGTGTAACTGCTGCTGCGAGTGCAGGCATTTATTTAAAGAATGGTTACATAAATGCCGCCGTGGTTATGCCTGTTATGCTTGGTGTACTCGGGGGAGCATTTACCGGAGCTAAAATTTTACATCTTACTTCCTCAAAGATGCTAAGAATCATCTTTACAATCATAATGATAATAATGGCATTTGAAATGTTAAGAAATGGATTAAAATGAAAAGACTATCAGAATCAACAGAAAATATTGATAAAGGAACTGAATTTATTATTGGCAATCTACTAAGAGTCGGGGTAACATTTGCAGGCTCGATAATGTTATTAGGAGCAATTCTCTTTTTAATAAGGCATGGAAGTGAATTTCCTAAAGTTTATAATTTTACATTTGATTCATTTAACATAACTGATCCCAACATTGTAATTAAACAACTATTTGAAATGAAATCAATTGCTATTATGCAACTAGGGATCCTAATTCTAATCGCAACCCCTGTTCTAAGAGTTGTAGTTTCAGTAGTAGCTTTTTTATATGAAAGAGATTACATGTACGTTATATTTACTTCAATCGTACTTGCCGTATTAATTTTCAGTCTCTTTTCCTAATTATTTTTTAATTCTGAATCTGTCATTTATTATTTATAAGCCCGACTTTAGATAAAGAGCTCGTGAAAATTCTCAGCATTATCTCAGTATTCAGCTTTTAAATTAAGGTTAACAGGCCTACGAATTATAACCTGCCAAATGCTTAACAGACCTGAATTCCCCTGCATACAATAACCAAATACTTTACTCAAGTATACTCTTATGGCAGTTATCAGACACACAATACTGACCAGTGGGTCATTTAAGGCCAGTTATAGGCCGGGTGAGAATGTGTCTCAAAATGACAGAGACCCTTTGGCCTACCAAGATCGAAATATTTATTGAGATAATTAATGAACCGCGGGTCATATTTTTTTTCGAATTTCCTAGTAATAAGAATTAGACTAAAAATTATTTCATAAAGCCCTACAAAATTGAGGATTCATTTATTAGGCAAATCAATTATTTGAGAGTAATAAATCACTAAAATATTCAAAAAGCTTACAGACTATATTCTATACTTCCCTTAATTAAAAAGGTTTATATTTCATTAAATATCTCACAAATACTTAACAACACAGGGGTTACAGAAGTCTTAACTTCTTTGTATTTCTTTCATTAATTAACAAAGTTTCTTTAGACCAAGGAACAAATTTATGAAAGAAGACAGGGGCGGTGCTTTTTTCCCCATTCTTATTAATGTCCAGAAATTTCCTTGCCTTGTAGTTGGAGGGGGAGAAATAGCCAGCCGAAAAATTACCTCGCTTCTGGAGTTTAATGCTAATATTACAGTTTTAGCTCCAAAGATTTCTACGCGTATTGAGGAATTTCATAGAAAAGGAAAAATAAAAGTTATAAAACATTCTTATTCCAGGGAATTTTTGCACGGATTTAAGATTGTTTTCTGTGCAACTAACAATCATCAATTAAACCAATCTGTATATGATGATTGCGAAAAAGAGGGAATCTTTATTAATGTGGCTGATAATCCTCCCCTATGTGATTTTATACTGCCTGCAAACATAAAACGTGGAGATTTAACCATTTCTATTTCCTCTCAAGGGAAAGCTCCGTTTTATACAAGAATAATGAAAAAAAAATTAGAGCACTTTGTTTCACCAATACATGCAGAAATTATAAGACTTGCAGGGGAATTCAGGAAACAATTATTGACAAAAACATCTGAACTAAGTGATTTCGGATCAAAACAAAATACAGACAAAATTAAAGCAAAAATGTTTAAAAAATTTGCATCAGTCGATTGGGCAAAAAGCTTATCCCAAAATGGAGTAAAGAGTTCACAGAATTATGTAAAAAAAATGCTAAAGGAAATTAATTCTTTATAAAATTATTACTGAGTAAATGTTATGAGTGATAAAAATGTTCTAAAGAAAAATATATTCATCACATTCACTATTATGATTATTTTAATTTT
>Ga0315535_1000431_pt1 | contig 29814 bp, 28 predicted proteins | sample SalMarSW160220MG_2_FD_203092 | JGI IMG/M metagenome (GOLD analysis project Ga0315535, IMG submission 203092) | Salt marsh sediment microbial communities from the Plum Island Ecosystem LTER, Massachusetts, United States - Salt Marsh Sediment SW1602-20 ... | reverse complement strand
TGGTGACGACGAAGCGCGGATCGGCCTTGCCCATCTGTGCCACCAGCGCACCCATGGCCGTCGACGGAACGGCCTTGTCGCCCAGCTTGAACTTCTCCATGGTCAGCTTCGGCATCGGCACGATGTCCAGCTCATGCTCGGTGACGACGGTCCTGGCGGCCGGGCCACCGCCAGCGCGTGAGAAGTTGTCGCGCACGATCTGCCATGCTTCGGTCGGCAGGGCGCGCCGCTTCAGGCCGTCGATGATATGCGGCTGATCGAGCGTATCTTTCGGGTACAGGTTGTGCGACTTGGCGCCAACCGTGTGCACGCCGGCGCCCTTCAACTGCTTGATGATGAACGCCGTCAGCGTACCGCCCAGCGCCGATCGGGCCGCCTTATCGACGCCCTGCAGCACGGCCTTGGCGAACGCCAGGCGCTGACCGTGCGAAAAACGGGTGCTGTCCACATAGGGCAGTTCCTGGCCGCTGTCGTCGAAGTCCCTGGCATCGACCAGCACGACCTCGCCGAAGCCGTGGCCTCGCCAGTAGGCGATCATCTCGTCGTTCGTCAGGTGCGACACCATCGAGTGATGTTCCTGTGAATAGCCGTTCCACACCAGTACCGGCAGGAAGTTCGTCACGTTCGGGAAGGCGGTGTGGAAATGCATCATGCTGTTCAGCACGTACGGCTCGCCCATGCCACCATCGCCGATGGTCACCGGGAACAGCTTGCCGGGATGCAGCAGGGCGCCGGACATGGCGAAATGCTGCCCCTGCCCGAGCGGGCCGGCTGGTGACAACAGGCCCGGGATGGCTCCGGACAGATGGCCGAGCAGGCCATCCTTTTCCCGGAAGCGAGTCATCATGTCGTCCATGGTATGGATACCCATCTCCTCAAGCGAGGAATCGAGGAACATCGACGAATAGAAGCCCGGCGCGTGGTGTCCGACCTCGGTGACGATGTTCGTGTGTCCCAGCATGACCAGGGCAGCGTGCGCCTCGGCGCTGGAGGCAAAGCCGCCAGGGTGGCCGGAGCCCTTCGAACCGGTCACCTGCAGTGTCAGGTAGCGCAGCGCATCGGCCGCCAGTAGCGCCTGGTAGGCAGCTCGTTCGTCCCCCGCATTGGGAATCGCGGCCTGGCCTTCGGCGATCACCGCCGACGCGGCCTGGCTGTCGAAATCCGACCATTTTTCGCCGAAATGCTGGATGCCTTGGCAGAATGCGGGTGTGTTCATGGTCGTGCTCCTCAGCAGGGAATCATGGCGGGCTTTACCAGCCCGGATGCCGAAACCCTACCGAATCACTCCTCATTGCGCAATACATAATTGATTTCATAATGCGAAATGTGTAGTGTGGCGGTCCATGAGCAATGTACCCCATATCCAGGTCATCGATCGCATGGCGGCGCTGCTGGACAGCCTGGCACGACACGGTCAAGCCAGTCTCAAGCTGCTGGCCGCCGACACCGGCCTGCACAGTTCCACCGCCTTTCGGATTCTTGCCTCACTGCAACAGCATGGCTGGGTGATGCGCGACAGTAACGCAACCTACAGGCTGGGCGGCGGGCTGATGCGCTACGCCGCGCGCGCCGGGCGGGAGGTCGACCTGAAGCAGGCGGCATTGCCGGTCATGGCGACGCTGCGCGACCAGACCGGCGAGACGGTCAACCTGACCCTGCGCGAGGGCGACGAGGTCATCTATGTCGAGCGCGCGATATCCCATCGCCTGATGCGGGTGGAGCAGGTCATCGGCAGCCGTGCACCGCTGCATGTGACAGCCGTGGGCAAACTGATGCTGGGCGAGGAAACGGCGGACGACTGTCTCGAGTATGGCCGGCGAACCGGCTTGCCGGCCTACACGGACAACACCATCACCGCACCGCAGCGACTGCTCGAGGCGGTGCGGTCCGCCAGTTCCCGGGGATATGCCTTTGATGACGAGGAGGCCGAACTCGGCGTTGGCTGCATCGGCGTCCTGGTGCGTGATGCCGGCGGCATGGCGGTGGCCGGCCTGTCCATTTCGGCCCCGCGGGAACGGCGCCGGGACGAATGGATCCCGCTGCTGCAGGAGGCCGGCCGGCAGCTGTCGCAGAGGCTTGGACACTTCGGCTGAGGATATTGCATCGAGGTAATGACCGTGGGCCTAAACCTTTAGCCTATGCCCCTGTCCTTTTGACGGCCTGAGCATGGACGTCAGGATGCACTGAATGAATCAGCGCGCCATTGGTTTCGCAGTGCTTCCGAACACATGATCCCAAACGGCGCTGGTCACGCCGTAGCAACCCGATTGATCGGTGTGGTGGTGTATGCGTGCCAGTGTTTACGTCGCTTCAGCCAGGCATTGTCGAGGTGCCAATGGTGGATCGCGTGGTGCGTGATGCCGAAGGCCAGGTAACCGTTAAGTACGCCGAGTGTCAAAGCGCAGGCGTATCGTAGATTTCCAAGGAACATGAATGCCGGAAGAAAGACCAGCGTGGCATTCAACGAGGCGCTCAGGGTGCTGAAGCCCGGCGGGCGGCTGGTCTATGCCGTGTGCTCGACCATCCCGAGGAGAACGAGTGGGTGGTCAAGGATTTCCGCGAGCTCAAATCCTCCGAGCGCCTGTTCCCGTCCGAATCCCACGACGGCTTCTTCATCGCGGGCTTGGCTAAATAGATGCAAGCAACGGGATCAATCGATTCTGACCCTGTTGATTAAGCGATGCAGTTGGTCCGGTCGAGCCGGCGGGTAAAGGCAGGCCGGCGTAGGGCCTTGATGCCGGGCAGTATGCTCGTGCTTGTCGGTACAGAAAGGGAGCGGACTTGAGTCCGTTCCCCTTCAGGTCTGGAGCATGAGATCCTAGCGCTTGATGGGGGAGATTTTTGTTCCCTCGAGGCTGATCCCCGCCATCAATCCCTGCTGGCTGAAAATGAAGGCATAGGCATCATCCTTCAGCGAGGAGGTCGAGAGATTCTTTGCGACCCCTGCGTCCACCACAACCACGGTCGGACCGACGCCGACTTCCCAGCCTTTTGACTTTTCGAGATAGCGAACGGCCTTGTTGGTCATCAGGAATACGGCATACCCGTAGGACTGGGCGCCGATTTGCAGCCCCCAGGAGCCGGTGACGGAGTTGTAATAACCGGCGACCTGCGAGCCTTTGATCAACTCGCCTTCGCCGTAAGCGCCGCCGAATACGAAGCCGGCCTTCACCATATTCGGGAATACGAGGATCGCCTTGGCATCGCGCGCAAGGCTCTTGGCGGCAGGTGAGGTCTTGTAAAGCGTCTGCAAGGCCTGCTGGGAATCCTTATCCAGATCCTTGGCGCTTGCCGCGCTTGCCTGATTGACCATGCCTATCGAGATGATGGATGTCGCTGCGAGGATGAGTGCGAGTAAATGATTTCGTTTGCCGTACATGTTGATGCTCCTTCTTCGTATCGTTCGAAGGCCGGCTGGCGAAATGGCCATGCGGGCGTACTTGTATCGTAGTTGGTCTTGTGCCACCCGTGTCCCTGCGCAGCGAGGAAAGTAGTCGCCTGGGTCAGGGACCGTCAGCAAGCCCTAGTGCGTCATTGGTTTCTTGGTGCTTCCGAATACATGATCCCAAACGGCACTGGTCACGCCGTAGCAACCCGATTGATCGGTGTGGTGGTGTAATGCGTGCCAGTGCTTACGTCGCTTCAGCCAGGCATTGTCGAGGTGCCAATGGTGGATCGCGTGGTGCGTGATGCCGAAAGCCAGGTAACCGGTAAGTACGCCGAGTGTCAGGGCGCAGGCGTATCGTAGATTTCCAAGGACCAGGAATGCCGGAAGAAAAACCAGCGTGGCAATCAACGAGGCGCTCAGGATTGTGGGTGCGTAAATCAACGCCGTTGGCCTCCGGTGGTGCTCGGCGTGCCAGCGGTCAAATGGCTGCACACCGTGAAGCACGAAGCGGTGCAATAGGTACTCGATAAGCGTCCAGCCACCCAACCCCATCAAAATGTAAACGATTATTTCGGGCCGCTGCCCTTGCGGACCTTTTGAGAACAGGAAGACCGCCAACCCTACGATAGCGGCGCCGTACAAGGCGAAGTCGGCAGCGTACGCCGATTTGCTGTGTTCAAATGCGAAGAAATCCAAACTGGTTCTTCGTTCATTCGATTGACGATCCGGGCTGGACTTTCCTTTCACCAACGACACCTCCGTCATGATGCATTCTAGACGAAGCCGGCTTTGTACACGTGGCCTATGTTGTGCAATGTGCGCTATCGAACAGTGGCGAGACCTTGAAAGGCACAGGCATGAAATCCCATGCTACACTTGGTATGGGATCATAATCCCGGGGGCTTTCGTCAATCCGCCCCTGCCAAGAAGGAGTTCATCATGGTTTATATCTTGGTCGTTGTCATTCTCGTATTAGTGATTATCAAGATGACTTAACGGGTGCTGGAATCTTGCGGGCTGGTTAAGCAACCGTGCAAGGAGCTTCAGATTGATGGCGGCGTCTGCTTTTGGTTAGATTCGCCGCCCACCGATCAGATTCAACGGCAACTACTTTTGTTTCAGGCTGCAAAGTCTGGTTCTGTTACGCTTGGATTTTCATACAACGATAGAACGATAACCCATGCAGCTTGAAATCCTAAATCTTGCAAAACTCTACAATCAAAAAAGGGGGCTCGCGCCGACCAGCTTTGAAGTAAGCAAGGGCGAACTGATCGCAATCGTCGGCCATAATGGCGCCGGAAAATCCACCCTGCTGAAAATGCTGGCAAACTGGATCATTCCGGATGGCGGTACCGCCATGATCGACGGGATCGACCTGGGAAACAGGATGGCTGTTGTCGGGAAGGTGGGCTTTATCCCCGAAGATCCCAATCTCTTCGACTTTTTCTCCGTCGAATACAACCTCAGACTTTTCGCCGCACTTTCCCGCACCCCCACCTCCAGGGTGGAAGGGATCCTGGGCGAGTTCAATTTGCTGCCGTTTCGAAAAACCAAGGTGCGGGCGCTGTCAAAAGGCTTGAAGCAACGTGTGAACATCGGACGCGCACTGTTGGCGGACCCTCCGCTGCTCATTCTGGATGAGCCCACATCAGGCCTGGACTTCGAGATGACCAGGGAAATCTACCGGCTGTTGAACACGATGCATGACGCCGGGAAAACCATTCTGTTCACGTCACATCGACCTGAAGAGATCAAAAACCTTGCCACGCGTATCATGGTGCTGCACGAAGGCAGCCTGATCTTCGACGGACCTCCGCAAGCGTATTTTCGCTCCGAAACCCATGAAAAGCTGTACGCATGATGAGAAATATTCTGGTACTTCTATCCAACGATCTGGCTATCGCATTCAAGAACAAGACATTGCTTCTGATCCTGTTTATTCCGCTGTTCGTATTTGTTTCCCTGAACCTGGTAGACAAGACCGGCGCAGAAGCTGGCAAAGTCAGAATCGGCCTGATTCAGCACGAAACCTATGCGCCCGAAATCACCCGGAGTATTGATGCTGCCGAAAAACATATTGCAGTGTCATGGGTTGCAAACAGGAGCGAGGGTGTTCGTCTATTGAAGGAACACAAAATAGACGGGATGTTAACCAGAAATGAAGCGGCAAGCGGCGGCTTGGCACTGCTGGTTTTGAAAAAAGACTCTATTCACACCATTGCGATCATGCAGACCCTCTCAGCACTGCAGAAAGCGGTGGAAGGAAATGCTCCGGATTGGATTACCGGCATCAAATCATTATACCAGGGCGGCATTCAAAGAGAGACTTTGCCCACCTTCGTATTGATGCTGGTCCTGCTCATCGGCTTTATTATCCTCCCGGCGCAGGTTGCCGAGGAAAAAGAAAAGAAGCTGCTCCTTGCCCTTCTCCAGACTCCCATATACGAAGTCCAATGGCTGATAGCCAAATCGATCCTGGGGATGTTACTGATCATCACTTCCGTCTCGCTTCTTCATCTATTGGGTGAATTCGGTCCGGTAAATCTTTTCGACTATATCGCCATTATCCTCGCGGGCAGCTTTTGTTTCAGCGCCTGCGGGGTCTTCCTGGGGTTTCTCTGCCGAAATCAGGCCAGCGCCAGAACGCTGGGAGTTATCGTTTATTTGCCGCTCCTGCTTCCTTCGGCGATGTCCGATGTTTCACAAAAATTGACCGCCGTTGCACCTTTGCTGCCTTCGTATCAATTGTACAGGCCTCTTCAATCCATATTGTTGGAAAATGGCAGGCTGGCTGATATGACTTTTGATTGGGTCTATCTGCTTCTTTTGGGATCGTTGATGTTTTATCTCGCCTACCTATTGATGAAAAGACGCTGGCTGATGTGATTTCCGCCCGACTTTTCGAGTGTCGCTGACTCGCTAGATATGTTTGCCGAAATAGAGGAAACACTTTGGGAAGATGCACAAACCTACCGCTTCGGGTCCCGATCCAGCGACATTCTTCTGGCTCGGTGAACGGAGTATAAACGATGGAGCATGACGTTGATGGAGAACCGGTGAAAAGAGCGATCCCGATCACGACGTTATTTCTGGATATCGGCGGCGTCCTGCTCACCAACGGCTGGGACCATCATGCCCGCCAGCGGGCGGCGGCAACGTTCGAGCTGGCGTGGGCCGAGCTGGAGGAGCGGCATCAGCTGAACTTCGCCCTCTATGAGGAAGGAAGGCTCACGCAGGATGAATATCTGGTTCGGGTAATTTTCCACCAAAAGCGACCGTTCACCCGAGCCCAGTTTCGACGCTTCATGTTCGCGCAATCGCAACCTTGCCCGCAGATGCTCGATCTGGTCCGCAAGCTCAAGGCAAAGTACGGATTGAAGATCGCCGTGGTCAGCAACGAAGGACGCGAGTTGAACGATTATCGGATTCGTAAGTTCAAGCTGGACAGGTTTGTGGATGCTTTTATCTCATCCTGCTTCGTCCACGTCCGCAAGCCAGACGTGGAGATCTTTCGGCTGGCGCTGGACATTGTCCAGACACCAGCACGGCAGGTCGTCTATATTGAAAACACCCCGATGTTCGTCCGGATTGCGGAAGGTTTGGAGATTCAATGTATTCTGCATACGGATTACCAGTCCACGTGCATGAAGCTGGCTTCGTTCGGATTGCGGAATGACGATTGACTCATCCATAAACCCGGCTAATCCGCGCATCCTGACGATCAACGGCGGCTTGTCGAGCATCAAGTGCGCGCTGTTCGAGGTCGCTGACTTGCTCGATATGTTTACTGAAATAGAGGAAACACTTTGGCAAGACCATCAAGTTTGCGGCCTGAGTTCTCTGTCCGGTGCCATACTTCTTTCTCGAAGAACGAAAGGAAAAAATGCAGACGAAGTTGACGGAGGATCAATGAAAAGAACGATCAAGATGACCCCGATGCTTCTTGATATGGACGGTATGCAGCTCCGCTCGGTATCGGGAATGGCCGGATCGGATCTTTTCCGCAAGCAGGAAAGGGTTGGCGCATGAACGAAGCAGCCAATGGCAAGCTGGGCTTGTGGGCGGTGGTTGCCATTGGCGTCGGCGGCATGGTCGGGGGCGGGATTTTTGCGGTGCTGGGGCTGGCGGTGCAACTGGCGCACGGCGGCACGCCGGTGGCCTTTGCGCTGGCAGGCATGGTGGCGCTACTGACGGCGTATTCGTATGCGAAGCTTTCCGTCGCCTATCCGAGTCGCGGCGGCACGGTAAGCTTTCTGAACCGCACGTACGGCGCCGGGATGTTCACCGGTAGTCTGAACGTGTTGCTGTGGCTGAGTTACGTGGTGATGCTGTCGTTGTACGCGTTCGCATTCGGCAGTTACGGCGCGACGTTTCTGCCGCAGGCCTGGCAGGGGATAGGCAAACACGCGCTGATTAGTCTGGCCGTGATCGCGATTGCCGGCATGAACCTGCTCAACGCCGAGTTGATCGGCAAAGCGGAGATTTGGATCGTGGCAATAAAGCTGGCGATCCTGCTGTTGTTCGTCGGCGTTGGTATTTTTGGCATCCACGCTTCCCAAATCGCGCCAGGCTCATGGTCGACACCGCTGCAACTGGCCGCAGGCGGGATGATCATCTTCCTGGCTTACGAAGGCTTCGAGTTGATTGCCAACACGGCCAACGATGTGCGTGATGTGGCGCGTACCCTGCCGCGCGCGTACTACACGGCGGTCGGGTTCGTCATCGCACTTTATGTGCTGGTTGCGCTGGTCACGGTGGGCAATCTCTCGGTAGACAAGATCGTGGCGGCTAAGGACTTCGCCTTGGCGGAAGCGGCCCGGCCATTTCTAGGGCAGGCCGGCTTCACGCTGATCGCAATTGCGGCGATGTTATCCACCGCGTCCGCGATCAACGCCACGCTCTACGGCTCGGCGCGTTTGAGTTACTGCATCGCGCGCGACGGCGAATTGCCCGCAGTGCTGGAGCGCAAAGTGTGGGGTCAGCCGGTGGAAGGCCTGCTCATTACCGCCGGGCTGACACTGTTCGTGGCCAACGTCTTCGACCTGACCAGCATCGCGACGCTGGGTAGCGCCGGGTTCCTGTTGATCTTCGCCGCAGTCAATAGCGCCAACGCGCGCCACGCGCCGCACACACATAGCCGGGGCTGGATATCGTCTGCCGGTGCGCTCGCGTGTCTGCTTGCCTTCGGCGCGTTGGTCTGGCAGACGGCGACGACCGCGCCGGCCAAGCTGTGGGTGCTTGCGGCGATGCTTGCCTTGGCGGTGCTGATCGAGGGCGCGTTCCGGCTGGCGAAACGCGAGATCCGGTTGCATGAATAAGCAGTCAAACCAGCAGCAGGGTCCGTCGTTGGTACTCACAATCAACGGCGGCTCGTCGAGCATCAAGTTCGCGCTGTTCGAGATCGGGGATTCGCTGCGGAGAATTTTGCAGGGCGGGATCGAGCGGATCGGTCTGCCGGATGCCAGCTTGCGGGTGAAAGGCTTAAGTCAGACGGACAACGTTTCGCGATCCGTAAAAGCGCCGGACCACACTGCGGCGGTAAAAGTGCTGATGGACTGGATTGAGGAACGCGGCGACCATGAGGTATTGGCCGCGGTGGGCCATCGCGTGGTGCATGGCGGACCGAAATATAACGAGCCGCAAGTGATCACTGCGGAAATGATATCGGAGTTGCACCGGCTCAGCCCGTTCGATCCCGAGCACATGCCGGAAGAGATACTGTTGACTGAGGCCTTTCATCACCGCTTTCCGGATATGAATCAGGTGGCGTGTTTCGACACGGCATTTCACCATGGCCTCCCCCGCGTGGCGCAGTTGCTGGCCATCCCGCGCCGCTATGAGGCGCAGGGCATAAGGCGCTACGGGTTTCACGGCTTGTCATATGAATTCCTGATGGGGGAACTCGACCGCCTCAGCGACCCGGCTGCAACAAAGGGACGCGTGATCCTCGCACACCTCGGCAATGGCGCGAGCCTGGCGGCGGTACGCGACGGCAAACCTGTGGATACCAGCATGGGGTTCACCCCGGCCGCAGGCGTAACCATGAGCACCCGCTCAGGCGACCTTGATCCTGGACTGGTCTGGTATCTGGCGCGCACTGAAAACATGAGCGCAAAGCAATTCAATGAGATGGTCAATTCCCGCTCCGGGCTGCTCGGCGTGTCGGAGAGCAGTTCCGACATGCGCGACCTGCTCGCGCGCGAAATGCGGGACGTGAGGGCGGCGGAAGCGATAGAACTGTTTTGTTACCAGGTCAAGAAATGGATCGGTGCATATGCAGCGGCACTGGGCGGACTGGACACGTTGGTCTTCGCCGGCGGCATCGGAGAGAACGCTTCTGCGGTCCGCGCCCGAATCTGCGACGGCCTGGGATTCCTTGGCATCGAACTCGAAGAGAAGCGAAATGCGGCGAATGAGGGCGTGATTTCCGCCGCGGCCGGTCGGGTGACGGTCCGCGTCATGCGCACGGACGAGGAATACATGATCGCCAAGACGGTCTGTCGTGTTCTCGATCTTGGCGAAAAATGAAGACCAACTTGTAAATATATTTGAGAGGAATACATGTTATGGACAAGGAATACGACGTACTGGTGATTGGCGGCGGCCCCGGCGGTACACCGGCTGCGATGGCGCTGGCCCAGGCAGGCAAAAAAGTCTTGCTGGTGGAAGCTGGCGCGGGGCTGGGTGGAACCTGCCTGTTCGAGGGGTGCATCCCTTCCAAGATTTTTCGTGAGACGGCCCAACGAATCCGCGACATTGCCATGGCGGCAGAGTTCGGTATCAATCTTCCGCATGAGTCGGTACAACTCAATTGGCAACAGGTGCAGGCGCGCAAGCGGGCCATATTGAAACGGCGCAGCGAGGGTGCGATCCACAAGGCGGGCCAGTTCAGCAGTCTTCACCTGCTCTTTGGGCAAGCCCAGTTGCGCGGTCCGCGTAAGGCATTCATCAAGCCGTTTGAGGGTGAGGATGTCGAGATCACATTCGGGAAGTGTATTCTGGCCACCGGTTCCAAACCGAATACACTGCCTGTACCGGGTGCCGATTTACCTCAAGTCTACAGCAGCGATAGCATCCTCGATATCGACAGCGTACCCGAGCGGCTGGTGGTAATCGGTGGCGGTCCCATCGGAGTTGAACTGGCACAGATATTTCACGCATTGGGCGCCCAGGTCACGCTGATGGAGATGGAACCAAATATTCTCGGCGGTGTGGATCAAGAGTTGGCGTCGGCACTGGAACAGCATCTAATCAAACAGGGCATCAGTCTGCTCGTCAAATGTCGAGTCAAAAGAATTATTAGCAGTGGTCAAGGCGTGGTTGTTCAATACGCTACCGAACAGGGTGCCGATCAAGTTCTCGCCACTGCGGTATTGGCCGCCACCGGCCGCCGCCCGCGTGTGGAAGGATTGGGGCTGGAGCACACTGCAGTGAAGGTCGGTCCCCATGGCGTCGAGGTGGACGAAACGCTACAGACGTCCGAACCCGGCATCTACGCTGTCGGCGATGTGCTTGGTCAGCCCATGTTTGCCCACTGGGCCACTGCGCAGTGTCTGGCATTGGCACGCCATCTGTTGGGCCTGCCCGTCGCGTTTCCAAAAACCGAACACAACACGGCAGTCATCTTCAGCATCCCGGAACTGGGTATAGCGGGACTGACCGAAGCCCAGGCTGCCAAGGCCGGGATGGAGGTGGGCGTCGCCCGTTACGACTTCGCTCAGGACGCCCGCGCTCAGATTGGCGGCCATGATAACGGCCAGCTGAAGATCGTCTACGAAATGGACACCCGGCGGGTGGTTGGTGTTCACGCGTTGGTGGAAGGGGCGGCAGATGTGATGGGCGAAGCAGCGCTGCTGGTGCGGGCAGGACTGCCGCTGGAGGCCATTGCCGGGGCGATTCATCCCCATCCGACCCTGACTGAATCGTTTGTTATGGCCGTGCGAGCCACACTGGCGGCAGAGGCGATGAAGCGCCATGAATGAACTGGCACCATTAAAGGAGCACTGAAGCATGAAGACCAACACGCTTTCCCCGGAACTGCTGAACAAAATGGACGCCTATTGGCGTGCCGCCAACTATCTGTCTGTCGGCCAGATTTTCCTGTACGACAACCCGCTGCTCAGGCGTCCGCTGAAGAGCGAGGATGTAAAGAAGATGCTGCTCGGTCACTGGGGCACAACACCGGGCCAGAATTTCATTTACGTGCACCTGAACCGGGTGATCAAGAAATACGACCTCGACATGATCTACGTTTCCGGCCCCGGGCACGGTGGTCCGGCCGTTGTCGGCAACACCTATCTTGAGGGCACGTACAGCGAGATATATCCGAACATCAGCCAGGATGAGGCCGGACTGCAGAGGCTCTTCAAGCAGTTCTCGTTTCCCGGCGGTATTCCCAGCCACGCCTCGCCGGAGTGCCCCGGCTCGATTCACGAGGGCGGCGAACTGGGATATTCGCTCAGCCATTCCTTCGGGGCGGTGTTCGACAATCCCGATCTGGTCGTCGCCTGCGTTGTCGGCGACGGCGAGGCGGAGACGGGGCCGCTGGCCACTTCCTGGCATTCCAACAAGTTTCTCGATCCGGCAACCGATGGCGCGGTGTTGCCGATATTGCATCTGAATGGCTACAAGATTTCCAACCCGACCATCCTTGCCCGGATCGAACATGAAGAACTGGAGCAGTTGTTGCGCGGCTACGGCTGGATGCCCATCTTTGTCGAGGGTGACGACCCCACGCTGATGCATGAGGCGATGGCAACCGCCCTCGACAGCGCGGTGGAGCAGATCAAAAAGATCCAGCAGAACGCACGAGACCATGGTAATCTGACACGCCCGCGCTGGCCGATGATCGTTCTCAAGTCTCCCAAGGGCTGGACCGGACCGAAGATCGTCGATGGCCTGCAGGTAGAAGGCACGTTCCGCGCGCACCAGGTGCCGTTACACCCGAACACGCATCCCGAACACCTCAAGCTTCTGGAAGACTGGATGAGGAGCTACCGGCCTGAGGAGCTCTTCGACGAACAGGGGCGCCTGAAATCCGAACTGGCCGAACTGGCCCCCCGGGGCGACCGCCGCATGGGTGCCAATCCCCACGCCAACGGCGGCAGGCTGTTGCGCGACCTGCGCATGCCTGGTTTCAGCGACTACGCGGTCGACGTGCCTGCCCCGGGGGCGCCCGGCATCGGCGACACGCATGTGCTCGGGCCTTTCCTGCGCGATGTGGCGAAGCTGAACGGTGAACAGCGGAATTTCCGGGTCTTCGGCCCGGATGAGACGCTTTCCAACGGCCTGGAGGCCCTCTTCGAAGCGACCCAACGCCAATGGGATGGCGCGACCGTGCCGAACGACGAATTTCTCGCGCCCACCGGGAGGGTGATGGAAATGCTCAGCGAGCACCAATGCGAGGGCTGGCTCGAGGGGTACCTGCTCACCGGGCGGCATGGGCTGTTCAACTGTTACGAGGCGTTCATCCACATCATCGATTCGATGTTCAACCAGCATGCCAAGTGGCTGAAGGTCACCGCCCACCTGCCGTGGCGGCGGAAGATCGCCTCGCTGAACTACCTGCTGACCTCGCATGTCTGGCGCCAGGATCACAATGGCTTCACCCATCAGGACCCCGGTTTCATCGATCACGTCGTCAACAAGAAGGCCGAGGTCGTGCGTGTCTACTTTCCGCCGGATGCCAACTGCCTGCTGTCGGTGATGGATCACTGCCTGCGCAGCCGTCATTACGCCAACGTCGTGGTCGCGGGCAAACACCCGGCGCCTCAGTGGCTGACGATGGACGCCGCCGTCAAGCACTGCAGCGAAGGCATCGGCATCTGGCAGTGGGCCAGTAACGACCAGGCCGTGGCGCCCGACGTGGTGATGGCCTGCTGTGGCGACGTGCCGACGCTGGAGACGCTCGCCGCCGTCTCCATCCTGCGCGAGCACTTGCCCGAGCTGAAAATCCGCGTGGTCAACGTCGTTGACCTGATGAAACTGCAGACACCCAGCGAGCATCCGCACGGTTTGAGCGACATGGATTTCGACGAGTTATTCACCAAAGACAAACCGGTGATCTTCGCCTACCACGCTTACCCGTGGTTGATTCATAGACTGACCTACCGTCGCACCAACCACGACAACATCCATGTGCGCGGCTACAAGGAAGAGGGCACCATCACGACGCCGTTCAACATGACGGTGCTGAACGATCTGGACCGTTTCCATCTGGTGATGGACACCATCGACCGCCTGCCGCAGACCGGCGACAAGGGCATCTACCTGAAACAGCAACTCAAGGACAAGCTCATCGAACACAAGCAATACATCGACAAGCACGGCCAGGACATGCCGGAGATTCGCAATTGGCGATGGAAGAGCCCAACGGTATGAGAGCCGCGCCGAAGCGTAGCCTGGATATTCGTCGTCACGGTGGGCAGATGAGCTTCGTGCGAGCTCACCTCCGGAATCTGGAATTGACCCATGCATAAGGTAAGGCAGCTCTGGAGCAATCTGCGGTCGAGTTTTTGGTTCATGCCTTCGCTGATCGTCGCGGTCAGCATGGCGTTCGCCGTAGCGTTGATCGAAACGGACTCCGCCGGGAGTGACCGCTGGCTGGCCCAGTGGCCACGCCTGTTTGGTGCCGGGCCGGTAGGCGCACGCGATATGTTGTCCACGCTTGCCGGTTCGATGATGTCCATTATGGGCGTCACGTTCTCCATGACCCTGGTGGCGCTGGCGCTGGCTTCGAGCCAAAACACCTCGCGTGTTCTGAGTAGCTTTATGCGCAGCCGTGTCACGCAGATCACGCTGGGAATCTTCGCCGGCATTTTCGCTTATTGCCTGATCGTGCTGCGCACCATTCGCAGCGGTGATGTGGTATTCGTGCCGAGCCTGGCGGTGTTCTTCGCGTTTGTTCTGGCGCTCGGCAGCATTGGCGTCCTGGTTTTCTTTATTCATCACATCGCCTCGTCGATCCAGGCGTCCAGCATCATCGCCTCGATCACTCAGGACACCATCGCCTCCATTGAGCGGCTTTTTCCGGAAAGACTGGGACACGGACCCGATGATGATGAGGACCAGGATCAAGTGCGCCAGTCTCTGGCTGAGATGACCTGGCACGCCGTGCCGGCCGAGATGAACGGTTACCTTCAGAGCGTGGATAATGATGCGCTGCTGCGCCTGGCGCGGGACAAACAGGCCGTCGTGCGCATGGAGCGCGGCATCGGCGCATTCGTCGTGCAACATACCGCGCTGGCATCGCTCGCGCTGGAAGACCCGCCGGATCAAGAGACGATTGCTGCCCTTAATGCGTGTTACAGCATCAGCCGCCATCGCACGATCGAACAGGATCCCGCCTTCGGTATCCGACAGATCGTGGATATGGCCTTGAAGGCCCTGTCGCCCGGCGTCAATGACACCTCGACGGCTGTGATGAGCGTGGATTACCTGACGGCGATCCTGGCACAGCTGGCCTCCCGGAAATTCCCGGCATCGCGCCGCTACGAGGCAGATGAACTGCGTGTGATCGCCATCGCTCCGACGTTTGAAGATCTGCTGGCCGAGGCGTTCGACCAGATTCGGAGTAGCGCCATAGGCAATGCCGGCATCATGGCGCGTATGCTTAGTGCCATTGAGACCCTCGCCAGTCTGACCGCCAGCCCGCGCCGCCGACGGGCGCTCAACCAACAGGTACGGTGGATTGCCGAACTCGCTGGTCGTACCACCGAAGCCGCCCATGAGCGCAAGCGGCTCGCAAAGCGACTGATGGAAGTGCGCAGGATACTCCAAGCCGAGCCGGCGTCGAACGCTGAGGCAGAGAAGGCATAGGGCTATGAAACCGAGCTGGGAAATGGCAGGCACTACCCGTTTAGCGAATTGCGGCGCGGTCGTCTCGGTGCACGGTAGCGTCGTGGATATGCAGTTCGATGAGCGGCTGCCACCGATCTACGCCGTGCTGCACGCCGGCACCGAGAAGCGGATCATCATTGAAGTGCTGGCGCACCTGGATGCGCGCCGCGTGCGCGGGATTGCCTTGACCCCTACCCAGGGTCTGGCCCGCGACATGGCGGTGGAGGACACCGGCGATCCGTTATTGGCGCCGGTGGGCAGAGGGATTCTGTCGCGCATGTTCGACGTGTTTGGCAATGCCATCGACCATCAGGCAGCGCCATCGGATGTGCAATGGCGCACAGTACATTGTGCTCCGCCCGCGTTGGCGCGCCGTTCCACCAAATCCGAGATATTCGAGACGGGGATCAAGGTCATCGATGTATTGATGCCGCTGGAGCGCGGCGGCAAGGCGGGTCTGTTCGGCGGAGCGGGTGTCGGCAAGACGGTGCTACTCACCGAGATGATTCACAACATGGTCGGACAACACGAAGGGGTGAGTATTTTTTGCGGTATCGGCGAACGCTGTCGCGAAGGCGAGGAGCTGTACCGCGAAATGACAGAAGCCGGTGTGCTGGAAAACATGGTGATGGTCTTCGGTCAGATGAACGAACCGCCGGGTGCCAGATTCCGTGTCGGTCATGCCGCGTTGACCATGGCCGAGTATTTCCGCGATGACGAGCGCCGCGACGTGTTGCTGCTCATCGATAATATCTTCCGGTTTATCCAGGCCGGCTCGGAGGTGTCCGGCTTGATGGGACAGATACCGTCCCGCCTCGGTTATCAGCCGACCATGGGCACCGAGCTGTCGCAGTTGGAGGAGCGTATTGCCAACACCGATCGCGGCGCCATCACCTCGATCCAGGCGGTGTATGTGCCGGCGGACGATTTCACCGATCCGGCGGCGGTGCATACCTTCTCGCATCTTTCGGCGTCGATCGTGCTATCGCGCCAGCGGGCCAGCGAAGGCCTGTATCCGGCCATCGACCCGTTGCAGTCCAGTTCCAAAATGGCCACGCCAGGTATCGTCGGCGCCCGGCATTATCGCCTGGCGCAGGAAGTCCGGCGCACGCTGGCGCAATACACGGAGCTCAAGGACATCATCGCCATGCTTGGCCTGGAGCAGCTGTCGCCGCAGGACCGCAACGTGGTGGCCCGTGCCCGCCGCCTGGAGCGTTTCCTCACCCAGCCGTTTTTCACCACCGAGCAATTCACCGGCCTGCAAGGCAAACTGGTCAGCCTTGACGATGCGCTGGATGGCTGTGAGCGCATCCTGCGCGATGAATTCAAAGACTATCCGGAAAGCGCGCTTTACATGATCGGGGAAGTTGACGAAGCGAAAAAAAAGGCGAACCCTGATCCGAAATCCCATACGGAAGACGAGCATGCCGCCGCTGACACGCATGAATCTTAAGGTTCTCCTGCCGTTCGGAATCTTCGCCGAGAAAACAGGCGTGGCGCGCATCGTCGTCGAGACTCACGAAGGCTCGTTTGGACTCTTGCCCCAGCGTCTCGATTGTGTGGCGGCGCTTGTGCCGGGCATTCTGATCTACGAAACCGAAATGGGGGGCGAGGTTTACGTGGCCGTGGATGAAGGGGTGCTGGTCAAAACCGGGCCGGACGTGCTCGTTTCCGTACGCCGGGCGCTGGCCGGCACGGACCTCGACCAATTGCGCGATGCGGTGGAGCGGGAGTTTCTGACCCTGGATGAGCACGAGCAAAGCGTGCGGTCGGTATTGGCAAAAATGGAAAGCGATTTCATCCGGAGCATGGCGGCGTTTCACAATGAGTGACGAATCCGGAAAAACACCATTGAAGCCGAAGCCCTCGCTCAGCCAGGAAGTCGGCGCGAAGGCGGCGCGCAAGCTCAAGGCACAGCGAAACCCCGCGCCGGGCGTCTGGTTTGGCCTGGGCATGATGGGGATCATCGGCTGGTCGGTGGCGATTCCGACAGTTCTCGGCGCGGCGCTCGGGCTGTGGCTGGACCAGCGTTATCCGGATGGCCGCTCCTGGACATTGGCACTGCTGGTGGCCGGGCTTGCGATCGGCTGTTTCAATGCCTGGCATTGGGTCACCAGGGAAGACAAGGCCATGCGGGACGAACAGGAGGATCAGCATGAATGAAGGGTTGATGCTGGGGCTGGCAGTGGCGACAGGCCTGTTGCTCGGTGCGATATTCTTTGGAGGGCTCTGGTGGACGGTGCGCAAGGGCATGACGTCCAAATCGCCGGTGCTTTTGTTTCTGGGCAGCCTGCTGTTGCGGACAGGTGTCGTCGTTGCTGGATTTTATGCCGTCTCGGACGGTCACTGGCAACGGCTGCTGGCCTGTCTGCTCGGCTTTGCCATCGCGCGTTTCATCGTGACGCGGCTCGCCGGCTCGCCGCTCCAGCACTACGGCGCTCCAGCGAAGGAGCCCAGTCATGCGCCTTAGTCCCGACGAGGTCATCTTCTGGCAACACGGGTTTGTCAAACTCAACGCCACCATTGTCTTCACCTGGGTGGTGATGCTGGTATTGGCGGTCGGTTCAAAACTCATCACGCGAAACCTTTCCATCGGACTGAAGCGGGCCCGCTGGCAGAATGTGCTCGAAATCATCGTCATCGCCATCGAAAAACAGATTGAAGAAGTCGGCCTCGGTCATCCGGACAAATATCTCGGCTTTCTGGGTACGCTCGTGTTGTTTCTCGCCATGGCCGCCCTCTGCACCATCATCCCCGGCTATCAGCCGCCGACGGGCTCGCTATCGACCACGGCGGCGCTGGCCCTGTGCGTGTTCGTGGCCGTGCCGCTGTTCGGCATTGAGGAGCGAGGCTTGGGCAACTACCTCAAGTCCTATGCCCAGCCGACTTTCATCATGCTGCCGTTTAACATCATCAGTGAACTGACACGCACGCTGGCCCTGGCCGTTCGGCTGTTCGGCAACATGATGAGCGGAGCGATGATCATCGCGATTCTGCTCAGCATCACCCCCTTCGTGTTTCCGATCATCATGACGGCATTGGGACTGCTTACCGGCATGGTGCAGGCCTATATCTTCTTCATTCTGGCTACGGTTTACATCGCGGCCGCCACACGTGTCCTTACGGCTGAATGAAAGCCTGAGAACAAACAGAGAACGCTAACGAGCATAAGGAGACACTATGGACAGCATGACGATTATCGCGGTGGCATCCATCGTCGCCGCCGGCATCACCACCGGTTTCGGCACCATGGCGCCGGCCCTGGGCGAGGGGAAGGCGGTCGCGACCGCGCTGACCTCGCTGGCCCAGCAGCCCGACGCTTCGGCCACCATCACCCGGACCCTGTTCGTCGGACTGGCGATGATCGAGTCCACGGCCATTTACTGCTTCGTCATCTCGATGATCCTGATCTTCGCCAATCCGTTTTGGAATCACGTCATCGCCCAGGCTGCCGGAAAGTAAACCCATGCTGATCGACTGGTTCACCGTCGCGGCCCAGGTGATCAACTTCCTGATCCTGGTGTGGTTGCTGAAACGCTTTCTTTACAAGCCCATCCTGCATGCCATCGACGCGCGGGAACAGCGGATTGCTTTGGCACTCGCGGACGCCGATGCGACAAAGGCCACGGCCCAGCAGGAACGCGATGAGTTCCAGCGCAAGAACGCGGTGTTCGACCAGCAGCGCGCTGCACGCTTGAGCCAAGCGACGGACGAGGCGCATGCCGAACGTCAACGGCTTCTGGATGAGGCACGGCAGATGGCCGAGGCCCTGCGTGCCGAACGCCAGGATGCCTTGAAGCGCGAACAACAAAGCCTGAATGTCGAAATCGCCCGCCGCACCCGGGAGGAAGTGTTTGCCATTGCGCGAAAGGTGCTGACGGACCTCGCCGGGACAAGCCTGGAAGCGAGCATGAGTGAGGTGTTCGCGCGCCGCTTGCGAGAGCTGAACGATGCGCTGAAGGAAGATTTCGCCAAGGCCTTGGAAGCATCATCCAATCCGGTGCTCGTGCGCAGCGCCTTCGAGCTGCCTGCGGAGCAACGCACCGTGATACAAACTGCGCTTCACGACTCCGTGTCGGTGGAGAGCCAGGTCCGTTTCGAGACCGCGCCGGACGTGATCAGTGGCATCGAACTCAGCGTGAACGGACGCAAGTTCGCCTGGAGCATCGCGGATTATCTCGCATCACTGGAAAAGAGCATCGGCGATTTGCTGTCGCCGTCCAACCCGCACGTCAAAACCGATCCTGAGCCGCCCGCGCGCGAGAAGACCGAATGAGCACGCCGCCCGATTCCTTGCAACGTGTCTTTGACCACGCATTCGCTGGCCTAAGCCAGGGGCGCGAAAGCTACACGCCGCAGTTGGCGCTGCACGAGGTGGGCACGATCACCAGCGTGTCCACGGGCATCGCCCGGATATCCGGCCTGCCTGGCGTGGGCGCTGATGAGTTGGTGAAATTTCCCGGCGATGTGTTCGGCATCGCGTTCAACGTGGACGAGGATGAAGTCGGCGTCGTGCTGCTTGGGGAATACTGGCATCTGCACGCAGGTGACGAAGTCGAGCGCACCGGCCGGGTCATGGATGTGGCCGTGGGCGATGGTTTGCTGGGACGCGTCATTGATCCGCTCGGCCGGCCGCTCGATGACACGGGGCCGGTGGTTGTCAGCGAGCGCCTGCCCATCGAGCGTCCCGCGCCCCCTATCATGGACCGCGCGCCGGTCAGCGTGCCGCTACAGACCGGCCTCAAAGTCGTCGATGCGCTCATTCCCATTGGACGCGGCCAGCGCGAGTTGATCCTGGGGGACCGGCAGACAGGGAAAACCGCCATGGCGATTGACACCATCCTCAATCAGCGCGGTAAGGATGTCCTGTGCGTCTATTGCGCCATTGGTCAGCGTGCATCCGCAGTGGCGAAGTCCGTGGCCATCTTGCAGGCGAAGGGCGCAATGGATTACAGCGTGGTGATGGTCACCGAGGGCAATGAGCCGCCAGGGCTTGCCTACATCGCGCCGTACGCCGCCACCAGCATCGCGGAACATTTTATGGAACGGGGCCGCGACGTGCTCATCGTTTACGACGATCTCACGCATCATGCCCGCGCCTATCGCGAGCTGTCCCTGCTGTTGCACCGGCCACCCGGACGCGAAGCCTTCCCCGGCGACATCTTCTATATTCATTCGCGACTACTGGAGCGGGCGACGCATCTGCGCGCTGAACGCGGGGGCGGTTCCCTGACCGCCCTGCCTATCATCGAGACCGAAGCGCAGGACATTTCCGCCTACATCCCGACCAACCTGATTTCCATTACGGACGGGCAGATTTACCTCTCGCCGTCGCTGTTCGATTTGGGCGTGTTGCCCGCGGTCGATGTCGGCAAGTCCGTGTCGCGCGTCGGTGGCAAGGCGCAACACGCGGCTTATCGCGCGGTGGCGGGCGACCTCAAGCTCGCCTACGCACAGTTCGAGGAACTCGAGAGCTTTGCGCGATTCGGAGCCCATCTGGATGAAGATGCCCGCAAGATCATCGAGCACGGACGGCGCATCCGCGCCTGTCTCAAGCAACCGGAATTCGCCCCAGTGGCCGTGGCGGAACAGATCACCATCCTGCTGGCGCTGACCGCAGAACTATTCGACGGCGTGCCGCTAGAGCGGATGACGAAGGCCGAGCAGGCCGTGCACAAGGTGGCGGCGGAGATCCCGGTGCAGGTGACCGAGTGGTTGGATGCCGGCAAAAAATTGAGCGATGAGGATCGCGAAGCGATTATCGACATTGCTCGCCAGGTGCTGACTCGCTTTCAGCCCAAGCCGGATCCCAATCCCAAGGCGCCGTCATGACCGAAACCACCGCGAGCCTGCGCCGCAAAATCGCCACCGCCGGCGATCTCCAATCTGTCGTCCGCACCATGAAGGCACTGGCCGCGTCGAGCATCAGCCAATACGAGCAATCGGTGCGCGCCCTGGGCGACTATTATCGCACTGTGGAGCTGGGCTTGAGTCTCTGTTTCCGGGGTGCCGGTTCAGCGGAAGCGCTGACTGAGGTGACAAGATCAACGGATGCGGCTGCGATTGGCGCGGTGGTGTTTGGTTCAGACCAGGGACTCGTGGGCCAGTTTAATGATGTGGTGGCCGATTATGCGCTCAAGACACTGGCAGCCCTGCCCGGCAAACCCCGGGTCTGGGCCGTCGGCGAGCGCATTCATGCGCGTCTGGCGGACATGGACCTGCCGCTGATGGGACTTTACACCGTGCCGAATTCCGTCAAGGCCATCATCCCGCTGGTCGGGCAGATTCTCGTGGAGAGCGAGGCACGCCGCAGTCAGGGCGACATCACCGAACTCTACCTCTTTTACAACCACCCCACGTCCGAGGCGATCTATGTGCCCGTCAGTCAACGATTGTTACCGCTGGACGAACGCTGGCGACGCGGCGTGGCCGAGCGTCCCTGGCCGACGGGAAACCTGCCCGAGGTTGTCGGTGGCGGCACCGCGACCTTGCGGGCGCTCATCCGCGAATATCTTTTCGTCTCGCTGTTCCGGGCGTGCGTCGAATCCCTCGCCAGCGAGAACGCGAACCGCCTCGCGGCGATGCAACGTGCCGAAAAGAATATCGATGAAATGCTGGAGGAACTCAACGGCAGTTTTCACCGTCTGCGCCAGAGCGGTATCGACGAGGAACTGTTCGACGTGATCTCCAGTTTCGAGGCGCTGGTTGGATCGCGCTAGCGACCAGGCTCGCAGGCAGACTCGCGTAACCTGCCCGGAGGCCTCGTGAGCCTCTTTTCCCTGGTTAGCATCCTGATCTCGCTTGCGGCTGTCTCAAGCTACATCAATTACCGTTATATCAAGCTGCCGACGACGGTCGGCGTCATGCTGGTGGCCCTGGTCGCGTCGCTTTCGCTGGTCCTCATCGGGCCCTACGCCGGCGGGTTTCGCGAACAGGCAGCGGCATTGGTCTCGCAGATCGACTTCAACCGGGTCGTCCTGCATGGCATGCTCGCGTTCCTGCTATTCGCCGGCGCGATACATGTGAAGCTCGATGACCTTGGTCGTGAATGGTTGGCCGTGTCCCTGCTCGCCGTTTTCGGAACGCTTGCTTCCACCTTCATTGTCGGCGGTATGACGTGGTTGGTCCTCGGTTGGCTGGGTCTGAGCATTCCATTTCTGCATGCCTTATTGTTCGGTGCGCTGATTTCACCAACCGATCCCATCGCGGTGCTGGGCATCATGAAGTCCGTCGGTGCGCCCCGCCAGCTCGAAGTGCAGGTGGCCGGCGAGTCGCTGTTCAATGACGGGTTGGGTGTCGTCATCTTCTTGGTTCTTCTGCAGCTCGCCGGTCAGGTCGACGCTGGCGGCAGTGCCACCACCGTGTCGCAATCGATTGGATTTGGTGACGTGACGATGCTGCTGCTCAAGGAAGTGGGTGGTGCCTTGGTGCTGGCCATGGCGGCGGGAACTGTGGCCTACCAGATGCTCAAGCGTGTCGACAACTATCAGGTCGAAGTTCTGCTCACCCTCGCCCTGGCCATGGGGCTGTATGCCTTGGCGGATGCCTTGCACCTGGCCGCACCCATCGCCGTCGTGGTCGCGGGGTTGTTCGTGGGTAACCGGGGGCGGGAACTCGCCATGTCGGAAAAGACGCGCGAACACGTCGATACCTTTTGGGAGCTTGTCGACGAGATTCTCAACGTCGTGCTGTTTCTTCTGATTGGCCTGGAGCTGCTTGTCCTGCCCATCGAACGCGAATGGCTGGTGGCCGGGGTCCTGGCGATACCGATTGTGCTGTCGGCACGCTGGGTAAGTATTGCGGGAATCATCGGCCCACTCAGCTGGATGACGGCGCAGTCGAAAGGGTCGATATCGGTCCTCACCTGGGGTGGCTTGCGTGGCGCCATCTCGGTGGCCATGGCGCTGTCGTTGCCAGCCAACGACTCGCGCAGTCTGGTGCTGACCCTCACCTACTTCGTCGTGGTGTTCTCGATTCTTGTTCAGGGCCTGACAGTGGGCCGGGTCATCCGCATGACCAGCGATCCGGAGGTACCTCATTTTTAGTCTAGGCTTTGATGGCGTTATGGGCATGGGTCTGAGGACAACGATCCCGTGATTCACGAAACCTGCGGCACGGCAAAGACAGGAGCACGTTCATGATGGATTCCGACAACGACCAGCCCAAGGCTCCTGAATCGAAGCTGGGGCCGAAGCCCGATTCAAAGGACGATCTGAAATCCCTGCCTCTGGCGGAAGTGGAGAAAAAACTCGGCTCGTCGCCGGAAGGCCTCACCCAGGCCGAGGCGGCAAAGCGGCTGAGCCAATATGGACCGAACGAGATCGAAGAGAAGGAAACCAATCCGTTTCTGAAATTCCTCAGTTATTTCTGGGGGCCGATCCCGTGGATGATCGAAGCTGCCGTGATTCTTTCGGCGGTCGACCGGCATTGGCCGGACTTCGCCATCATCCTGGTGCTGCTTGTGGCCAATGCCGTGGTCGGATTCTGGGAAGAACACCAGGCAGGCAATGCCATCGCCGCGCTGAAGGCCAAGCTGGCAATCAAGGCCCGGGCGAAACGGGATGGAAAGTGGGTTAACCCGGCGGCGCGTGAACTGGTCCCTGGCGACGTGATTCGCATGCGTCTGGGCGACATCGTGCCGGCGGATGCACGCCTGCTGGAAGGTGATGAGATCGAAGTGGATCAGTCGGCACTGACGGGCGAGTCCTTGCCCGTTGCGCGCAAGACCGGCGAGGCGGTGTTTTCGGGGTCGATTGTCCGCCAGGGTGAGATTGACGCGATGGTGTATGCCACGGGTGCAAACACCTACTTCGGCAAGACGGCTCAACTGGTACAGGAGGCGCACACCGTCAGCCATTTTCAGCGCGCGGTGCTGAAGATCGGCAATTACCTGATCATCCTCGCAGGGGCTTTGGTGGCGGTGATTATCGCCGTTGCGCTGTTTCGCGGCGATCCCATTCTCACCACACTTCAGTTCGCCCTGGTGCTGACCGTGGCCGCGATTCCGGTGGCGATGCCGACGGTGCTGTCGGTGACCATGGCGGTCGGCGCACGCCTGCTGGCCAAGAAAGAGGCGATCGTGACCCGCTTGGCGGCCATTGAGGAACTGGCGGGCGTGGACGAGCTGTGCTCGGACAAGACCGGCACCCTGACCCAGAACAAGCTGACGCTGGGCAACCCGTTCAGTGCCAACGACATCCCTGCCGAACAGCTCATTCTCAACGCTGCGCTGGCTTCGCGCGCTGAAAATAAGGACACCATCGATCTGGCCGTGCTGGGCGGCCTGAAGAACGATCAGGCCTTGAAAGACTATCAGGTGATTCATTTCCAGCCGTTCGACCCGGTGCACAAGCGTACCGAGGCCACCGTCAAGGGCGCGGACGAAAAAGAATTCAAGGTGACCAAGGGTGCGCCTCAGGTGATCCTGGCTTTGTCGGCCAATGCGGCGCAGGTGACGCCTGCCGTCGATCAAGCGGTCAACGAATTCGCGGCGCGCGGCTTCCGTTCTCTGGGCGTGGCGCGGGCAGATGAGGACGGTCAATGGCAGTTTCTCGGTGTGCTGCCACTGTTCGATCCGCCGCGCGAGCAGGCCAAGGCGACCATCGCGACCGCCCGCCAGATGGGTGTGAACGTCAAGATGGTGACGGGCGATGCCTTGGCCATCGCGCGCGAAACCGCCGCGAAACTGGGCCTGGGCTCGAACATCCTCGATGCCAGCGGCTTCGGCGACACCAAGCATCACGAGACGGGGCAGTTGGCGGAGTCCATCGAGAAAGCGGACGGCTTCGCCCAGGTGTTCCCCGAACATAAGTTTCACATCGTGGATGTCCTGCAGCAGCGTGGTCACATCGTCGGCATGACCGGTGACGGGGTGAACGACGCCCCCGCGCTGAAGAAGGCCGACTGCGGTATTGCCGTTTCGGGCGCGACGGACGCGGCGCGCGCGGCCGCCTCCATCGTGCTGATGACGCCCGGCCTGTCGGTGATCATCGACGCGATCAAGGAGAGCCGCAAGATCTTTCAGCGGATGAACAGCTATGCAATCTACCGCATTGCCGAGACGCTGCGCGTGCTGTTGTTCATGACCCTGGCGATCCTGATCTTCAACTTTTATCCACTGACGGCGGTGATGATCGTGATGCTGGCCCTGCTCAACGATGGCGCCATCCTGTCGATTGCGTACGACAACGTTCATTACAAGGACAAGCCCGAGGCCTGGAACATGCGTATGGTGCTGGGGGTTGCCACGGTACTGGGTGTCCTTGGACCCATGGCTGCGTTCGGCTTGTTTTACATTGGCGACCGCATGTATCACCTCGACCATGCGCATCTTCAGCCGATGATGTATCTGATGCTGTCCGTGGCCGGACATCTGACGATTTTCATGACCCGCACGCGCGGTCCGTTCTGGTCGATACGCCCCGCACGGATTTTGTGGATGGCTGTGCTCGGCACGCAAATCGTGGCGACGCTGATTGCAGTGTACGGAATTTTCATGCCGCCACTCGGTTGGGGCTGGGCGTTGTTCGTCTGGGGTTATGCCTTGGTGTGGTTCCTCGTCAGCGACCGCGTGAAGCTGCTGGCGTATCGGGTATTCGATCCCACTGTCCCCCCTCTATTGGGCAGGAAACCCGTCGAAACCAGGAATCCGATCGATGTGAAAGCACAGATCGCCAAGCGAGCCTATGATCTCTATGAGCAGCACGGCCACCAGGGCGGGCACGCGGTTGATGACTGGCTCCAGGCGGAGCGCGAGATTCGGAAAGACTAAAGAATGGGCAACGCCCTCCGTGGAATCTACGCAACCTGTGACGATGGAGAGATAAAGATGAAAATCCAATCGAAGGACTTCTTTGTAGAGGAAGGCGAAAAGGTCGATCTCAAGAAGTGGCCGACGCTGGTGAAACCGGCGTACAAATCGAAGAAGCATTATCACAAGCTTCTTGAAGAACAAGTGGAGGAGTTAAGTGAGCTGCAACGCCTTCACTATGCATCCAACCGCTATGCGGTGTTGCTGATATTCCAGGCCATGGACGCGGCCGGCAAGGATGGTGCCATCCGGCACGTGATGTCCGGCGTCAATCCTCAAGGCTGTCAGGTGTTCAGCTTCAAACACCCGAGTGCTGATGAACTGGAGCACGACTTCCTGTGGCGCACCTCCCGGTGTCTGCCGGAACGCGGCCGCATCGGCATCTTCAACCGTTCCTATTACGAGGAGGTGTTGATCGTCCGTGTGCATCCGGAGATTCTCCACAGTCAGGGATTGCCGGATAGGTTGGTTGACGAGGAAACGATCTGGCAGGAGCGATATCGTTCCATCGTGGATTTGGAGAGCCATCTCTATCGGAACGGTACGCGGATCATCAAGTTCTTCCTCCACCTTTCGGAGGAGGAGCAACGCAAGCGCTTTCTTGATCGCATCGACGAGCCCGAAAAAAACTGGAAATTCAGCCTTGCCGACATTGAAGAGAGAAAATTCTGGAAACAATACATGCATGCCTATGAGGCCTGCCTGAGCGCAACGAGTACAAAAATCGCGCCCTGGTATGTTGTCCCTGCTGACGACAAGGAGAATGCCCGTCTGATTATTTCCCGGATCATTCTCGATACCCTCAAGTCGCTCAACATGCACTATCCAAAAACCGATGAGAAACGCCGAAAGGAATTACTGTCAATCCGCAACCACTTGCAAACGAAGGCTGAAAGGCAATAACAAGGGGATGTATGACATTTGCCTTCATGTTGGTAAGCCTCCCCTGGTTAGATCCATCCAAAGCCAGAGTTTTCGGGCACATGAAGGAGTCGAAATTATTCGGGGTCAGATTACAGAGGAAATCAAGTTGCCGGCTTTAAAATTGCCGCAATCGACCTTTGAATCTCATGCATTGGTCACAGTCATTTTCCCCTGACGCTGATCAAGCCTCGAATTTACAGCAAATTCGGGGCTTGAGCATATTTATCAATGAGGCAACGCGTGCAACGGGCTGTTTTCAGAGAACGCGGATTCAATACCCGGACCCAACTCACCGGAGTGGCACTTGGGAGTTGAATCCGCGGGGAATTCAGCGCTAGTTTTAGCTATGATTTCTCAGGCGCCGTGTAAACGGGAGGTGAACGGAAGGCCGTGAATGGATCAACCATCCGGAAGTCAGCGGTGGGCCCGACGGCCAAGTGCGCGCGTTGCGTAGCCTGGTTTGTGGTATGGATGTTCACATCCGTTCCCACTATCGCCTTTGCTCAAGACGCATGTCCCGGAATTCACGTGAAGGTTCTGGACATAAAAAACAGCACCGGAACCGTGGCATGCGCGTTGTTCAAATCATCGAAGGGGTTCCCGACGGATTATCTGCGCTCCGCCACCAATATCATGGTCATCAAGGTTCGTGATAAGGCGGCGCGTTTCGATTTTCTGGACATCCCGCCCGGAACGTATGCGCTCGTCGTCGTTCATGATGAAAACATGAACGGCAAACTTGACACCAACTGGATGGGGATTCCGACCGAAGGCTACGGTTTCTCCAACAACGCAAAGGCCTTGCTCGGCGCGCCTTCGTTCGGCGCCGCCATGTTCCTGTACAACGGGAAAAACCTGGATATGACCATCGATATGCATTACTGAGCGCCCGTTGTATGAAACTCAGCGTCGAGGCCTTTGATATTGATAGGAAGATGTTGTTGTGAGCGCAGATGTGCTGCAGTGGATGCATGAACCCTGGTCGCGCGGATTGATTCGCCATGGTTAGAAGGCTTATCCGGAGAATCGTCGATAGCGTTGCCCAGGGACAAAATGTCCATCTGAAGGTTGTCTTTTCCGACAAAGGCACCTACCACAACACGCGTCTCGGAGATCCGGACGTGACGATCATCTTCCGGCATCGCTCCGCGGAATGGCGCATGGTGCTGGGCGGCGTGTTTGAGTTCCTCGAGTCGTACTTCGACGGTGACGTCGATATCGTCGGTGATCAGGGCCTGCGCAGACTGATCAACCTCGGGTTCCAGAAGCCGTTCGGCCGTTTCGAGCACCCGTTGACGTTCGTCAAGCGGCGCCTGCTCGAATGGCGACAGAACAACAAGGACGTCGCGCAGGCAAAGCGCAACGCCACCTACCATTACGGCCTGCCGACAGAGTTCTTTCATCTCGTGCTCGGCGATACCTATGGCTACAGCGAGGGGCTCTGGAAGGAAGACACCCGTACCCTCGATGAGGCACAGCACAATAATTTCGATCTGATCTGCCGGAAGCTGCAACTCGAGCCCGGCGACAAACTGATCGAGGTTGGTCCCGGCTGGGGATACATGTCGATGCTCGCCGCGGAGAAATACGGCGCCGATGTGACCGCATACGGACTCGTGAAGCATCAAAATGACGGCATGCGCATGCTGATGGAATCCCGCCATTTCCGCGGCAAGTTGTCGCTCTTGGAAAAGGATCATCGGGAGCTGGAAAAGGAACCCTCGAGCTACGATCGTTTCGTCTCGATCGGCGTGCATGAGCACGCGGGACGAGACTGCAACGAGCCATGGATCAGGAGCATTGCTACCGGTCTGCGCCCAGGTGGCATCGGGCTGATCTCCTCGACATTCAACATGAAGAAGAGTCCGACCAACTACTGTACGATCAAACATCTCTTTCCCGGGGGCTATATTCCCAGCCTCGCGGAGACGCTGATCCTGATGGAGAAATATGGCCTGGATGTGAAAACCATCGAGAATCGCTCAGATCATTACCAGCGCACCGTGGATCAGTGGCTGAAGAATTTCGAGGCGAACTGGGATCGGATTCATGCGATCGATCCCACGCGCTTCAACGAGAAATTCCGCAGAACCTGGCTGTTCTACCTTGGCGGTGCCGCCGAGACCTTCGAGGCGGCGCGCGAGATCATCAATTGCTATCACATCATGTTCGTAAAGGGACATTTCGTAGGCGGGGGGCACTCTATCCCCAAAGAAAGCAAGGCTTGACGCCATTTGGACAAACCCAAGGTCAAGATGGAATCAAAATTCAGGGGGCGAATCGACGCGGGTTTCATGGTTTACCCTATAGTCAACTGTATGGGGTGTTCATCAGATCAAGTAAGCCTTGGCACGATATCTACCCCGACGTTGCCGACAGGATACATTCAGCGAGGGACCCTGGTGGATGGTGCCGTCGCAAGTTGCCTGTACAGGAGGAGTGCATGCTCGTCACATTTACGACCAAAGCCCATGCAGGCATCACCATGTTTGGGGATGTCGCGCTTTCCATGCTGAGAATGATGGGGCACAGTCCAACCGTGCCCGGTGCTATTCTTGCGGCGGATGTTCCCGTGGCACTGAGTAAGCTGACAGCCGCAATCGATGCGCAAAAAGCCTTGCCGCCAGTCGAAGACAAGAATGTGGATGAGCCAGCGGTGAGTATGGCTCATCGGGCGCAGCCGCTGATCAATCTGCTTGCTGCAGCAGCAAAGGAAAACTGCGACGTGATGTGGGACAAACCATTATCATCTTCTTGATCTCTACGCGCGTGGATTGTCCACGCTGCATTCTGGCAATAGCGCAAGGGATTGCGCCCCAGGGAAAATTCGAGGGAGGCCTTGTGAGAAAGCGAG
>Ga0315535_1000430_pt1 | contig 29830 bp, 25 predicted proteins | sample SalMarSW160220MG_2_FD_203092 | JGI IMG/M metagenome (GOLD analysis project Ga0315535, IMG submission 203092) | Salt marsh sediment microbial communities from the Plum Island Ecosystem LTER, Massachusetts, United States - Salt Marsh Sediment SW1602-20 ... | reverse complement strand
GGCGGCTTGCGGCAACTCGTGCCTCCAGAGCGGCAATATGTCACGCACCAGCCGCAGACGCACTCCGACCGTCTCATGCTTAGCCAGCGCATCGAGTACGTCGTCTTTCACGAAACGGCGCAGCCTAATCTGTGCCATTACCAGCCGCACCAAGGCATATCCCTTCGCTGCACCCCGAGGTGCAACCAATTTGCAATCACTCCCTTCGCAATCCTCGGGAGTCAGCATGCGGCGTACCATAGCGGTCAGAGCGCGACGGCTGCGCCAGTATCGGCCGCGGGCGATGTGTTCCGCTGCAACCACCCGGAGATTGAGATCGGTATCGTCGAGAAAGGCCGCCAGGCAGTTACGCGCCTTCTGGCGCTCCTTCTTCCACTCCGAACGTTTCCATTCGCGAGGTTGGCGCAGGGGATCTTCACAACCATCCACTTGAGCCGCCTCGACGGATTCGGTTTTGTCTCTGGGGTGCATAGCCCTAACCCTGTCTCCCAGACGCAGGACCAGGCGCGTATCTCCCAGCGCGCAAGTGGCCGTCAAGCCTCCCCGTCCGGCCTTGAACAGACCGGCCAACGGTTTGGGCCGTTTGGGCCTGGCCACCAGTCGGCATGAAAGAGACAGCGAGAAATCATTCGCGGCTCCTTCTCGAACGGTGATTCGCCCGATAACCCGGGCGGCTTTGCCAGACCCGCCCCTGCCCAGTCGTCTTCTGATCGCCTTTTTCAGGCAAGCCGGCAACAAAGTACGATCGAAAACGGATTTTGAGGTCGAGAGCCCCGACACCCCTCCTCCAGGCAGCAGGTCGAACGAGAAATCGAAGCCACCATAAACCCTGGTCTGCCCGGCTTCCGCCTGCATGACACAAGATTGCAAATGATCGCGCAAGTCTGCCCGGCGCAAGTACTTTTCGACCGTACAGTCATCCATGTCAGCGGGCGATCCATCCGCGGCAGCCGCCGGACGCCCGCTGCAGGCCCTGGACTGGGCCGCTTCGGCTATCGCAGGCCGTACGGGCGCCGTTGCCCAGATCATCCAGGCAAGCGACATGATCGATATCATGCGGGTCATCAACTGAATCCCCATCTTCTTCGCATCCACCACTCGATGCCTAATAGTACTACCACTGTCAAGAGTACCCACCAAATAGCCAGCAATGGCTGCGTCGTGCTCGACTCTACCCGATAGTGCTTGTGCTCGTTTATTTTAATGTCATCAAGCGATCCTTCCTCGACGGCGGCGAACGACCCGCCCGTTGCACCGGAAAGCTTGCGCAAAAGATCCGGGCGCGGGAACGGCCGGGTATGCTCGATTCCTGTATCCTCTACAACAAAGGCGTCGCCCGCCTTGATGGCAGAACTTCCGTACTCTACGGACGCCTCGGCCACGTATGCCCCGGCCTCGAGGGGAGGCAACTCGACCCGCGCAGCGCCATTGTCATTGAGCTGCACTATCCTGCGTTCGACTACGCGGCCGCCGGTTTGCATGCTCAACCCGGCCTTGGCCCCGTGTGCACCGTGAGCCTTTAGAAGCAGAATCACTTTCTCGCCAGGAGCATATCTTGCCTTACTAGAGCGCAGAATGAGAGGATCAAAATCAGGATCGCGAATCAACCAGCGTAACAAGTTGTTTACGAAACGTTGGTAGATTCTCACTCCCTTGTCTCCACCAGCCAGCTGAAACCTCCAGCGCCACGATCCATCGGTCAGCAGTGCCGCGCTTCGGCCACGCCCGACCTCACGTAAAGCTAAAATAGGTGCCCGCTCGCCTCCGGAGCGCTCAAAGGGATGTGCCAGCAAGACCTCGGCCCCAGGCACAACTGAACGTGCCTTGTTGTAGGCACCCAGCGGAGGCAGTCGCTCCCACACTCCAGGGTCACCCAGATCCAGCACCGGATGCCCTGCCCCGACACTGGTGAGCACCGGTCGTACCTGTTCCACTTGCCAGTCGCCTGCAGGGCTCAGGCCTACCGGGAGTACCTGTTCGAGTGCGGTACCCGAATACCCCCCTGAGCCGAATGAAAGATCCCCGCCGATCATCCAGAAAGCTCCCCCCCCGCGGACATAGTCGGCGATCTGGGGCAAGTAGAAGCCGACCGAGTATGGACCATGATTGAAGTTCTGAAAAATGAGTACATCGAAGGTGTTCAACTCGGATCCGAACAGTTTGTGGATCGGAAATGGAATCAGGCTCAGCTCTTGTTCGCTGACGCCAGGGGCATCGACAACCGAGCGCAGGATGTAGAAGCTGACCAGATCAATATTCGGATTGCGCTTAAGGACCTCTCTCAGAAATCGCTGGTCCCAGCCAGGCCGACCGACCACGTGTAAAACCCGGATCTTGTCTCGAATGATACGCATCACGAATGTGGCGTCGTTGTTGGAGATGATTGTCTCTCCTTCAAGCGGCGGTGTCGTTATGCGGTAAACGAACTTGCCCACGTCATCCGGAACGAAACGCAATTTGAATTTGCGCGAACCGTTGCGCGGCACGCTAACTACCTTGGTGGCCAGACTGCGCCCGGCCTGCTCGAGAGTAACCGGCAGGCTGACTTCATCGAGGCCTTCCGAACGCAGCGTGGCTTCTACCTCAACGGCATTGCGCACAAATGCAAAATCGTCGGAGACGACATCACCAACGGCCAAATCGGCGAAACGCTCACGGCGGCCGACGGCAAAAGTATTTACAGGGCAGCCGAGTTCACTAAGGAGCTTGTTCACAACCTGAGGCAATTTTCCCTCAGCAACAACACCCTTAAGTTGCCCTGTATCCGCCCCGTCGCTCACGAGTATAACGGATGCCAACTGTCCGGCTTGCCGGGAAGCATCTGCTGCGAGCGATGAGAGGGCGGCGACAATATCCGTACTGTCGCCGTCGGCTTCCAATCTACCAGGATCTATCGGGATCAGTTTATCGGCGAACGAATACATTTGCAGCGAATAGTCTTTGCTCAGTCGGTCGACTTCGCTTGCGTTATTCGTCAGAAAATCCAACAACCGCTGTCGACGACTACTGCCGCCGTCGTCGACGCTCATGCTGGCCGATGAGTCCAGCAGCAAGGCAATGCGACTTTTTTGCGGTTTGAGCCGGCGATAGTTGATGGCCAGTCCAAGTAACATGGCGGCTATCAACGCCAAGTTCAAGCCACGCAGGAAAAGCAGCATCCCACGCCTTCCCGGCGATGAGTTGCGCAGCCCCTGCCAGGTAAGAAAAAAGACACAAGCAGCGGTCGCAACCAACAGGACTATACGCCAGGTAGATGACCATTCCAGCACCAGGACCCAGTCGTGTACTGCCATCGTCACAGTCTCCGGCGCTTCAGGATGAACTGCAGATGGACGCGATCGTTTTTGTAGTCCAGGCACAAGGCGTAAAAAACAATATCGATTGCCATGCGGTACGATTCTTCGCGCTGCACCTCTCCCCCCGGTTCGCAGACTTTCTCCCAGTTGCCGTACAGGTCCTTGGCAAGCGCTCCTAGCAAATCACCGTGTGAGTAGACGATGGCCAGTCGCTGGTCGACAGACAGTCCCTCCAGACCTGCAGTAGCTACACGCCCGGTCGGCCTGGAGATCAGAAAGAAGGTCTTGAAGATAACGTGCCCGGCCGGAACTTGTTCGAGGTTTTTGCCGGGAAACAACCTGGCGACAGTGAAACGAATGCTGCGATCGAATGCCCCGCCTGGAGCAGCCGAGGGGTCGTCAACCCACAGGAAGCCACCCATGACCAGAAAGCGGCGCAGGTTGGACAGTGCCTGCTGATCTAGTTCAGCAACAGCCCCCTCGCAGGACCATAGCAGAAACGGCGTCCTCGAGAGATCCGGGTCGGCCGGATCGACCGCAACCGTCTCCGGCTCGGCCTCGACACTGGTTCTCTTGGTAAGCTCCCAGACCAGTTGCCTGATGCCGTGCGCACTGGGATTCTCCCCGCCGGCGCATGGCAGCCGCCCGATCACCAAACGCTCGTCAGGAATCCCGTCAGCGACAGCCGTTCCCCAGGCCAGAAGACTGACAAGCACCAGGCAGTATATCGCTGTGAACCTCACTTTTTGTTGAACCAGGAACCCTCGATGACGCCCTTGGCGCCTTGCCCCGTGCTCAGCGACGGGTCAACCAGCACCTTGGATGAGGCCTGCTGTTTTAGCTCGGTCAACTCTACTGCGTTCTGTTCTTCCTCGGGTCTGGCCGGTTCAGTAGTAATGGTCGTCATCTGCGAAGCTTCGCTTGAGCCTTGTTCCAGCGGCGGTTGGGCCGCCAAATACGCCCGGATCGCCTGCCTGATGAAAGCGGGGATTTCTGTTTTGGCTTTACCAGCATGCGCTTCGAGCAACTCGGCATCGTCGGGCGCAAGCTTTATTGCGAACTCGCGTGCATTGCTGACTGATTTCTGGAGGTATTCGAGGGCAACCCCGGCCATGCCTATTCTGAAATCCTGGCTGTCGATCATCCTGCGAATTTTCTCAGCCAGACCCTTGGTATCCAGCCATTCACCCTCGAAACACACCTGCTCCTTGTCAATATCAACTTCAAACTGTTTCTCCATGGCGCCCTCCGTACTCAACGGGAGAATCATATTCAGGTAACAGCGTCAGGTCAACTCTCCTGAGACTGGCTCTCAGCAAGTTCGCCCAGCAGGGCGCAGTCATCTTCCGAAATCTTCGTGAAGCGAATCGCCAGACCGCTTATACTGTCCATGCCGACTCGAACGACTTCTCCCTCGGCGTGAAAAGGATACTTGGCGATCATCGGCACCGAAAATCTGACCAGAACCTTGGTGCCGATAGGCAGTTTCTGGTTACACTCGACAAACATCCCCCCGGCACTCACGTTCGACGAATCGGCCGAGAACTCCTTTCCTGTATATTCGATGCGTACGCGGACGGCGACAGGCACGCGCGCGTGACGCCTTCTGTCTTGGGTTTCTTCTTCCATACAAAACGAGCATTACACATGCCCGACGCACTTATCAAGAATTTGCGCGAGCAGACGGGAGAATGAGGCGCTTGCGGATTCATCCTGGATTCCGTATTATTGTAACGGACGCAATCAAGGAGAAGAAACCATGAGCTGTACGAGAAACACACATTCTGGCTTGATCTATATCGCCTTCGCCGCTTTAGCGGTATTCGCGGCCGGCTGCGGGGAGGATTCGCTGAAGCTGAGTCTTCCGGACGGCAATGTAGTCAAGTACATTTCTGCCAAGCCTTCCGGCTCGAACCTGTCGGCTTCCTGCTCAACGCAGAACGCCGCTGCATTGGCAGACAGTACCGAGACGAACATGATGAGAATCAGCTGTACGGTATTGCCCAAGGATGCAAGTGGAGCCTCGCTTCCGACTTCGGCCTCGATCCGCATCGTGGCCGAGGTAAAAGACCAGGGAAACGCGCCTGCGGACGGGGAAATGGTTCACTTCACGACCACCAAGGGCAGCTTCGAGCCGTTCGTCGAAGCCTCCTCCGCCGCTGTAAAGGAAACCGATGCCGAGATCTCGAGCGGCAGCGCCACGGCCAACCTGTACACCTTCCCCGGTGAGCAGGAGGAAGGCAGAGTCACGGCCAGCTTCATGACCATGAGCGATTCTTCCATCAGCGACTCGACCCAGGTGATTGTCACGCCCGGTATAGGTTTCATGGTCGAGTCTGCCTGCGGCATGGAGCGAGTAGAGAGCGCTAACTCCAGCGAGGCGGCATTCGAACTCAATCCCTCATGTGAGCCGATGGATGTCGAGCCACTTTCCGGAGAGCCCAGTCACATGGTGAGCGGAATCATTCACAATCCAAGAGACGGCCTGCTGAGCATAGTCTTCTACGTGGACGGTGAAGAGGGTTACACTGACGCCAACGGCAACGGCAAGTATGACAGCGGCGAGCCTTTCTTTGGCGATGACCTGGCCGAGCCCTTCGTTGATGCGAACGACAACGGAGAATACGATACGGGAGAAGGCTACATTGACGTAGACGGGGACGGGCAGTGGAGCGACGCGAACGGCCGCTGGGATGGTGAGACCGTGATCTGGAGTCAGGTACACATCATGTTCACCGGCAAACCGGACGAGAGCATCGACACCACCCATTTCGAACCGTCGGGAATCAACATAGCAAGCGGCGGCAGCCAGACGTTCACGCTCTACCTGATGGACATCAACCACAATCCGATAGCCACAAACACCGGCAGCGACCATGTCGAGTTCAGCACGGAAAGCGGCGCCAATGTAGTTACCGGCACGATAGCGTTGACCAAGAGCATGGGCATTGAATTCAACGAGGACGGCCAAATCAACATGAATAGTCTCGATAAAGATAGTGGAGATCGCTCCTACCAGGTTACCCTGGATGACGCCGACCCGGAGGCCGTAGAGCCGGTGACGATGCATACCCAGGTCGAATGGTCACCCGCCCCGGCCACTGGAGAGTATTCGCCGACCTTGATGACCCAGTCCCTCGGAGATCTTACCGGAACCGCCAACTGACGGGAAACTAAGGCGAGAGTATCTGCGCTACCGCTGAAAGCACCAGCGACCCGCCTGGGTCGAGGCCCAGGCCTCCGACCAGCAGTACGGATCCATCGGGTAAGAGAGCCGTTGCCAGGCCAACTGACCCGGTGCTCAGAGTGCCATCCAGGCTCATGGGCGCCTGGTCTCCGGAGTTGAAGGTTTCCATGTCGAGCCGTAGATCGAAGCTCCCATCAACGCCGCCGGCAAAAAGCACTACACCGTCGGCCATAGCCGCCGCCGCATGGTAGGCACGGGCGTGTGTCAGGCTAAGTTCCTTGGCCTGAGGGCTGGCCCCGCTAAACGACAGGCTTGTAAGATCGCCAACCGCGGGCGCTCCAGGGAAATCCGGAATCCCCCCGGCGACCAGCACCTGCCGGTCGCCGCTTTCGGTTAACGAGTGTCCGCTGACAGACAGGTAGGCGGAGACCGTCAGCGACAGTGGTGTAAAGTTGAGAGTCTCAGCGTAACCCATCTCCAACGGCGGATCGCCGTCCCGGTTGCCGCCCGCCAGCAATATCCTGGAATCGAGCAGCACTGCCCGCGACCCCCGAAGCTGCGCGGCCAACCGGCCGCTCAGGCTGGTCCAGTCCCAACTTGCCGTGCCCGACGGCAAACCCAGCACTATATCGTTGGTCCGGCTGAGAGCCGTCTGCCCTCCCAACAAGACAATCTGGTCGCCCGGGAGGGCGACTGCGGCCGCAGCCATGCGCGCCAGAAGCGGATCGTTGCCTGCCAGAGAGAAGGTCCGTCCCTCTGGATCATACACCTCTGCGGTCTGAGCAGCCTCCGAAAGCGCTATCTGGAACATGGATCCTTCAGTGTAGCTGACGCTCATGCGCCGTGATCCACCGACCATCATGACCCGACCGTCGGAGATTGGCAGGGCCTCGTGGAAACCGCGGCTTTCGATCATCCTGCCGACTCTCTCAAAGCTGGCCGTCGAGGGGTCGAAAAGCAAAGCCTCGTTGGTAGCCTCGAGTTCAACTCCGCCGGATGTGCTCAGGATGGTTGTGTACCCTCCGGCAACCAGGATCTTGCCGTCGGGCAGTTCGTTGGCGCTGGCAAAGGCGCGCCCGGGTCGCAGTTCATCCAGGATGTTATTCAGGGCCATCCCGCGCCTGGTTACGTAAACGGGTACCTGCACCTCGCGGCCAACGATAACTTCTATTCCCTTGGTCAGCCCCATCCACTCGGGCTCGGCACCGCCCAGGCAACCCTGCCCGGCGTATCCACTTGCCACAACGACCAGGTTCTGCTGCGGAATCAGATCCATAGTCAGCGACTTGCGCCTCGAGTCATCGGCATCGATATCAATGCATCCGCTGTCACCCTGTAGGCTCCCGCTCAGGCTGACCGCAAATGCCTGGACTTTAAAGCTATGGATGCCCAACGGCAAGCCACGCGGATCAGTCTCGGCCTGTCGGCTTTGTGCGAAGCGTATCTTCACGGCCACGCCGGGCGCAGGTACCGGCCCGCAAGAAAGCAGGAAAGACATGACCAGGGTCAAAGTCACAAGTCGCGCAATCGATGTCGTCTTGGGTATGTTTTGCACGCCACACTCCTCCATGAAGCACACTACCTACCAGAACTCGATTGCCAGGCGTCCCTTGCCCGACGGGATCCCGCTCTCAGGCGACAATCCAAGCACCAGGCCGGTCACTCCGCCGGCCACGGCCACTCCGATGGCGGTCCAGAACCACCACTGCTTGTAAAGTGGGCGGGAGTGCGGTTGTGTCGTTTGCTCGGCCGGCCGCGGCATGAAGGGTTTTGATTGCTCGGTTGCCAGCGGCCCTGTTTCCGCCTTGTAAGGCTTGCCTCCCAAGGAAGGCCGCTTGGCCATCACGCCAGAACCGGCGTCTTTCTCGCCGCCGTTGGATTCCGCTTGTCGACCAAGCTTGGTGCCGACAATATCGCTCTTGTCAACCTGGCCCGGGGCCTCGACCTGCTTGCCGTCACCCAGCTTAGCCCCGACAACGTCTCCGCCGGCGGCCTGCTGTGAATTCCCGGCTTGACCGGCCGCAGCGGAGGTCGGCGGTTCCTCGACCGCCGGCTTAGCCGCGGCAATCATCGTTTTTTTCAATTTCAGCGAGACCTTGAGGCTCCCGCCTGCGACTTCGATCTGTCGCAGGGCGGATTTGTAGCCATCTTGCCTGACTTCCACAAGGTGGGTTCCCTTGCCGATATCCTTGGTCAGCACCAACGGGGTCTTGCCGATATTGTTGCCGTCCAGAAAGACATCCGCCCCTGTGACATTGGCAACCACTGAGAGCTGGCTGCGAATCAGGGGACCCTGGATCTCGACCCAGCCCCTGAGCAGCGCGTTTCGAATAGACGCCAACTCTTTTGCGCAACGTTGACGCGACTGCTCGACGATATCCTTGGTGTCGGCGTCCACCAGTTTCATCACCACCAGGTAGCGGCCGGGCAGTTTCTGGATCTCGGAGGACAAAATCCGCCTGACCTTGGCAAGCCTCGCCATCCTGACCAGGCAGTCTTTCCCCGTTCCTTGGCAGCGGGCCCTGATACGCAAGAGTTTGCCCTGCGCCCCGGGATCTTCATTGATGGTCAACGATGGGTAGCGCTTGGCCAACGAGCGCAGTTCTTCACCAAGGCTTTCAAGCTTGACCGCATTCAAGAACCTGCTTTCCGGGTTGAGAATCAAGATGCTCAGCGGACCTTTCTGCTGGCCGGCCGCGGGCGGGCCGATCACACAGATCAAGACCAGCGCGGCTCCTGTAAGCCTGATCAAACGGTTCATCCGGCACACCTCGTGCAGACAATTGAATAAAACCTGATCTTCATAAATCGTATCTCCGCCTGTCCGCGCCTGTCAACATAAGGGCCGGACCCGCTCTTGTGCGTGTCAGGGTCACCACGTATAATGCCCAATCAATGAGCCCAACCAGCATCGAAGCCAGAAAGACGCAGGACGAAAGACAAGGCAACCAGAACTCGCTTCCCAAGCCTTTCATCAAGTGGGTCGGCGGCAAGGGGCAGTTGGCGGGAGAGTTGCTCAAACGGGCGCCGACCGAATTCAATGCCTATCACGAGCCCTTCATGGGAGGCGCGGCGCTTTTCTTTGCCCTCTACCGGGATGGACGCCTTAGTGGAAAACGAGTTTTTCTGTCTGATGTCAACCAGGAGCTGGTAGGCACATACCAGGCCATCCGGGATGATCTCAAAAAGGTCATCGCCCGCCTGGCGACACACCAGAAGAAATTCCGCAGCCTTGAGCACGAGGAGCAAAAACGCGAGTACTTCTACTCGGTAAGACAGCGAGCCCCGGAAGATCTCCAGCCGCCCGCCAGGGCGGCCCGGATGATCTTCTTGAACCGGACGGGTTTCAATGGTCTCTACCGGGTCAACAGCAAGGGCAAGTTCAATGTGCCTTTCGGACGCTACAAGAATCCGTTGATTTGCGATGCTCAAAATTTACGGGCGGTATCGGCGGCTCTGGGCAAAGCGGTGCTGACCAACGACTCCTTCGAGAGCGTACTGGACGCGGCCGGCCGTGGAGACTTCGTCTACTTCGACCCGCCCTACGTTCCACTGTCCACTACTGCCAATTTCGTCTCCTACGCAAGAGCCGGCTTCGACCAGCAAGACCAGAAGAGGTTAGCCGAGACCATGGAAAAGCTGGTTACCAAGGGCACCAGGGTAATGCTGTCCAATTCCGACACCGGGGCCGTTCGAAGATTGTATTCTGAAAAGTTCCGCATCGAAAAAGTGAGGGCATCCCGACGGATCAACTCCAGGGCAGACAGGCGGGGACTGGTAAACGAAGTTGTGGTAATGAGCTACGACTCTCAGGGAGAGTGACCGATGCCCGGTAAAGCCACCGCGCCCTTGAATGGAAAAGAACTCGAACAGAAAGCACAGGCTCTAGCGGAAAACCTGGGGCTCGAGGTCAAGCGCCAGGTGCGTGTCGGGCGGCGTATCTGGGGCGCAGAGCGCAGAATCGATCTTGTCTTGAGCGACGCCGCCGGCAAGCGCCTGGGACTGGAATGCAAGTTCCAGGGCCAGGCGGGCACGGCCGAAGAGAAAATCCCGGCGGTGATCGAAGACATCGGCGCCTGGCCCATAGACGGCCTGGTGGTCTTCCACGGCCAGGGTTTCTCCGACAACATGAAGGCCTTCCTGCTGTCGACCGGCAAGGCCGTCTACCTGGAAGACCTCGAAATGTGGCTACGGCTGTACTTCGGGCTGGAACTGCCGTGACCCGGCCGACGATGCTGTTTGCTGCCGCGCCATTCGTCCCTTTTTCTCTTCAGTCCAAAATGGCCTCAGGGGATGTCAGATACCCTGGAAGAAATAGACTTGATCCGTAGTATACGACATTAGTCGAGTATATGATAACTAGGAAAAATGACTTTTGAGATTGCTGTCCCTCTCAACCAAAGGAGGTTCGGGGTGAAAATTGTCTATTACTCGATCTGCTTGTCATTGACGGCGCTTATGGGCTGCGGCTTGTTCGCGCCGCAGCCGGCTCCCGGCCAGGCAGCCAGCCCGAGTGGCGTGCCCACCAACGCGGATGTTTGCACCGCCCAGATAAACCAGATGCTCGTCACCTACTGCCAGCACCCGCCCGATCCCTTGCCGCCGAGCTACGCCGAATCCGTCCGGCGCGGCTACGAGGGCCTCAAGAAAAGGTGCGGCGAGCAGGAGCTCACTCCTCTTTTATCCTGCGTCACCGACCTGGAGGCCAAGTACGCCAGTCTCGATCCGGACGCCGCCAAGCGGCGCGACGCTGTAAGGGACAAGGCCAAGGCGATACTCGCCGATGCCCAGTTCAAGGCATACATCGACCGCTGGATGCAGGCGCTGGACAAGATGAAAATCACCTGCCGTCGGCGGAAGGTCAGCGACTCCGACCGCCGCGAGTGCGAGAGGGCCGAGCAGGCCCTGGCCGACATCGAAAAAGAACTGGCGGCGTTTTTAGAGGGCAAGGGCTTCGACCGGCGCGACTTCGCCGAGCTGGGATTGTGGCCAAGCGATCCCAATCCCTACCAACGCTGAAGAAAAAGGGACAGAGGCAGGATCATCCTTGGTGATTTCAAGGGATTGGGCAACCTCCATCCCCTTTTTAGATCGTAGTTGACTTGGCCGCAAAGCCTGCCTAACCTGGGTTGGCTTACAAACAGTCCACAGATCATGAGGAGGGAACGATGCGTAAATTCATTCTGGTACTGGCCGTCCTGGTGTGCTCTTTGATGCTGGCCGCCCCTGCCATGGCCGGCGACTTGTGCTTCAACTGCGGCAGCGGAAGCTCAAACGGCTGCAAGCAGTGCAAATCGCGCAGCGGCAAGGACACGCAACAGGATCGCAAGACCTGCAAGGACCTGGGCTGCAAGATCACGGGCACAGGTTCATGCTCGACCGCCGCCAACGTCAAGGTGTGCCAGTCGAAGAGCGACACACCCGACCTGGCCGTGTCCAAGAAAAAATAACGATCGCTTTCGCGGCACCCCGAAACAGGCTGCCACCCGGGACACCCGCCGCCGGGAGTATGGTGAATTCATGTTCCAGCTACTTCTGGAAATGGACAAGAGTGTCTTTAGGCGTGGCGAATCAATTCCGGTGACGCTGCGGTTCGAGAACGTGGCTTCCGAGCCGATCACCCTGGATGGCGTGATCCCCAAGACCGGCTCGGCCGCGGGTCCGCCTTTTCTCGAGATCGAGGCCCCGGGCGGCAGGTTCATTCGCATCGAGACCGGCATCCCGCGTGAACTGGCCAACGACAAGCCGGTCGTAATCGAGCCCGGTCAATCCCGCCTGCTGCTGCTGGTCGACCTGGTGGACGTTCCGGCCTGGATCCGCACCCAGGAGGGCGCGGCCCGGGGAGACTACGGGAAGACCATCAACCGGCTGGGACCGGAACTGCGACCGGGAAACTATGCTATCAGCGGCCACTTCCACCCGCTGCCGCAGCGCTACCAGGGCGACACCGACAGCGTTCTCTTCACCATCAAGTAGACGCTCGACCGCGGCCCGCGCAGGAATTCGCGATCGAGATCAACATGATTTGTCCTACTGGAGAGGCGGACCAGTACGTGGCCTCAGCTTTCTCTGCCCAAATTCCAACAAGCAATGACGGGTTGGCCTTCAAATTCCTGCAAACAGAGATATTGGTGGTTATAGACGCAATACGCACAAATTATCAAAACCATGACGCCGGTAATCAGCATATTCCAACAATTCCAACTTTGTTGGAATATGCTCCCCGCTGGCACACGCGTTATAATCTTGGCAGCAAACGCTCCGCACAACCGGCTGGCAATGAAGCGTAGCTTAATTGCCAGCCCGAGTTAATGCGCTTGTTCGGAGTTCTTCAGGGATTCCAATGCTTCTGCGTCAGCCAAATCCTTGGTTCTTCCTGATGCCCTTTTGTTTCGAATCAGATCGTCAATTAATGGAATATGTACTTCGATTCCCTCGATGTTCACAGATAGGGATCGCCCAAATACCTCCTCAAACTGAAGCCCGGATGCCGTAGTGATGATGTCGATTCGCCTCGGGGCAACTCCGATCTGAAAAATGGTACCATCCTTCTGGAGGTCTTCTTTGGTCAAATTGTGTAGAGATGCACCGAAGCGGCGCAGTGCTCGTAGCACGGCATCAGCATTCATAGGCGACGGCATGACCCAAATGTCTATATCCATGGTAGCCCGGGGATAACCGTGAGCGGCCATTGCATAGGCACCGACGAGGAGAAACTTAACCTTCTCGTCGGATAAGGCTTGTAACATGTCTTTGTAGTCTTCGTTCAGCATCGTGTCTTTTACTCAGAGATGCGATTTCTCTGGTCAGAATCCAGACGAGTTCAATGCGGTCTGCAGGCTTGCCGGGAACAAAGTCGTCGTTCCGGCCGTCCGACATTCGGTATACTGCTGTCTGCTTCCTGTCCATTTCCATAATTTTGATGTACCATTTTTACCGTGTAAAAGCAATCGGGTAGTCAACCCGAACGCCTCGGGATGGGGATGGGGAACGGCAAGATGAAAACGCGGCATCCTTCACACTAATCCTTCCAGGGCACGTCCGAGTTTCATCAAGGCATCGACGCCCCGGGGTTCAGTTGGGAGATCTGGAAGGACGGCTTCAGGTTTGATGCCCGGGTCTGGCTCCAGTTTGACCGCTGAAGCCTGCGCGCGGTTCAACACCAGGGCGCTCACCGGAATGCCGCGCTCGGCCAGGCCGTCTATCAGGCGGCGAGTCTCTGTCAGACAAATGGCTGCCGGCAGCGTGACAGCCACGACCATGGCCCGGGCCGGATCGCCGATGTCTTCGGCCAGGGCCTGGTTGCGGGTAAACTGCCTCTCGAGCGAAGCCGTGACCGGGTCATGTTTGGGATCTTCCGGGCAAGCCTCACCGTCGGGATCCTTGGCGGGGCTGTCTTCCTTCAGGATCCTGTTCAGTGTCCCGCGGCGTTCGAGAATTTTCGCGCGCAATTTCAGAAGCGATCCGCACCAGCGGGTCGTCAGATCCGGAAGCGCCAGCATGCGCATGGCCTGCCCCGAGGGCGGCAGATCGACCACCAGCACTTCTCCCGCCGCGGCCGCCTGGTTGCGAAGATCAGCAAGCACTTCAGTCGCAGCCTGTTCTTCGGCTCCCGGCGACTGCCCGAAGAGATCGACCAGCGGATCCAGCGCGGCCACAGTCAGGTAGCGGTAACGCTGTTTCAGAAGCGCCCGGGTTTTCTCCGTCTTGGCCTGAAGCTCTGCTGCCAGATCCGCTTCGAGCGCCGTAAGATTCGGCGCGATCTCCAGTGCCTCTGGTCCCAGGCTGGCCCGCAAAACGTCGCCCAGGTTGTGCGCCGGGTCGAGCGACGCAAGCCGGGTTTTTTGCCCACGGGAGGCAAGCAGCAGGGCGAAAGCGGCGGCGCAGGTGGTCTTGCCGGCGCCGCCCTTGCCGGTGAACAGGTACATTCCGACAGCGGACATCAGCCGACCTCGAAGATCGAGAAAAGTTCACCGTAAGGATCGCCCGACTCTCTGGCGCGATCGAGCAACACCAGAAGCTCGCGCTCCAGATCAGGCAAGAGATCGAGCGCAAGCAGCGTGGGCGGCCCGGCAATTCCCGCGGCTGGCGCGAGAACCATCAAGGCAAAGAGATTCTCGTATTCCCTGCATTCCCAGGCCAGCATGCCTGTCGCTTTTGAACGCACTCCCTGGCGCAGGCTGCTGAATAAGCGGCGCAGCCGAGCGATCGGCCCGCCGGGTGAGTCATTGTTCTTGCCCATCCGCCTGGCCCTCGTCCTGGTGCGGGCCGCCCTGCTTCTGCCCGCCACGCGCCTTTCTCAAAGCTACGACCGCCTCGCGGATCAGCACCAGCGCAAGTATGGCCAACAGAACCGAGATCACGGCCAACAACCATTTCCCTTCACGGGTGAATTTTAACGCCATCCAGCCCAGCGCCCCCAGCGTGACCACGAACATGAACAAAGTCGGCACCAGGATGAAGGTTGCCTTGCGGCCACGATGCATCATCCAGACCAGCACCGAAAGGAATGCCAAGGCCGCGAGCATCTGGTTGGCGGCACCGAACACCGGCCAGATCGACCTCTCGGTTCCCGAAAGAGCCAAGGCACCGCCGGCCGCGACCGTCACCGTGGTAGCTAAAAACCGGTTCTTGGAAAAGAGGCCGACTAATCCGGCCAGCGTCCCAGAAGCACCCGGGCGGGTCTGCAAGAGTTCCTGAAAAACGAAGCGGCCGATGCGCGTGGCGGTATCCAGCGATGTCAGCGCAAACGTGGCAACCGCCATCGAGGCAAAGATTACCCCGACACTGACTGGCAGGCCCGTTATCGAAACGAATCCACCGATGCCGTTTGCAAATATGGGCACCGCCCCGTGTTGTACTTGAGCCTGGTACTGGCCGGAGGAGAGCATCGAGACAGTTACCAGCGCAATGACCGCAAGCAGCGACTCGATCAACATGGCTCCCATCGAAATCGGCTTGGCGTGTGCCTCGCTGTCCAGTTGCTTGGCGGTCGTGCCGCTGGCCACCAGGGAGTGAAAACCCGATAGTGCTCCGCAGGCGACGGTGACAAAAAGGATGGGAAACAGGGGCCCGATGTCCGACATGAATCCCACGAAGGGAGGCAGATTGAAGGAGGGGTTCACGACCAGCGCTCCCACCACGCCCGCGACCAGGAGCGCATAGAGCAGGAAAGAGCTCAAAAAATCCCGTGGTTGGAGCAGGATCCAGACAGGAGTCACAGAGGCTACGAAGATGTATACCAGAAGCAGCAACTTCCAGGCGGTCACCGAAAGCCTAAGCGGCAGATAATGTCCACCAATCAGCGTGCCGGCGATTAGCGCGACACCCACCAGCGCCGCGGGCCACAGAGGAACCTTCAGGCGATAGACTGCCAGGCCGAACAGAACTGCCAGGACCATCAGTAGTAACGAGGCGCTTCCCGCCTCGGGCACCTTGTTGAACAACAGTGCCACGGCATTGGTGAAAACGGCAATTACCAGGATCAAGGTGGCCCAGGCGAAAGAAAGAAACAAGGTCTTGGCGCCGCTGCCCAGACGTTTGTCGATAACCTCGCCGATCGATCGTCCATGGTGGCGGACCGAGGCCACCAGGGCCGAGAAATCATGAACGGCTCCCATGAACACGCCGCCGAGTACTATCCACAGGTAGACGGGCAACCAGCCGAACACGGCCGCGGTGATCGGCCCGATGATCGGCGCCGCGCCGGCGATTGAAGAGAAATGATGTCCCAGCAAGATCTGCGGCTTGGCCGGAACGTAATCGATCCCGTCGTGCATGGTGTGAGCCGGGGTGGGACGGTCGGGTCTGAGTCCGATGCGGCGTGCTACGTAGCGCCCGTATACGACATATCCGCCTATGAAAAAAACCAATGCAACTATAAGCAACAACGCCGCGCTCATAGACGACCCCTTGCCTGCTGCCAGTCTAAATACAGGAAATCCACCATACTATAACCTCTGATCTTTACTAAACACCCCGATCAAGAGACGTCAAGTTCCGTAGTAATGAAGCCAAGACGGCGATTGACATTTCAGTCAACCCATGTTTAGACTCCATGCGTCAAAATACTTGGACCCCTTCCAAGGAGGTTTTTTTCATGAGTCGCAAGATCGAAAAGGCCGCGGTGCTGGGCGCAGGTATCATGGGCACGGGCATCGCCGCCCACCTGGCCAACTGCGGGATCCGCTCTTACTTGCTGGACATCGTACCGCGTCCCAGCGACGAGGAGAAAAAGAAGGGAGTCGATACCTCGACTCCGGCCTTCAGGAACAGGCTGGCCACCGATGCCGTCAAGGCGGCCTTGAAGAACCGCAAACCGATCCCTGCTTTCTATCACGACTCTTTCGCCGAATTGATCACCTGCGGCAACTTCGAAGACAACATGGACTGGCTTTCGGAGTGCGACTGGGTAGTAGAGGTAGTGGTCGAGAACCTTGAGATCAAGCGCAAGGTTTTCACCAATGTTGAAAAGCACATGAAGCCTGTAACAATCATCTCGTCCAACACCTCGGGACTGCCGATCAAGGATATGGTCGCGGGTCGTTCAGAGGCATTCAAGCGCCAGTTTCTGGTAACTCACTTCTTCAACCCGGTAAGGTTCATGCGCCTTCTGGAGATCGTAGCCGGTGCCGACAGCGATCCCGAGATAGTCGAGTTCATGGCCGATTTCGGCACCAACGTGCTCGGTAAGGGCGTGGTCTTCGGCAACGATACTCCCAATTTCGTCGGCAACCGGATCGGCATCTACGGCATGATGCGCACTTTGAAGGAGATGATCGACAACGACTACACTATCGAAGAGGTCGACGCCATCGTCGGCCAACCCATGGGCCGTCCCAAGAGCGCGGCCTTCCGTACCATCGACATGGTCGGGTTGGACACCGTGGTGCACATCATGAACAACTGTCACGAAAGCCTCACAAAGGACGAGGCGCGCGAGATCTTCGTACCTCCGGAGTTCATCAAGACGATGATCGAGCGCAAGCAGTTCGGTAACAAGACCAAGGGCGGCTTCTACAAGAAGGGCAAGGACGCAGAGGGCAAAAAACAGATCATGGTGCTCGACTGGAAGACCGGCGAGTATCGGCCCAAGCAGAAGGTGCGCTTCGACTCGATCGGCGTCGCCAAGAACACCGACGACGTCAATCAGCGGGTCAAGGGGTTGATAGCCGCGGATGACCGGGCCGGCAAGTTTGCCTGGGCGGTCATGTCCGATTCGCTGATTTACTCGGCCAACCGAGTCGGTGAGATCTGCGACGATATCATGCAGATCGACAATGCCATGAAGTGGGGCTACAACTGGGATTCCGGCCCGTTCGAGGCATGGGACTCGGTCGGTTTTGCGGACACCTGCGAACGCATGAAAAAAGACGGCAAGAAGCTGCCGCCCATCGCAGAGGCGATTCTCGCGACCGGGGGTAAAGGCTTCTACAAGTCGGATAACGGTAAACGCATGTTCTTCGACCTTGCCTCCAAGAGCTACAAGCCCATCCCGGAGGATCCCAAGAAGATCTGGCTGCCCACGCTGAAGGAGCGGAAACAAGAGATAGACGGCAACACCTCGGCCACCCTGGTTGATCTGGGCGATGGTGTGATCTGTTGCGAGTTCCACAGCAAGATGAACGCCATCGACGATGATGTCATTCGCATGATGCACGCCGGGCTCGACCTGGTTGAAAAGAACGACGATTACATCGGCATGGTCATCGGCAATCACGGCGAGAACTTCTGCGTCGGCGCCAACGTCATGCTGCTTCTGATGAACGCCAAGGCCGGCAACTGGGACGACGTCGAATTCGCCGTAAAGGCCTTCCAGGATACCTGTATGCGGCTCAAGTACTCGCCCAAGCCGGTGGTGGCGGCGCCGTTCGCCATGACCCTGGGCGGCGGCATGGAGATTTCCATGGGAGCCGATCGCATATGCGCACACGCCGACCTGTTCATGGGCCAGGTCGAGTTGGGTGTCGGACTGATTCCCGGCGGCGGCGGCAACAAGGAACTGCTTATACGCTACACCGAGGGCATTCCCGAGAGCGTCCAGAACCCCAACTTGACGCCGTATTTGCAAGGCGTCTTCGAGGCCATCGGCATGGCCAAGGTTTCGATGAGCGCCGATGAGGCAAGGGCGCTGAAATTCCTGCGCTCCTCGGACAAAGTAGTCACCAACAAAGAGCACGTGCTGCATACCGCCAAGCGCATGGTCCAGGCCATGCACCTGGAAGGCTACAAGCAGCCCCTCAGGCGTAAACTCAAGCTGCCGGGCGAGAACGGTTTCGCCACGTTCCGGATGGTGATCGACTCGATGTGCAAACAACACCAGATAACCGAACACGAACAGCTGATCGCCGAGAAGTTGGCCTGGGTGCTGTGCGGGGGAAAGACCAGCCAGCGAGTGGAAGTTAGCGAACAGTACTTGCTCGATCTCGAGCGCGAGGCCTTCTTGTTCCTGCTGGGCACCGAAAAGACGCAGGAGCGTATCTCTTATTTCCTGATGAATGGCAAGCCGCTTCGCAACTAGGCACTTGAGAAGGAGAATCGACATGACCAGAGAAGCCGTCATAGTCAGCGCAGTCCGGTCGCCGATCGCCCGCTATCGCAGGGGCTCATTCCGCGACACCCATCCGATTCACTACGGCGCCAAGGTGGTACGCGAGGCGCTCGATCGCTGCAAGGGTCTCAAGGACGAAGAAGTAGACGACCTGATCGTCGGTTGCGCCATGCCCGAGGCCGAATTGGGCATGAACCTGGCACGACTGGTCGGCCTGGCGTCCGGGTTGCCGTATACAACCCCGGCCTTCACGGTAAACCGTTTCTGCTCCTCGGGACTGCAGAGCATTTCCCAGGCCGCTGAACGGATCATGCTCGCTGAATGCGACGTTGTCGTGGCCGGCGGAGTCGAGGACATGTCCCACGTCCCGATGGGCGGCAACAAACCGGTCGCTTATCCACAGCTGGTCGAGGACTGGATTGAGTCCTATACTCCCATGGGCCTGACCGCGGAGAACGTAGCCAACAAGTACAACATCAGCCGCGAGCGCCAGGACAAGTTCGCCCTGCGCAGCCAGGAGCGGGCCTTGAAGGCCATCGACGAGGGCCGTTTCAAGTCGCAGATCGTGCCGATTGAGACAGAGGTCTTCGAGCAAGGCCCGGACGGCAATCCTCTTGCCAAGAAAATCACCCTGGACACGGACGAGGGCCCGCGCCGCGGCACGAGTCTCGAGGCCCTTGCCCGGCTGCGGCCTGCTTTCGACCCGAAAGGCTCGGTGACGGCCGGCAATTCTTCCCAGATGAACGACGGGGCGGCCATGGTGGTGGTAATGAGCCGCGAGAAGGCCAAAGAACTGGGGCTGAAACCTCTGGCTGTCTACCGCCGATACCAGGTTGCCGGTGTTCCGCCGGAAATCATGGGCGTCGGCCCGGCCTTCGCCATCCCCAAGCTGCTTGGCAAGGTCGGAATGAAAAAAGAGGAGATCGATCTCTGGGAAGTCAATGAGGCCTTTGCCTCACAGGCCCTGTATTGCTGCGAAGACGTTTTGAAGCTCGACATGGAGAAGGTGAACGTCAACGGCGGCGCGATTGCGCTCGGCCACCCGCTGGGCTGCACCGGCGGCTTTTTGACCTGCAAGCTGCTATACGAAATGGAACGTCAGGATCTGCGCTGGGGCGTTGTCTCGATGTGCATCGGTGGAGGCATGGGCGCAGCCGGTCTGTTCGAACGTGAAAAATAGCCGGCTATCAGAACTGACCCTGCAGTAAGATTACGCCCACCGCTTCAGGATCGGGAAAAACAGCGTCCAACCCGACCGTGTTGTCCAAATCATCGAGAAAATTCATTCGGGCATCCCGGTTGTAGCGCTCGGCCCCGGACACTGCTCCGTAAATAGTGCCGGAGTACCAGAGCAACTCGAGCGTCGCCGCCAGTGTCCCCAGGCCATAGTAACCCCGGCTGAACGCGTCGTAGGCTGCAAAGCCGAACAAACCGTTCCACATGAACGCCGTCAGAGCAATCGAGTACTCGCCAAGGTAAGCGTGCCCAAGTCCGGGCACTAGCGACAGCAGACCTGCCAAGACCGGACTCTTCGAGGGAAGATTTGAAAATTTTTGCGTTCTTGCAGCAAGTAGGCCGGCCCGGTCGGCCAACTTGTGGGTGGCCGCGATCGACAAGAAGCTGCGGCGCGCTTTGTCTGGGGTCTCGGCCTTTAGCTGCACGCAACCCTTGAGGTAAAGCGCCACTCCACGCAATTCATCCGAAGTCCCGTCAAGTGACAAATCGTCCAGCACGCCCCAGGCCTGCATCAGGCGCCCCTGAAGGTAAAAAGCCCGGGCGCGCGCCAGCAAAGCCCAATAGCCAAGACGCGTACCGGGATATGAACGGGCAAGTTCAGCGAAGATGTTCCCGGCCGCATCCAGCTTGCCGCCTTCCAGGTAGGCCTCGCCGATACGAAAACGCACCCAGGACGCCCGGGGCGAGCCTGGCTCTGTAAACAAGTAACGCTTGTATTCCGTGATGGCCCGGTAATAGTCCCGTTCGGCGAACAAGTGCTCGGCGAAATGCAGGCTTGCATCGGGCGACGCGTCACCGGCACTGGCTGTCAATTGGGGAAAAAAAGCTGCAACCGCAACCAAAATGACCATGCGTGGCATTTTCACTTGATTGTTCCCATATCGAAACTTACTGAACATCGTATAAAAAAACCAAGGGGTCAACCAGCGTAGACTTCGTCCTGTTCGATCTTGGCAAGCGTCCAGTCGAAATCTCCCAGGGTCAGGTTGGCATCGCAGTATTCGCAGCGTCCAGCCATGGAAACCTTGACGGGTGCGCCACAGCTCGGACAGCTGGTTGTATCCTTGTTCTCACCAGGTGAGAAACCGGCCCGGCGCAGGAAGGTCCAGTACTCGGAGAACACCCGGGCCACCTTGTTCGAACCGCCCACCAGTTTGCCTTTCTTGTCCAGCGTGTAATCGAGCATTGATGCCTTTATGCGCAACGTTGCCAGCTCGTAGAAGGCGTCGCTGTCGAGCTTGACCGGCGTGACTCTCAACACCTGGATCTGTTCGAGAACGTTTCTGAGTCCCTTCTCGCGATAGCGCTCCATCCAGAAGGTGTGCATCTGGAACAGGCGATCGGTCTCAAAAGCCCGGGCCTGCTCCCAGTTATTGTCGGTCCAGGCCTGCTGCAACTTCTCGAAGACCTCCTTGGCACGATCCACCAGATGCTGCAGGCTTTCGCCCGGATAACGCATGCGAAACTCCTTGGCTTTTACCTCCAGAGCGGCGTCGCGAACCGTATCCAGTTCAGTGCCGACCTCGACGCCGCCCAGTTCCAGAGGAACCTGCACGCGCGGCATTCTTTCAATCTCTTCAATCTCGACAAGCTCCCAGTGGAACTCACCCGGGCGGACGGCCTTTCCGCAATAAGCGCAGACTCCCTTGGTATCGAGTTTGATCGAACTGCCGCAGCTCGGGCAGCCCAGACCGTGTATCTCTTCCGGTCCCTTGGAAAGCACACCCTTGTCGCGCCGAAATGTCATCCGCGTGCGCGTGTACCAGGCCGTTTCAGAAACGTCGCCTCCGGCCTCCTTACTCGATTCGGTATAGTTCGTCTCCGCTTCGCAGCGCAACCGCCAGCAGTCTGAATCAGAAGATATTTCGGTAAGCGTTATCGATCCAACGATGACGCTGTGTACCTTGAAGCGTGATCCGGCAAAATGACCGGCCAGACTTTCGAGGCGCTCGAAGATGCCGCTCTCCAAGTAGGGGCGCAGAGACTCAATATCGCTCGCGCCTCGCAACTCTTCAAAGCGCGTGTATATCATCTGAGCGAAATCCAGAAACAGAATCTCCGAGAAATTGGGGTCATCCTCGAGCAACAGCGGACGGACCGTTTCAATCGCGTTGCGTCGCCCCTTGGCCTTGCCCAACCGCAATAGCTGCATGTTGCGCATCTGGCGCCCCCTGAGCTCACGCGCCTTCGACTTGCTGATCACGAACGCTCCCGCGATCACAATCAGCAAGATCGGAACTCCGATACTCGGGTGACGCATTAGCATCCAGATCAGCAGCGCGATCAGTTCACCGCCGCCACCGCCACCACCACCACCTCCTCCCCCTCCCCCTCCCCCTCCGCCGCCGAAGCCCCCGCCCCCTCCGACACGGGCTAGGCACAGATCGCAGAGCAACAAACCTGAAAGCAGTGCTACTGCAAAAATTACACGGCGGATAATTTTGCGCTTTTCGAGTGACATCAGATTACTACCGGTCTATTGGAAATTTCGTCTGGATTTTCCGCGCCGGGAGGCATGTGCTCGGCAAAAACCGCCGCCAGCGGGCGCATGCCCTCTAGCAGTGTCTCGGGAAATTCCTTTTCGAGCGGAGAAGTAAGTAGACTTTTAGCAGCCGTGTTCCATACAGCTCTGGGCACACAACGTGTTACGCCAACATCCGGAATCAACCGCAACCCGCGTTCCAACCACGAAAGGTACAAAAGCACACCGCTGCGCTCCTTTGTTAGTGAAACCCCGCGCTCGACAAAAGCCGCCTGGGCCGCCCGCTGCACGGCTGCCGTTCGGCGCTTGCGACTGGTGAGCAAACGGGTAAGGTCGGCAGAGAACCTGCCGGCCGCGAATCCCAGTGCAAACGCCAGCAAGGTATCGACCAGCAGCATTTCGGCCGGGAAATCGATCGGCAGGTAGATCAGCATGACGATAGCCAAAAAGGCCAGAATGCCTCCCGCCTTGTAAGGCACGTCGGCATAAGACTCGGACCTGTGGGCAAGGACGACCACCAATTCGGCCGAAGTGCCGGACTCGAACTCCTCGACCATCTTCTCCAGGCTGTCAAGCACTCTTTCTTCGTATTTGGCCATGCCGATTAATATACCAACAGCGGACGGAGTCATCCAATTTTTACGACAGTGGACTTGACACGGACCGTGCCATGAAAAACAATCGTCGAATCTACTTTTTCCAGGGATACGCAAGGGCTTGAAATTCGTAAGACGACATGAACTCGGGCAGTTCGAGGTAGTGGCGCACCTGGCCACGGGAGGCATGGCGGAGGTATACCTGGCCCGCGACGTCCTCTCGCACGAATTGGCAGTGGTCAAGATGCTGAGCAAGCAGGCTGAGAACGAGGCTGAACTTGTGTCCATGTTCCGTCAAGAGGGTCGGATCATGGCCAACCTCGGTCATCCGAACGTCGTCAGAATACTGGGCCTCGGCGAACACGACAACTTGCCGTATATCGTCATGGAGTACCTCGACGGCGACCACCTGGGCGTTCTATTCAATATCATTCGCAGGCGCTGCAGGATGCTCCCGGCCCCGGTGTTGGCAAGGATTTTCATGCAGGCGTCCAATGCCCTGGATTATATTCACCAGGCCAAAAACCGTCAGGGACAAGCGCTCGGTCTGGTGCATCGAGACGTAAGCCCGCAAAATATCTCATTGTGTTACGACGGCCGGGTAAAGCTGCTCGACTTCGGGATTACCTTGGCGAACGATCGTGAAGTCTTCACCAGAACCGGGATGCTCAAGGGCAAGATCCGCTACATGTCGCCCGAGCAAATCAACTCAGAGCCGCTTGACGGGCGCAGCGACATTTTCTCACTCGGCATAGTCATGTGGGAGTTGAGTACGGGGGAGAGGCTTTTCAAATCCTCCAGCGAGTACAAGACCATGAAACTCGTCTGCGAGGATCCCATCGCGTCACCCCAATCCTTGCGCCCCGATCTTCCGGACGATTTTGTCTCAATAATTATGTCGTGCCTGGAACGACCGATCGAGAATCGCTTCCAGAGCGCGGCCGCCCTGCGCCAGGCGCTGTCCGAGTTTCTATTTTCCCCCGCCGGCACGAGCCGCGCCGATGAGCTTGTACAGCTAGCCAAGGATCTGCTCGGCGAAAGGGCCGCCAAGAAGAAATCCTTCATCGAGGGCTTACATCACCAGACAGAAATGCAGGAGTATCTCTTTGGAGACTTGGGCGACGGGTTGGACGAATCGAGTCAGGAATCGTACAAAATAAATAACAAACCAAGCGACTCTTTCAGGCCCGTGCAACCCCCGAGTTCCCCGTTTCCGCAAGACCCCCCGCAGTCGCTGGGCGAGCCCGGCAGCGGTCGCTTTCCGCTGATGTTGATCATGCTCGGTCTGCTTTTTTTGCTTCTGTTCTCAGGAGCAGGCTGGTTACTCTGCCGGGCCATGCATGCAAAAGCACCTGCGGGAGCCGGCGACGCCGGCTCATTGCACATAGACGCCGGCCGGATGACGGTTCAGATCGATGCCGGTGCCACTCTCAGCCCAGGTGACGAGGCGCAGGCCCCGGTTGTGGATGCCGGGCCGATAGACGACCGGGACGGAGACGGAGAGACGGAGATCGAGCAGTCCGGAGACGAAAATGAACTTCCGCCGGACGAAGGAAACGTGGGTTTCCTGCGCTTCGATTCCAACCCGCCCACCGAGGTCTACCTGCATGGCAGATTTCTGGGTAAAACACCGATAGTCGATCTGCGCCTGGCGCCTGGCCGCTATAAACTGCAATTGCTAAACGGCAAGGCGGGCATCTCCAAGATCTTCTATGTAAGAATTCGCAAAAACCAGGTGACATCGCAGAAGGTAATCTACTGATTTGACAGCGGCGTGTTGAAAGATTTGGCGACTTGAAAACGATCGAACCAAAAACATTCGGCCCCTACCGAGCCGTTGCGCACCTGGATACGGGAGGAATGGCCGAGGTCTACCTGGCGTATAACCCCGATGATAATTCACTGGCCGTGGTCAAGCTGCTGCTAGAGCCCTTCCTGGATCAAGCCGAACTGATGGAGATGTTCCGCCAGGAGGCCGCTATCATGATCAACCTCGACCATCCGAACGTGGTCAAGGTGATTGGCACCGGCGACTACAAGGACGGCCGTCCCCATATAGTGATGGAGTACCTGGCCGGTGACCATCTGGGAATTCTTTTCAGGGCCGCGCAGAAGCACAAGCAGAAGATGCCTTACACCCTGGTGACCCGCATTGCCATTCAGGTAGCCAACGGCCTGGCTTACGTGCACGCAACCCGTTGGAACTCGTACACCGGGATATCAGCCCGCAAAACATCTTTCTTTGTTACGACGGTCGCATCAAACTGCTCGACTTCGGGATAGCCCTCGTGTCGGGGCGACGCCAGGCCACCCAGGCGGGCACAATCAAGGGCAAGTTGAGTTACATGTCGCCCCAGCAGATTTCCAGGGAAGCATTGGACGGACGCAGCGATCTGTTTTCGCTTGGTATCGTCATTTGGCAGCTTCTTACCGGGGTCAAACTGTTCAAGGGGAAAAACGAGTACAAGATTCTGAAGATGATCCGCGACGATCCCATTCCCACGCCGCGGGATATTCGTCCGGACATTCCCAAGGCGCTCGATTCAATCGTCATGAGTTGTCTCGAGCGTAAACCCGAGAACCGAATTCAAAGTGCCGTCGAATTGCGTTCTGCTCTGACGAGTTTTCTTTTTTACGGAGACAAACAAGGCCGGCCCGACGAATTGCAGCTCTTTGCGGAGAACGTGCTTGCCGGACGGAAAAGGAAGAAAGCCGCCATCGTCGATCTCGTGCAGAATGAGGTAGCCTTGAAGGAGTTTCTTTTCGGAGATCTCGAGGATGAACTTCCGGCGGTTGAAATCGGCAACAACGAAAACGATTCTGGGGGCTCTTACACGCCCGCCGAAGAGGCAAAAAAACGCGCGACACCTGTGTCTCTGCAAATCCCCGAGCCAAGGGAATACCGCTGCGAATGGTGTGGAACCGAAATCGAGTCTCTTACGGGACGCGCCCGGCTGTGTAGCAAATGCCAGGAGTCGGCACATGAGGTTACGCTTGTCGAATCCGGTCCCGAATGGCTGGTCAGAAAACCGGACTTTCATACCTTTGGTCCGTTGACCACCAGGCAAGTACTCAGGAAATTCGAGGCCGGTGAGATTTCCGCAGGAGACATGCTCGCCCAGGGCGAGAACCGGAACAACTTCAGGCTGATTTCGTCGTATTCGGAGTTCAAGCCATTTTTCAAGCGCCCAAGCCAGGAATATCAGCCAAAGGACGAAAAACGCGCATTCGCGATAGGCCCGCTCAAGGGTGTTCCCGCCCTGGCCGCCTTGGCGACCCTCGTGCTGGCCCTCGCACTCGGTCTTGGAATCTGGCTATGGCCCGCGAACCGAAATGCGCATGATGATATCCTTCAACACACTCTGGCTGAATTTTCGCGTGAGATCTCTTCGCCTTCCGGCACAAGCCAGGATCTTTTCAAGGAAGGCAGCAAGCTGTTTCTGCTAGACCGAAAGGAAGCATATCTACGGGCTGACAAGACCCTGAAAATGGCCATCCTCCTCGAGCGCGACAATCCCGAGATTTTGGCTAGCTGGGTTTTGAACAGGGCCATGCTCGACTACGGCGATGCAAACGTCACAAACAGAAAGAAATGCCTGGATCTGGTCGAGTTCGCGCTGCGACGCTGGCCGGAATCTAACTCGCTTTTGCGAGCGAGGTCATATCTCTTCTTCAGCCTGGGAAATCCGGTTCAGGCACGCATTGCGGCAAGCAAGGCACAAAAGAACGGAGACGACAATCCCCTGACCAATCTCGTCCTGGGCGCAACTAGTATCGATTCATCTCCAGGGCAGGCAGCTGATACTTTCGGCAGAATCATCGAAAGCAGACCGGATATCATGCTGGCCTACAGGCTGCAATCGAAAGCTCTTATGCGCCAAGGGCTCTTTCAGAAGGCTATAGAAGCGCTTGAGGCGCGTCTGATACGTACTCCGGGCGAATACGAGACAATGGTGGCTTTGGCAGAAATACATAATGAGTTGGGTCAGCCTAAAGTCGCCCGCGACATGTTCGAACGAGTTCATGGGCTCGAGCCCTTGCGACCCGAGCCGGTGATCGCCATGTCGCGCCTGGAGTATCAGGTTTTTCAGCGCCCACGATGGGCGCAAAAAACTCTGACCGGATTTTTGCAGAAAGTTGACAAGATTTCTGCTGCCGATCGTGCCACGGTCCTTTGTGAGCGTTCGATTGTCGAACGTTTGCTTGGAAATTACGAGCAGGCAAGAAAGGATCTCAACGAGGCATCCGGCTTGAGCTCGCCGGGCGCCTCGGCCATTTACGCTCAGGCGGTCCTCGAGATCGACACCGGACACGGCAAGTCTGCGCTCCAGATTGCCGAGAAGTTGAGACAGCTACTGCCGCAATCCGCAAGATTGCTGGCCCGAATGGCCGAGGCAAACTGCATGGTTCACGATTTTGAGAAGGCACTACGCAATCTCAAGATGGCGCACGATATGCAGCCCGATGACCTGGACATACTGCTGATGCTGGCGGCCTTGAATTTGTTTCTTGATAATTCCAACGACGCTTTCGAATATCTTCGAAGTGCCGCGGCCCTGGATCCATTTTTCCATGATAGCCACCGGACGATTTCCGCATTCTTCGACGGGCCCGGGTTATTGCGTAATACTGCCGAGCGCATGTCGGAGGCCATGCAAAAGTATGATGACATCGCCCAGGTGCACGCGCTCAGGGGAATCATTCTCCTGCGCCTCGAAAACCCAAGACAGGCGCGTCGCAGTTTGCGCAGGGCTATCGAGCTGGACCAAAACTGCTACGCGGCGCACCTGTACATGGGTGTTTGTGAGCTCTCGCGGCACAAGCCGCAGCGGGCGTTGTCGTTTCTGCAAAAGGCACATGAGTTGCGCCCGACAATCGCAACCAGCGGCCGTCTGTTGGCCCGGGCCATGTTCGAGGCGCATTTACACAGACAAGCGAAAATGGCCTACATCGATTTTATCAAAGATCATCCGGACGACGCCGGCGCCCTGCTGGGACTTGCCAGGATATACCAAAAAGAGAAGAAGAGGCGACTTGCAGTAAAGACGCTCGAAAAAGCATACCATGCCGATGTGGACAATATAGAAACCCGGCTGCTGCTTTACCAAATGGGCAAATAAGGACTCCATGCTAGATCCCTTTTTCCCCCATGCCGGTGAGTTCTACTCTGCTCTTTGCGCTCTGCTATGGGCCAGCGGAGTAATACTGTTCAAGAAGAGCGGCGAGTACGTACCCCCGGTTGCCTTGAACTTGTTCAAGGACGTAATCGGCATGCTGCTCTTCGTGGTGGTCATGTTGTTCATGGGCCTGCCGATTGTCTCCGCCCACCATCCACTCAAAGACTGGTGCATTCTCCTGTTGTCAGGCGCAGTCGGGATCGGACTGGCCGACACTCTGTTTTTCGCCAGTCTCAATCGCATTGGTGCCGGCCGCTCGGCGATCGTCGACTGTCTGTACAGCCCTTTCATCATCCTCTGCTCGTTTTTCTTTCTCGACGAGAAAATCGGCATATTGCTGTTGCTGGCACTGGTGCTGATGATCGCCGGTATCGTGATCGGCACATGGAAGCCGGAAGACGCCAGCGGTCCGGCCGATCTCAAAATAATGTACGTCGGCGTACTACTGGGAGCGTTTTCCATGCTGCTGATGGCCGTGAGCATTTCCATGGCCAAGCCGGTGTTGGACCGAACCGATCCGTGGTGGGCATCGACCGTCCGCCTGGCGGGCGGGATCGCGCTTCTGGCCGTTCAGGGCATGACACGCAAGAATCGCGGCCCAGTCTGGCGCTGCTTCAGACCCGGCCCTCACTGGAAGGTAGTCATGCCGGCGGCGGTGCTGGGCGGATTCTTAGCCATGTTTTTCTGGATCGCGGGCATGAAGTACACTGATACCACGGTTGCCAGCGTGCTGAACCAGCTCAGCACGATATTCGTCATATTTTTTGCAACGCTGTTTTTAAAAGAGCCGCTCACGAAGAGAAAAATCATAGCCATTCTGCTGGGCTTCGGCGGCGGAGTGATCGCCTCGCTGTAGTTGGCCGTCAGTGTTTACATCCCGGTCGCAGCATTATAGAATGGCCGCCGTATCTTGGATAAACAGTCTTACCGAGGAATGGAGAATGGTAAAAGGCAGACGAACGACTGACGTAATCACCGTGGATCAAGACCCCTTCGGATCGCCCTATGTCCTTGCCCTGGCGGTCATTGCCGGACCGGATCGCCACGCCATCCACCGCATCATCGCAACCGAGACCACTGTCGGCGCTTCGGAAGAAGCCGACTTTGTCGTCGAGGATCCGAGGGTCAGCGGCCAGCACTTCAAGATCCGCATCAACGGCCATCTTTACAGCCTGCTCGACATGGGCAGCACCAACGGCACCCTGGTGAACGGCAACCTGTCAACTGCGACTCCCGTCAGGCTGAAGAACTTCGATGAGATCCAGGCCGGCCGCACCCGTTTCCTGTTCATCGCCAACCGCTTCAG
>Ga0315535_1000429_pt1 | contig 29832 bp, 21 predicted proteins | sample SalMarSW160220MG_2_FD_203092 | JGI IMG/M metagenome (GOLD analysis project Ga0315535, IMG submission 203092) | Salt marsh sediment microbial communities from the Plum Island Ecosystem LTER, Massachusetts, United States - Salt Marsh Sediment SW1602-20 ... | reverse complement strand
TTGCCCAGGCACTCGGAACAGGTCTCGAGCACCTCGGGACCGACGTCTATGCGCCGGCGCACGAAATCGATATGCTGGCGAGTCGAGACAGGCTTGCCACAGATTCGGCAGGGCACCAACTCGAACTCGACGTTCCAGTGCGGGATCTTCCTGCTCATGCCAATATCCGTCACCTCGATGCACTTAGTCGGACAAACATGGGCGCATGCGCCGCAGCCGATGCAGGCATCCGAGCCCTTGCCGTAGGCCGGCCCGACCTTCTTGGAACTCCCGCGATCGTACATGCCGATGGCATGGGCGCCGATGATGTCGCTGCACACCCTGACGCACTGGCCGCAAAGGATGCACTGTTCATCGGCATCTTTGACCTCGAAGGCCGTCTGCTCCACTCCCATGCGCCGTGCAAAGGCGATCATCTCGGCGTTCTTGGGCGTTCTGGCCAACAGCAGTTCGGCCAGTGTCTTGCGCATCTCGATGACCTCTTCGGTGTCCGTTTTGACCGTCAAGCCGTCTTCAACCGGGTAGACACACGAGGCCACCAGGCGGCTCCAGCCGGACCACTTCTCGGGCCTGCTGATCTCCACCATGCACAGGCGACACGAGCCGCGTGGTTCGAGCGACTCGTGGTAGCACAGGGTCGGGATATCAACGTGGTTGCGCCGAGCCACCTGCAACAAGGTCTCACCTGCCTTGGCCGTGACTTTCTTTCCATCGATGGTAAGTTGCATCGCCCTCACTCCACTGAAATCGCGTCCTGGTTGCAGACGGCCTCGCACGCGCCGCAGCGAGTGCACTTGTCAGGATCGATCGTATGCATCTTCTTCTTCTCGCCCGTGATTGCGTCCACCGGGCAGTTCTTCAAACACAGCGTGCATCCGTTGCAATTGTCGTTGACGCTGTATGTAATCAGCGCCTTGCAAACTCCAGCAGGGCAGCGCCGATCTGTGATGTGTGTCTGGTACTCATCGCGGAAGTAACGCAGAGTCGAGAGAACCGGGTTGGCCGCACTCTGTCCCAGGGCACACAGGCTGGCATTCTTCATGACCCGGGCCAGGCTCTCGAGCCTCTCGATGTCGTCATCACGCCCTTCGCCCTTCGTTATGCGATCGAGCATGACGTGCATCTGCTGCAGGCCCTCGCGGCAAGGCACGCACTTGCCACAGGACTCCTGGAGCAGAAATTCGATGAAGTACTTGGCGACATCGACCATGCAGTTGCGCTCGTCCATGACGATCATGCCGCCCGAGCCCATCATCGAACCGGCCGAGGTCAAGGTGTCGAAGTCGACCGTCAGATCGAGCTTCTCGGCCGGCAGGCAGCCGCCGGAGGGGCCGCCGGTCTGGATGGCCTTGAACTTCTTGCCGCCGATGATCCCGCCGCCGATCTCCTCTACAATCTTGCGCAGGCTGATGCCCATCGGCACTTCGATCAGGCCGGTGTTGTTCACCTTGCCGACCAGGCAGAAGGCCTTGGTGCCCTTGGACTTCTCGGTGCCCGTCGAGGCGAACCAATCGGCGCCGTTCTTCACGATATCCGTAACGCACACCCAGCTCTCGACGTTGTTCAAGACCGTCGGCTTTTCGTAGAGTCCCTTCTCGGTCGAGTGAATGTACTTCGGCCGCGGCTCACCGATACGACCCTCGACCGAACGCATCAAGGCGCTCGACTCGCCGCAGACAAACGCTCCGCCGCCGCGGTTGATCTTGATATCGAAAGAGAAGCCGCTGCCCAGGATGTTTTCGCCGAGCAGTCCCGCCCGGCGAGCCTCGCCGATGGCCTGCTCCATCCTCTTGACGGCCAGCGGGTATTCGTGGCGCACATAGACGTAACCCTGCGACGAACCCAGCGCATAGCCTCCGAGTGTCATGCCCTCGATGACCTTGAATGGATCGCCTTCCATTATCGAACGATCCATGAATGCGCCGGGGTCGCCTTCGTCTCCGTTGCAGATCACGTAACGCACGTCTCCGGGCGCGCTCAGGCACGAGCGCCACTTGCGCCCGGTCGGAAAACCGCCTCCGCCCCTGCCGCGCAAGCCAGATTTGTCGACCATCTCGACCACGTCTTCCGGCTTCATCTCATTGAGAGCCTTCGACAACGCCTGGTAACCGCCGTGAGCCAGGTAGTCGTCGATGCTCTCGGGATCGATAACTCCACAGGCCTCCAGCGCCAGGCGATGCTGCTGGTTGTAGAAGACGATCTGATCACGCCCCTTTTTGCGCTCCTTTGAAACCGGATCGCGATACAACAGGCGCTCGATCACTTCGCCCTTCTTGAGTGTCTCCTCTACGATGGCCGGAACGTCCTTGACCTTTACTCCGCAATAGAGGATGTCGTCCGGCATGACGTGCACCAGCGGACCCATCTGGCAAAAACCATGGCAGCCGCTGATTGAAACGTAGTCGGGCCCGCCGTTGCCCTTGTGCTTTTCGCCCGCGCAGGCTTCCAGGGCAACTTCGACGTCCAGCCCGGCCTGGCGGGCCTGCGCGACCAGTTGGTCATTGACATCTAACGAGCCGCCGGCCACGCAGCCCGTGCCGGCGCAGATAATCACCCGCCGCTTCACTCCCTTGCGAGCTTCGACCAGAAAATCTCTTCTGGTTTTCAATTCTGTCGTTGAAGAGAATCTCATGCCTTCTCTCCCTTGGCCACGAGTAACTTCTTGGCAAGATGCGGTTTCACTCCCGGGTGGTACTTGTCATCGACCACGACAACCGGCGCCATGGCGCAGGCGCCGACACAGTTGACGATCTCGACGGTGTACTCGAGATCCTCTGTCGTGGCCGGCGCCTCGATCTTCAGCTGGCGCTCCAGTTCTTCCTGTATAAGCTGGGCGCCCCTGACGTGGCAGGCGGTACCCTGGCAGACCTTGATGATCGTCTTGCCGCGAGGGACCAGGCTGAGTGCCCGGTAGAAACTGGCCACGCCGTATACCTCGCTGAGCGGCAGTTCAAGCCCCTGGGCCACCAGGCCCAGGTTCTCCTCGCTGATCCAGTTGTAATGTTCCTGGACGTCCTGCAGCACGGCGATCAACGATGAACGATCTCGCCCGTGCCGGTCGATAATTCTGTCGACTTCCACGCTGTTCATCTCAGGCCTCCTGCGAACTTCGCCCCGGTACGGTCTGGCCCGGGCGCAGCCTTCGCAGCATACCGGCAACATCATCGATGCTGCGGAAGGTCAGGCAGTCGGTTGGGCAGGCCTCGACGCAAGCCGGCAACTTGCCCTGCGCCTGACGCCGCACGCACTGGTCACACTTGAAGATCTCGCCGGTGTCCTCGCGCTGCCGCACAACCCCGTAAGGGCAAGCCACAACGCAGCTACGGCAACCGACGCACCTCCCGGGCACGAAAATGACCGGCATGTCCGGGCCGCCCTTGAATAGTGCGCCCGTCGGGCAAGCGGCTATACAGGCTGCCGCGTCGCAGTGTCGACACTCGGTCGGAACGCCTGCGCCCTCGACCGACGTCAGCCTCACTCGCGAGACGGGCGCCGGCACTTCGGCCATGGCGGTAAAAAATTCCTGCGACTGCGAGTGCTCCACGGCGCAAGCTAATACGCAGCGCTTGCAGGTCATGCAGCGCTCGATCTCGACATGAACTCGACCTTTCAACTTGTAATCCTCCGCCGGTCCCGTGCCTTTTACGGGGCCAGCATCTCTCTCATCATTTGACGGGCCAACTTGAGCGCCTCGGGATGACGCATGATCAAGATATCGGCGCCCGCCGCCAACAGGGCGCTGGCCGTGGTGGCTTCCATCAGGATCCCTCGCGGGCGCGCCTGGCCCAGGTTCATCTCGCCGTCGGGCAACTTGGCCTCCTTGGTCTTCCAGACCTCCTTGCCCAGGTTGCAATACAGCGGGAACTGCAAGCGCTCGTCCTGCTGGGTCAGAGCCGCCGTGCGGGCGCGCTCGATAACCGAGTATGAGTACTCGAGTCCGTAGCCCAATCCGCCGACTGTGGGATCGATCAAGATGTTCTCGTTGGTCACGCCCAGGTTGCCGAGCAGCACGTTGAGTTGCTTGGCCAGGTTGATGTCGATCGGCGAAGAAGCTATGGCCACATGCTTGTAAGCCAGGCAGGCGGCGCCGAGTTGCTTGTGATCGCCCTCCTCGACCGGGCCGATGCACAGGCGTTTGCCGGTGAACTTCTCGGCAACAGCGCGCAGCACTTCGACGTCCTTGTCGTGGTTGGCCGTGCCCCACACGGACACCGGAACATCGACCGCCTCGATGACCTTGCCGACGGCTTCGACGGCGTGATCGGCTCCGAGGTTCTTGTCGTTAGGGTCGGTACCCTGCAGGTATACCTGGATAATGTCGGCGCCGAACTCGACACACTTTTTCGCCCAGGCGCCCGGGTCTTTGACCGCATCTCCGTAAACCTCTAGAAGATGCGGCGCCCAGTCTTCGGGCTCGTAATCGAGAACCTCGAGACCGAACCGGGGCTCGTTGGGCATCGCACCCTCGAAGGTATAGAACGGAAAAGCCGTCTCGCCTCCGACGATGAAGGATTTTTCGCCCTGGCCGACCGTAATGTTGCGAACCGACCCCGAGTAATTTCTCTTGGGCAAATCAACAGCCATGACAACTCCTCTCTGCCTTGCGGGCACTAGCCGTCATCGAATCTTTCTGTGTTAAAACGCATATCAGGCCGGCGTCTTGCGGCGCTCTGAGCCATACCCTTCGTCAGCAAACCAATAGCGCTCGCCGTTCTTCAGATATCTCAACATCTGCTCGCGGCTATTGAGCTTGTCGCGCCATTTGGCCGCCTTTTCAGGCTTGCCGTCTTCGTAGGTTTCTCCGAGGATCTCAACCTCGGTACCGTCGAACTTCTTTTTCTTGATCTTGTTGTCCTTGGCCATGGAAACCTCTCGTAAAAGCTTGGTAAAGATCAGAAACTCCCCCCGGGAACAACAACAAACGGTCTGCTTGATTACACCGCTCGAAATCTCTTTGCAAGCACTTTTTCTGCTGATAAAATCCATCTATCGACTCGATAGAATAGATTCAAAAACAGGAGACTGGCGAAAAAACCGCACAACCAGATATTAATTATTAATATCGGTATGATATCGACATTTAGAGCAGATTGTCGAGCGCCCCGCTGATCGCTTGATACGACAAAATCGAGTCCGGCAGGCCGACCAGTGAATTTCCGTGAGCGTCGGCATCGGCAATCTCCGGATCAGTTGGAATTGTCGCAAGCAGTTCGAGGCCAAACCGATCGATCTCGGCAATGACCTCGTGCGTCACTTCGTCCGGCGTGCGATTCAGCACGACATATCTCTTCTTCACCTTGAGATCCAACTCGTCGGCAAGCGTCGAGATGCGTCCCGCGGCCCGGGCCGCCTTGACCGAGTGGTCGCAGACGATCAACAACAGGTCCACATTCTTCGTGGTGCGCCGGCTGAGATGTTCCATGCCGGCCTCGTTATCGACCACTACGTAACGGTAATCATCCGAGAGAATATCGAGAAAATTACGTAGCACGTTGTTGAGGTAGCAGTAACACCCCGGGCCTTCCTGGCGGCCCATTACCAGCAGATCGATCCCCTGTCCCTCATGCAGTGCGACGTTGAGCTGTCTTTGCAAGACGGCCTCTTTAGACATGCCTGCTGGAATATTCGCCCGCTCGTCGAAGAAGTCCTCTCGCAGCATGCCGATCGTCTGTTCTACCTTGATACCCAGTGCGTCGCCGAGAGTGTAGTTGGGGTCGGCGTCGACGGCGAAGATCGGCGTCTGGCCTTTCGACAGCAGATACTTGATGGCTAGAGCGGTGATGGTGGTCTTGCCCGTACCACCCTTGCCGGCTACGGCAATCAATTTACTCATTTTGTAATCTTCATCTTCGCGGCTCGGACGGTGTTCATCATCAGTATGGTGATGGTCATCGGTCCGACGCCGCCGGGCACGGGTGTGATGGCCGAGGCCCTTTCGGCCACGGGCTCAAAGTCGACATCGCCGCACAACTTGTCCTTGCCGGACTCGGTCTTGCCGATACGGTTGACACCCACGTCAATGACGACCGCGGCAATATCCTTGCCGCTCAAGATTCTCGCGGTCATCGTCAGCTCCTTTTCGTCAGCAACAGTATTGCAATTCGGCTTCTCTCAATCAACGCGGCGCAGTTTATGGTAGCCCGTTACGATGGTCAAGGGTGGCGAACCAATAATTCGCTCGCTTGACAGTAAAAAACACGAGTGCTAGGTCACAATCAGGTAGCTTACGGGATTTCACCGAAAGGAAGGCGCGTCTTGAGCGAACAGGTAAAGCAATCGCTGGCAGAAGTCGACCCGCTGATTCACGAGATGAACAGCCGCGAGGTCGAGCGGCAGCGGCGCAAGATCATCCTGATCGCTTCCGAGAGTGTCTGCCCTGCCCCTGTTCGTGAGGCGCTTTCATCCGAGTTCGGCAACATTTACGCCGAGGGTTATCCCTCGCCGCGTACTTTCTTCGAACCGCCGTCGCGACTTTCATCTTTCGGGCACCAGTTGGCCCACTACCGGCGCTATTCGAACCGGCGCTACTACAAGGGCTGCGAGTACGTCGACATCCTCGAATCGACTCTGCGTCGGCGCACTGCCGAGGTGTTCGCCAATGAGCAGGCCTCGGCCGACAAGATTTTCGTCAACGCCCAGCCGCTTTCCGGCGCGGCGGCCAACAATGCCGTTTACAACGCCTTCGTCAAGCCGGGCGACACGGTCATGGGACCGTCATTGACCAACGGCGGCCACTTGACCCACGGTTCAGAAGTTAATCGCTCGGGGATTGCCCACAAGATCGTGCCCTACGAGGTCTCGCGTTCGGGCAAGCTCGACTACGATTACATCGCCAAGCTGGCCGCCGAGCACCATCCCAAGCTGATCATCGGCGGCTTCTCGGCCTATCCCTGGGACGTCGACTGGCGGAAGTTGCGCGACGCCGCCGACGGCGTCGGGGCCGTGCTGCTGGCCGATATCGCCCACCTGGCCGGGATGGTGGCCGCCGGACTTCTGAACAATCCTGTCGGCGTGGCCCATGTAACGAGCTTCACGACCCACAAGACATTGTGCGGCCCGCGCGGCGCCATGCTGCTTTCGACCGATCCTGAAGTAGCCCGCCGGGTCGACATGGGAGTCTTTCCCGGCGAGCAGGGAGGGCCGCACATCCACCAACTGGCCGCCAAGGCGGTGGCCATGCGCATCGCGGCCGGCGATGAGTTCAAGGCTTTGCAACGCGGCGTGCTGGAAAACACGCATGCCTTGGCAGAAGCATTCGAAGAAGAGGGACTCAACCTGGCATACGGCGGAACCAATACCCACATGTGCCTGCTCGATCTGCGCAAAGTAAAAACCCCCAACGGCCGGCCGCTGACCGGCGAAATCGCTTCGCGCATCCTCGACCTGGCCGGTATCGTCTGCAACAAGAACACCATCCACGGCGACACCAACGCCATCCATCCTTCGGGCCTGCGTTTCGGCTCCACCTGGGCGACCCAGCGCGGCTTCGGCCCGCCGCAGATGAAGAAACTGGCCGGGCTGATCGCGCGTTTGATTAGCGGCATTCATCCCTTCAGCTACATCGGCGGGCGTATCGATTGGGGGCGAGGCAAGATCGACCAGAAACTTCTCGAACAAGTCGCTGCCGATGTGAGCGCTTTGATCGCCGAAGTCGACGATCCCCGGTCCGGGGAAACCGCCAGCAGCTACCCGCATTTCACGCAATCTATAGAAGCGGGCACAACCAGGGAGCGCCCTACCCCGCTGGCCTCGCTTCACAAGAGCCAGGCCGTCAAACTCACGCAAAAGGACGGTTGGTTGGTGCCGGCAGGCTACGGAGACAAGGCCAAGGAAATCGAAGCGCTTACAAACGGCGCTGCCTTGATCGACGCGGGCGGAGCACTGCTTCTCGGTCTCGGGCGCGGGCGGCCCGGCCAGTTTCTGGAGTGCGCCTGCAGCAACAGGATTATCCCGCTGCCCGAGGAGCGCGCCAAGGCCAGCTGGCTGCTCGATCCGGAAGGGCATCTGCTGGCCCCGGTCGTCGTAGTACGCCTGTCCGCGGATGACTCCGGGTACGACCGATATCTGCTGCGGGTTTCGACATCGCAACCGGAAGAGATCATGGCCTGGCTGCGCGGCCTGTCCGACGGCTATTTGCTGCACGATCAGGATATCTGGATCAAGTGCGAGGGACCGGCCGTGATCGAGGATCTTTCCGAGCCGGGAGAGGACCGCAACCCGACAACCTGCCTGGGGCTGCGCGGCCCGCAGGCCGCCGAGGTGCTGGAGCAGGCGCTGGGCGCCAGGCCGCGAGAGCCGGGTTCCGCGGTCGAGCGGGACGAGCTGGTGGTTCTCAACCGACCCGAGGGTGTCACTCCCGGCTTCGACATCTTTCTGCCCGTCTCGTCCGCAGCCGCGGTCTGGTCTCAACTGGTCGAGGCCGGTGCGCAACCGGCGGGCTGCCAGGCCGTCGCCGAAGTATTCGCCCGCAAAGACGAAGCCGGATCCGAGGAAGTCGATCTCGGCAAGCCCTTCTTCGTCGGCCAGAAAGCGCGACTGAAGGAGGCGCCCGAAGTCGCGTCCGCTGAAAAACCTAAAGCCTTCGAGTGGAATCCGCCAGAGAGTCCCATACACAAGACCTGCCTTATCGAAGAGCACGAGAAGCTGACCTCTCCCAAGCACCTTGTGCCCTTTGCCGGCTGGCTGATGCCGGTGATGTACCAGGGCATCCTTGCCGAGCACGAGGCGGTCCGCACCCGGGCCGGCTTGTTCGACGTGGCCCACATGGGCCTGCTCGAATTTCGCGGCCCGTTCGCCGAGCGTTTTCTCGATTTGCTGACCACTAACTACGTGCCGATGCTGTGCCCCGGCCAGGCTCATTACTCTTACCTGCTGGCCCACGACGGCCGCTGCATCGACGACATCATCGTCTACCGACTGGAACGCGAGCGCTTCATCGTGGTGGTAAACGCCGCCAACGCCGACGAGGACGAGGACTGGTTCCGGGCCGTGGCCGGAGGCGGAATGTTGCTGGACGAGCGCTTTCCGCGACTGGCCGTCGGGGGCGAGGTCGACATTCGCAACCTCAAGGATCCAGCCTGCGGGGCGGATTGCCGGGTCGACCTGGCTATACAGGGCCCGCGCTCGCTCGGGATTCTGTCAGCGGTCTCCGAGCCTGCCTCTTTCAGGGACGACCTGGCCAGGTTGCGGAAATTCGAATTGCTCGAAGGCAAGATCGCCGGAGAGCCGGCCATAGTCAACCGCACGGGATACACCGGCGAGGAGATTGGTTTCGAGATTTTCGTACACCCCGACAAGGCGCCCAAGGTATGGAACGCCCTGCTCGAGGCCGGCGCAGATGCGGGTATCGCGCCCGCCGGGCTGGGCGCAAGAGACACACTGCGCACCGAGGCCGGTTTTCCGCTACACGGGCACGAGTTGGCAGGGCCGTATAAGATCAATCCAATCGAGGCCGGTTACGGCTCATACGTCAAGCTGCACAAGCCCTTCTTTACGGGCCGCACTGCTGCGCTCGAATGGCACCAGAACCGCAAGCGAACGGTCGTGCGCTACGAGGTGTGCGAGAAGGGCGGCAAGGTTTTACGACCGGGCAACCCGGTTCTGGCCGCTCGCCGAGGCGAATATGCCGGAGTGGTAACCTCGGCCACCTCTACCGGCCGGCGCCAGGTGGGTCTGGCCCTGATAGACAGTAAATTCGCCCGTGAGGGAGCCGACCTGTACATCCTGCCGATAACCGATCACGACAAGATCCCGCCCGCGCGAACCCCGCTCGAGCTATCGAACGGCGACTGGATGACCATTCCGCGCAAGGCCAAAATCCTGCCGCGCTTCATGAGCCCCGGGGAAGAACCGTTGAATTGAAGCGCGATACTGGAATGTACCTATTGTGTATCGAAAATAGTGAGTAGCTGCGTCACAGGACGATTCTCTGATGGAATATTGTCTAGGGACACCTGTCGCCGGTTTATCCAACCGGCTCTTCGGGCTCGGTCTTGGTCTTCTCGAAACGGATACGGGTGACCCGCGATTTCTCCGTACCAGTGACCGTCACGGTGTAGGGTCCCACCTCGAGTTTCTCGCCGTCTTCGGGTATGCGCCCGAGCTTGGCTATCACCAGGCCCCCGATGGTGTCGGCCTCGTCTTCCAGGTCGAGCCCCAGGGTGTCCTCCGCCTCCGGGAGGGCTAGCGAGCCGGCCATCTCGAAGACATCTGGGGAAACCTGGAGTATCGTGGACTCCTGCTGGTCGAATTCGTCACGGATGGGACCCACGATCTCTTCCAGGGCGTCCTCCAGGAAGGCGAGCCCCACCGTGGTGCCGTGCTCGTCTGCCACTAAAGCGCAGTGGGTCTGCTGGCGCTGGAGGCTGAGAATGAAGCGGGACAGCGGCATGGTGTCGGGCACCGTAGGGCACGGGCGCATCACCGAATCCGGGTCGGGCGTTTTGCCTGCCAGCATCTGGGCCAGGATATCCCGGGCCAGGACCAGGCCCTTGGGGTGGTCCAGGTCAGGATCGCCCAGTGGAAACCTGGAGTGTCCGGTATCATGGATGGTTCTCAGGTTCTCCTCCCGGGTGTGGGTAGTCGAAAGAAAGACGACCTCGATCCGCGGGACCATCATGTGCCGGACCTCCAGCTTCGCCAAGGAAAGTATGTTTTCACTGAACATCCTCTGCCTGGCTGAAAGCTGCCCCGACAGGGCGGCGGCATTCAGGATCGAGCGCAGCTCGGCCAGATCGTAGGAGCTCTGCTGGGCTTCATCCGCCGAGACGCCTGCCAGCTTGGCCATGGAGTTGGAGATCTTGCTCACCAGCCAGATCATGGGTTTAAAGACCGCGGTAAACAACCGCAGGGGGGTGGAGAGCAGCATGCTTGCGGACTCGGCCTTCTGGATCGACCACATCTTGGGAGCTTGCTCGCCCACGGTCATGTGCAGCAAAGTGATGATGGTCAACGCGATGGCCAACGCCAGCGGATGAACCCAGGATGCTTCTGCGATGCCTGCCCCGAGAGCGGCGGCGCCCTTAATCAGCAGACTGGCCACCGCCGGCTCGGCCAGCCAACCCAGGATCAGGCTGGACAGGGTGACACCCAGTTGGCAGGCCGACAGGTAAAGATCAAGCCGCCTGAGCATGCTGTTCACCGTGGCGGCACGGCGATTGCCCCGGTTGGTCAGATCCTGCATCCGGCTGGGCCGCACCTTGACCAGGGCAAACTCGGCCGCCACAAAGAATCCGTTGAGAAACAGAAACACGAAGGTGGCCAACAGCTTGCCTATCGTGAATCCGGACTCCCAGGCTTGGTCTGCAGGTATGTGCATAGTCTCCGACATCGACGCTATTACGAACCAACTCCAGCGTCAAGGCCGGCTAGTGCATCGAGGAACTATCTCATCGTTCCGCGCTTCTCTAGTCTCTCAATCTCACCAAGGGCCTGGGCGGGATCGGCCATCAGCGCCGCCGCCTCGCGCCACCAGTGTATGGCCTGTTGAATGTCTCCTTTGCTTTCGGCCAGGCGCGCCAGGCGCACGCGAATCGCCTGCCAGTCGGGATCGGCCCGGGCCGCTTCAATATACAACTTTCGCGCCCGCTCGAGTTGACCGCGACGTTGAAACAGCAGGCCCAGGTTAGCGCGCGCCCGCGCTCCCCGCCCCGGGCCGGCCAGATCTATCGCCTGGGTGAAATATTTTTCGGCATCGAGCAGCTTGCCGCGCTCTCCCGCCGCCTTGCCCATCAAGTTGTAGCCCACCACCAGCGCCTGGTTGGTGGCCCGGGCCGAAGTCAGCGGCAACTGGGTGACGGCGAAGGCCGCGGCCAGTGCCAAGACATACGGCCAGGCGCGCCGTGATCCCCTTTCGCGAATCGCACGCGCCAACTCGACCATGCCCAGACCGGCCAGGGGAATTAATGCCGCAAGCAGCATTATCCGGTATCGATCGGCTACGTAGAAGACAACCAGCGTCAGCAGGTACATACCGGCGCAGCCGAGCAGCAGCTCAACTCCCGTGCGGCGTCGCCATCCGAGCCAGACGCCCAGCACGGCGAATGGAAAAACGATGCCGAATGAAAGCAGGTAACCCAGAACCGGCGCCACTTCCCTGGCGAAGACGTATGGATGGTGGATCGGTCTTTCAACTCCGTTCAGCGCCAGCAGCAGCTTCTTGCCGCAAAGTCCAAGCGCTTGCCCCGGGTTCGCGATCCAGAAATCGAACCCTCGCCGCCACCAGTAGGCTGACACCTCGGAGGGTGCAAGTTCGCGGCCGGCGTCACGCTCGGCAAGAAGCGTCAGTGATCGCCGGTAGGAAACATGATCGCTGTCGTCGATCCGCGAGCCTGAGGGAATATGGAACCCGCCGGTGGCCTGGGGATTGTTTCCGATGAAGAAACTGTGTCCGCCCGAAGATGAAATCGGTACGAAGCCCTGTCCACGAACAGCGTTGTGTATCCAGGACGGCGAGAGACCCAGAACGACTCCCATGACAAGCAAACCCGCAGACAACCAGCCTCGGCGCCGGGGACGAATTTTTACAAGCAGCCAAACCAGGCCGGCAGGCAACATAGCAACCAGGTTGGGCCTGCCCATGCAGGCCAAGCCCAATAACAACCCGCCCGCAACTAGCAACCAGAGTTTGCTTCGCTTGACCGCCGACAACAGGCACCATAGCGCCCCGCAAGTCAGCGGAAGCGTCAATGCCGGTGCAAGCAACTGGCCCTCGAAGAACACCTGCGGGCCGTACAGTGCGGCGATAATCCCGGCCAGACGTCCTGACCAGTTAGCGACTTCACGATCGCCTCCAATCTCGCGCCCCAACCCGTAAAACAAGACCGTCGTGCCTACGCCGATTGCAAGCTGGATCGTTCGTACAATACCCACGTCCGGTCCGAACAGCCAGTAAACGCCCGCCAGAAAATACGAGTAGAGCGGCTGGTAGAGAAACGATCCCAGTTCGTCTCCGGAAAGCAACGCAAGCGCGGTCCGGTGAAAATTCAACTCGTCGCCGACCGGCGAAGAAAAAAGCGGCGTACCCGCCCAGCGCGCCAGAAACAGCAACCTGACACTGACGGCCAGGCTGCAGATGGCAATGACCGCAAGCAGCTCGTGTCTTCTGCCTGGGTTCGAGCCGGCCATCACTTCGGTCGCCGACTCGGAAGCAGGTTGAACTTGAGAATGGCGAAGATCGCCTCGAGGCCGTCCTTGACGCCGATCTTCTTGCCGGCCGCGTAGTCGCGCCCTGAATAAGCTATGGGCACCTCGCTTATTCGCGCCCCGGATCGCGCGAAGTATGCGGTCAGTTCGGGCTCGATGCCGAAGCGCTCGCTTACGAAGCGTGCGCCGACAAGTAACTCGGAGCGGAACATCTTGTAACAGGTTTCCATGTCGGAAAGATCGAGACCGGTCACCAGATTCGAAAGCAGCGTCAAGAAACGATTGGCAACGGCATGGCTGGGCTTGAACTCGCGTCGCTCCTCGCCCAGGAATCGTGAACCGTAGACCACGTCCGCCCGTCCTTCACGAATCGGCTCGAGCAGCTTCGGGTAGTCTGCCGGATCGTACTCCAGATCGGCGTCCTGGATGACCACCACGTCCCCGCTTACGTGTTCGAGCCCGGTACGGATGGCCGCCCCCTTGCCGCGATTACGCGCGTGGCGCACCAGTTGTATCTCCGGGTTTCTCTCGGCCAGGCCATGAAGCAAGGCGTGGCTGCCGTCCGAGCTGCAATCATCGACTACGATCAGCTCCATGGGCAAATCTACATCGAGAACTCTCTTGATGATATCCTCGATGGTGTCCCGTTCGTTGAAGACGGGCATGATGACCGAGAGTTTCTCCACGCGCGGCATGTTATCTCAGCCGGGCTAATCACACAAACGGAAATCGGCGAGTATACCCTTGACTATCACCCATCCAGTTCCTACCTTTGACCAATGAGAGTTGCCATCATCGGACCCGGTGCCATGGGTTGCATGTTTTCGGCTTACTTGTGCGAGGGTGGCCTGGACGTAACCCTGCTCGACCGCGACCCCGATCGGGCGCGGGAAATCGCAGCGCGCGGGATCACCATCGAGGGCGTGCGAGGCAATCATCAAATTAAAGTCAAGGTCACAACCGATGCGGCCGCGCTGGGACAGGTCGATCTGGTCATGGTCTGGGTCAAGGCCTACCAGACCGAGGAGGCCATGCGCCAACACCAGGCACTGATCGGCAAGCGGACCGTCGTCTGGAGCGCGCAGAACGGCATCGGCAACTGCGAGGCCCTTGCACGCGTCATCCCTGCCGAACGAGTGCTTGGAGGCAGCACCACCATGGGCGCCAATCTTCTGGGGATCGGACGCGTTCATCATGCGGGACTGGGCGATAGCTTCATCGGCGAGCTGGACGGATCGGAAAGCGAGCGCACGCAGCGCATTGCAGAGGCACTTTCAGGCGCCGGCATCGAAGTCGCGACCAGTCGAGAGATCCGCCGCCTGATGTGGAGCAAGTTACTGGTCAACGTGGGTATCAACGCTTTAAGCGCGATTCTGCGGGTGCGCAACGGCGCTCTTGTAGAGCATGCAGAATGCCGCGAGCTGATGCGGGCCGCCGTCGACGAGGCCTTGCGCGCGGCGTCGGACAAAGGTCTGGTGTTCGACTCGGGTGATATTCAGGCCCTGGTGGCCGAGGTAGCCAGGCGCACTGCCGACAACCGCTCGAGCATGTACCAGGATATCCAGGCCTGCAAACTGACGGAAATAGATTTCATAAACGGCGCCATTGCCGGTATGGGCGACTACCCGATCAACGCGACACTGACAGGGTTGGTGAAGGCAATAGAAGCAAGCTGCGGAGGCAAGGCATGAGCAACGACAAGATCGAGCTGACCAGGCTGGCCAGGATGAAGGAAACCGGCACTCCGATCACCATGGTGACAGCCTATGACTACCCCAGCGCGCGCATCGTAGACGCGGCCGGGGTCGATACGGTCCTGGTGGGCGACAGCCTGGCCAACGTCGTGCTGGGTTACCCGGATACCACGCGGGTTACGGTCGACGAGATGCTGCACCACACCCGGGCGGTCTCCCGCGGTCTCGAACGAGCGCTGCTAATCGGTGATATGCCGTTCATGTCGTACAACGTATCCATCGAACAGGCGCTGACCAATGCCGGTCGATTCATCAAGGAAGGCCGGGCCCAGGCAGTCAAGCTCGAGGGAGGCGGCTGGGTGGCGGAGACCGTCGCCAGGCTGAGCGGGGCAGGCATCCCGGTGGTCGGCCATCTGGGATTGACGCCCCAAACGGCCGGCATGCTGGGAGGATACCGCGTCCAGGGCAAGGACGCGTCTTCGGCTCGAAGGATCCTCGACGACTCGCTGGCCTTGCAGCAATCGGGTGCGATCCTCCTGGTGCTCGAGTGCGTTCCGGCCCGGCTGGGGAAGCTGATTTCTGAAAGACTTAAGATTCCGGTCATCGGCATCGGCGCGGGCGCAGACACCGACGGACAGGTACTGGTCTACCATGATCTTGTCGGTATCGAAGCGGGCTTCACACCCAAGTTCGTGAAGAAGTTCGCCGATACGGGTGAGCTCATGAAAAAAGCCGTGTCGAGCTACTGTGACGAGGTGCGCCGGAGAACCTTCCCCTCAGCCGAACACACCTTCAGTATCCCCGATGAAGAGTATGCGGCCCTCGAAAAAGCCCTGTGAGTGATGAGACGAATCAAGTCGTTCAAGCAATTTGGTTTTGCCTCATTGCTTGTGATCCTGTCCGCTTCTTTTTCAAAAAGCGATCCCCGAATTTTCGAAGACCCGGGCAAGCAGGCCTTGGCAGACGGGTACCAGACTCGCTACCGGATCAGGGTTCGCCCGGCGAGTTGGAAGCGTGTCAGGCTGATGCCGGATGATCCCAAAGTCGCGGGAAACGTCGTCGGTCGGCCGGGCAAGCTGCCTGACGAGTTGGTGGTAATACAGCCCGGTCGCCTGCCGCGAGTGATTGTCGAAGACGGACCGGTCCGCGTGTTGCTGTATTTTCCGAACACCAGCTTGAAAAGCGTTATCGTCAAATCGACCGCCCTGCGACCGGCCCCGGACAAATCTGCTTCGGCAAACTCCGCGGACCTCGTGGTTGGAAGCGCCGTCGAACGCCTGGAATCCCGTAATGGATTCGTGCGAGTTCGAACAACGACGGGAAAATCCGGATGGCTGAAAGCCGACACGATCGGCAAAATGTATCTTGCCCCGAAGAATGAAAGCAGCAAGAGAGCACCGCAAGAGTTGAGCGGGCACGGACACGGAGAGACGCATCCCAACCGGGTAGCCATTACCAAGGGCAGCTGGCTGAGAGACGGGCCGGATGGCAGCGTTGTCGCTTATGTCAAGCAGAACAATATTTTTTTCGCGGACAATAAGATTGAACCGGGGGGCTGGCTTCGGCTGCGATACTATTCTTCGTGGGGCGAGTTGGGGTTGTGGCTCGATGTCTCAAAACTGGCATTCAGGGAAGGCACTTTCGGCAGTCTCAGTCGACAAGGCAAGCTCTTCTGGCTGGACAGGTACGAAGGCCGCACGATCTGCATTCCCTGGAAGATAGAAACCAATGAAGCCAACGAGTTTGAGGGGCAGCTGCGGCGGTTGGAAAAAGAAGAACTGACCTATAAATACGAATACGCCATGGGCATGCTGACTTTGAGTGGTCCGCTTGGCCTGGGTTCGGGTTCTTTCGAAGTGCTGGAAATCATGTCTTGCGGAAGTCAGTGTCTTCAAGTCGGCGGCCACCGCTGGTACTTTTCGAAAAATGCCTGCGAAGCCGATCGAATAAAAGGAGTACGCTAGAGGCTCTTGGCCCGCGCGCATTTTGCGGGACTAGTATCCGTAAGGCGTCATGTAACCGGCCTGGGGCAGCAGAATATTGAGCTGGCTTCCGGGAACCTGCTCATCGACATCCGCAGTGTCCAGCAATACGCCCGTGGGCAACATGTCGCCGCCGTCGAAGCCGTCGAGCAGGTCAATACCGTGACCGCCGCCCACGGCTTGCTCGAAGCCGATGGCCACGCCGCTGGTCGAACCGCGGGCGTGCTCAAAGTTGCTCCAAGGACTGAGATAGCGAAATTCGATCATGCCCGTGCCCGCGTGAAAAATGGCCTCGAAGGTCAGGCCGCAGCCATGACCGGCACAGGCGGCCGCGCAAGCGCAGCTGGTATCGTCGCAGTCGGTCAGGCCGTCACTGTCGTCGTCGATATTATTGGTGCAAAGCGGTTCACCCATTTCCTGCTCCTCAAGCAACAGGCCGAAGGCGTTTATCGCGTAATCATAGTCGGCCCGCTCCCACTGAACCGTTACGCGGCGCTCGGAACCCGAACTCTCATCGAGCCAGTAAACCTTCGAGCGATCATTCTGCTCCATGCGCAGGTCGCTCCAGAAGGGCGCCGCCTTGAAAACCGGCTGCGCCCCGTCGAGCAGGGTCGCACTACCCGCGTTGAGGCTTGCGTCCCCGCCGCCCCCGTAGTCGAGGAAATGAATGTAACCGTCGGCACAGACGTTCATGAAATTTCGCGCGCGGCCGTCGATAAATAACGGTTGGTCGAAGTCCACCCGCTGGCAACAGTCGTCGCAGTCGCTTACCTCGGACAGTAACTTGCCGCGAGTGCCACCCGTCTGAGCGTCGTAGATCGAAAGATCATCGAACCACTCCATTCCCTTGACAGCATAGTCGTCGGCCGGTCGGCTCTTGGGCCAGAACATGTAGTAGCCGTCGAAGTCATCACTTCCCGGCCCGCTGTCATTGAACACCAGCAGACCGTTCTCACCGGCCATGCTCTTCGGGCTTCCGTCCTCATCGACCAGCCCGATCGATGCGTCGGCACCGTTGACTCTTCCCTCCTGACACCAGTGCCCGACAAGTGTCCCATCGAAGTTTGTCTCCTTGGGATAGACGAAAGCTATCATCCCGCTGGCCGGCCACCACTTCATCTCGAGCGTCATGATGGAACGGGTCGAGTCGTTCTCCGCGCAGCCGTAGAATGCCGCCCTGTGCCACTGAACGATCAGGTAGTCGTCAAAGTTGCCCTGTGTGCCGTTTTCGATCTGTCCGTCGGGGCCGGGCATGTGCTTGGTGTAGATCTCTCCGAAGCGCGTGAAATTGCCGTAAGGCGTTGACGAGTCGGCCGGGGGCTGTTCACGAGGATCGCTGATGAACGTCAGGTCGTCGAAGAAAGCCCTTGCCTGGGCCGTACTGCTTCCGTCATTGACTGGATCGCCGGGCTGGTCGCCGGCGTCGGGATCGAAGACCGATCCGCCGACGTTGGCGAAGGCGAACAGGGTCTGGCTGTCATCCGCCGGGGCCAGCGGGTTGTCCTTGTTCATCAACACGACGCCGTTGGCCGAGATCGAAATGTAGCGGTAACGGCGGTTGAAAAACCAGAAGCCCTCGCTGTCCGCGCCCGGTCCATCGGGCGAGACGAATCCGAGTTGCCCAGCCAGATCGAGCAAAATAGCTCCATCGTCACAGGCCATGCGCTCTGCCTCACTGGCCGCGCCCGAACCCGTAAAATCACCGCAATGGACGTTGGTGTCGTAAGGACTCGCAAGTTCAAGCAGGTGCGGCGTGCCGTCGAAGGCGATGTCCTCGAAGACGTTGAGGTAGTCGAAGTCGGTGGCCCGGCAGGTGCGCATGCATGCCCCGCCGAAGCAGGCGTTATCCAAACAGGCGGCGACTCCCTTGGTGCATGAATCGACTTGAACTTCCTCTGATGTGCAAGCGCCCGACTGACAGACGGGTCGAACTACCCGGTCGCCCTCGGCATCGCAGCTCGGTTCGCCGCAGGGCGTGCCGTCGGCCAGGTTGTGGTAGCTGGTGCAGGCGTTGTCCAGGCAAACGCCTTGCAAGGTGCAGGCACCGGCATCCGTGCAAGACTGCCCGTTTTCAGGATTGCCGGCCAGGCCCGAGTCTATCGGCAAGGCCTCGTTCCATGGGCGGCATGCCCCGAAATAACATACGTAACGTGTGCAGGCGTTGCCGGAGCCCGGCGAATCGGGATCATAGGTAGTGTCATAGAGTTGCCTGCAGGCCCGTTCTTCCCAGCCGTCGGCGTCCAGCGGATTGCCGTTGGCTGCCATCTCACCGGCCGTGACCAGTCCGAAGAAATCAGCGAAAGCCACGCAGTTCGAGGGCGCGCCGCCCAGAGGACCGTCGATGTCCAGGCAGCCCTCGTCACATGGAATGCCGTTGGTATCGCAGTTGGTCCCGTCGGGCGCAGAAATACTGCCGCTGCAGTTGCCGGCCCCGTCGCAAAAGCCGCGTACCAGGCACTGTCCTTCGGACCCGCAGGCCGCGCCGGCTGGTTCGAAGCCCGCATCGGTCACACAAACGCCCGAGGCGCACAGCGAAAGCATGCAGTTCCCGTCGTTGATATCGTCGGCGTCTCCACAGGGCATTCCATCCGACAGCAGATTAGCGGTGCCCACGCATTGGCCCGAGATGCACTCGTCCAGAGTGCAGATCGATCCGTCGTCGCACAGGTTGGTGTTGTCGTTGACAGCCGTACAGGCTCCGCCCACGCATTCCAGGTCTGCGCAGGGGTTCTGTGGGTCGACACCCTCACAACCCAGGGTCGGACCGTCGAATTGCAGGTGCGCGCAGCCTCCCTGGCCGTTGCATTGATCAGCGGTGCACGGGTTGCCGTCGTCACAACTCGAGTTGGGCACGTTACCCCAGACGTGCGCCTCGCATGCCCCGGCGTTGCACCAGCCATCGCAGCTGTTTCCGTTCTGACCGAGATCGCAAGGCGACAGTTCCGGCGCCCTGCCGACCGCCACGCTGCAACTGCCGGTCTCGGAGCACTCGAATGCGACATAACAGCCGCTGTCGGCCGCCAGAACCGGCCTTCCGTCGAGGTCGACGATTCCCGTCGCCGCGGGCGGCGAGCAAGTTTCACCGTATCCGCGCGGTGTGTCGCTGGCCCTGCAAAAACCTTCGTCACAAGCGCCGGGGGCGGTGCAGGTGGTCTCACCGTCATCGCACTCGTCACCGTTTTGCAAAGTTCTTTCGACGACGCACTGGCCCGCCAGGCATACCTCGGCGTAGCATTCCAGCCGGTGTCCGGCCGGCAGGTCTTCGGGTGCGGGCAACTCCAGGTCGGCGACGTCGCAAGGCGATCCGTCAGGCACAGTCGTCACATGACACTCTCCCCCGAGACACACCCCGTGATTTTCAAGACACGGATTCACGGGCACGACGTTGCAGCGGGTTCCATCGGGCAAAAACTCGAGATCCACCGTACCGGAGGCTGCGTTGAAAACGGGCCGGCTGCACTCGTTGGTGTCGTCGGCCAGGCGGCTCAGCTCAACGCATTCTCCACGATAGTTGCAACGGCCGACGGTCGAGGGATCGCCGTCCATCTCGCAGGGCGTCGCCGAATCGGATGTCGGGAGCGCGTTGTCGTAGTCGGGGTCATTGGGATCGTCCGTGGTGTACTTTTCGGCGCAGATTCCCGACTGGCACATCGACGCGCCGTCGCAGGGATTGGCGTCGACGCAGCCGCCGCCCTCGTTTGAAACCTGCGGCAGGCAGGCCGATACGCCCACGCCGCTGACGTCGCGGCAGTAACCCACGTTACAAACCAGGTCTTCGGCCGCCAATCCCAGTCCCACCAGGTCGTCGGCTTTCAACGAACAACCGATCCCGTCGGCCACCGGGTTGACCAGGCAGTTTGCGTTGGCATCGCAAGCCGGAGCGTTGCAACGCGTATCGTAATCACCGCAGGGATCTCCCAGATGCGTAGTCAGATTGGGATCCGCCAGGCAGGCTCCGGCCTGGCAGATCTGGTCTTGGCAATCGCTTACCTGGCCGCAGACGATGCCGTCGGTCAGGTTTGCGCCGTCCACGCAACGGCCTATGCCTGCCACGTCCTCGCAGTGGTGTTCGCGACACGGGTTCTGCCCTTGGCACACTCGCAAATCGGACACCGGGTGAAAGTCGACGCAGACCCCTTTATCGCAACTTCCTTCCTCGCACTCGTTGGTCGGGCTCATACACTGCTGCCCGTCGTTGGTCCCGTCACGCACCCCGACGCACTCGCCCGCGGCGCAGGCGCTGGTCGCCGTGCACGGGTTGCCGTCATCGCAGGCCAGGCCGTCGGCTACCGGGGCGATCACCACACCTCTAATCGAATCGCACGCGTATTCGAGACACTCGACACCGCCGGCGATGATTCCGGACGGGTCGCGAAACTGGTCATCCTGATCTGGATTGTCCGGATCGGGGATCTCGTTGGCCAGGGCAAAAAGGTCACGACCGGAAACACAGGCTGCATCATGACAGTAGTCACCCACAGTGCAGGCGCTGCCGTCGCTGCAAGGTGTTCCGTGGGGCTGGCTCACTCCGGCACACTGGCCGTACATGTGGCAGATATCACTAAAGGTGCATCCGTTGCCGTCGTCGCAGGCACGGCCGACTTTGTCCGAATCGACCACGTAGTCCACCAGTCCCGTGCGAGTGTTGCACTCGCGCATGCGGCAGGCCGGGTTCAGATCCAACCCGCCCTGTACGGGAGCATTCTGCACGACCTCGGCGTTGACGATCGCGGCGCACTGTCCGTTCTGGCAGGTCCAGTTGACGCAGTCGCCGTTTGTCCGCCCCGCGTCCGGGTCGGAGCAATCGACCCGGTCGAGGCTGTTCATGTGCGGGCTGTCGCCGCTGCCGAGCGCGCATTCGTACTGCAGGCAGGGATTGGCGATGTCCTCGTAAGTAATTCCTCCAAGGCCCAACTCGACGGCCTCCTCGGGAGTATAAGGCTGGTTGCTGCGTGTACCGTCGGCATCGCAAAAGTCGCGCGTGCAATCGTCACCGTCATCAATCGTGTCGCCGTTGACGTCCACGGTGTAGTCGCCGGCGCAGATCCCGTCCCGACAGGCATCGCCAGACGAGCACACGTCACCGTCGTCGCAGCTCGTTCCGTTGAGAGGAACCGGATCGTGGGTAATCTCGCCGTTGGCCGGATCGCAACTATCCTCCGTGCAGGCGTTCTCGTCATCCAGGCCGGGCAACGAAGTTCCCGCGCAGACTCCTGCGGCGCAGACGTCCGCGACGGTGCAGGCATCGCCGTCGTCGCATGATGTGCCGTCATCGGCTTGCGCACAGTCGATACCGCTGCCGTAGCAATAACCCTTGCCGTCCGCGGTCTGCCGGTACTCGAGCCCCAAGCTTTCGCAGAAGTCCTTGTCGATCTTGGTGCCCGATCCACCGCAGGCCTGAAAAATGAACAGCGAGCAACTCCACGCCAGCCATGACACCAACGACTTATATCCAGCAGCTTTCATTTACCCGCTCCTTTATTCTGAATCTTCGAATACAATGATTCGCTAGTTGAGCACGGACAGCCGGTGGGCGTCAATTCCGCTTTTGCGGTCGGCAGGTTCCTCCGGGGGCGAAAATGCCCGGCTCTAAGGATAGTTGCTCCACCCGGAAAACGACTCGCCGGCAGCCACCATCACTATGGTGACCCTGAAATTCATGTTTTCGTAGTCGGGCCACTGGTCCCAACAGGCGCCGTCGACGTTGTAGCGGGTGACGTTGCAGCCCGATTCGCCGCGTAAGACAACGCGGACCAGGAAGCGTTCCGGGTGAGAGTAGTCCAGGGGCACCCCGCCATTCTTCCACCAGTCGGCTGGAGCGAGGCTCGCGCTCACGAAATACTCGCCGGGGCCGGCATGGGACACCTGCTGGCCGCAGGATTCAGGAAAATAATCTCCCCCGACGCCGTCGTCGCCCATGGTCCAGATGCAAGTCTGCAGTTTGCCCGCCGGCTGGTCGGCGGGTGAGTTGATCACATAACGCACATGAAACTCGCCGTTGTAGTAATCGACAGGGTCCAGCCAGTTGTCGGCCGGCAACTGGTCGCCCGGGTTGATCAGTACGTGGAACCCGCTGTCGTTATAACTGAACTGTCGAGAGTCGCCGTCGAACAGCAGCACTTCCGAACTCGGTCCGGGCCCGTCGTCGCCTTGTGTGTCCGCGTCATGTGGCTGGGCGTCGTCCACCTGCCAGCCGTCTCCATCCGATTCGTCTCCGGAATCGATCCCTGTATCAGCGGGATCACCCAGGTCAGCGGCGTCCGCATCGGCAACGGGCTCAAACTGATCGCCCCCGTCGGGGTCTACGGCCCGCTCCTCCGCATCAACCGGCTCGTCATGCGCGCTAATCGAGCCATGGGTGCAGCCGAAGACCAGCAGCGCCGTCGCAGAGAACAAGACGCTCGATCTGAAACATGAAATGTACACCTGCTCTTTCTCCATTTCTTATTTGCTTTGCAGCACGGCCACCGGGTTCCAGTCTCTCGGCGGCTTGTCACCCTGGCCGGCCAGGCGCTCCAGGTATAGCGCGCTTACCCGGTCTTGCGGGTTGACTTTTTGAAAGGCGCCGAATTCTTGTCGGGCCTTGTCGAACTCGCCCTTGCGGAATGCGGCCAGTGCCGAAATGAAGCGATGCAGATCCTGGTAACTGGCAATTGTGTAATCCGCTCCCGCGAGCAACTCGAACACGGATACCGCCAGCGACTTGCCCTTTACCTGCACCCGGTCGATCTCGCGAAAAGTGAACTCGTCTCCGGCAAGTTCGCGGGCGCGCTCTCCCAACATGCAAAATACGCCGTACCTGCGGGTCAAGCTCTCGAGCCGCGACGACAAGTTGACCGCATCGCCCACGACCGTGTAGTCGAAGCGCTCAGCCGAGCCCATGTTGCCCACCACCATCTCTCCGCTGTTGATCCCGACCCCAATGTCGAGATCCAATCCTTTGTCTGCAAACAGTGGACGTATTTTCGCAAGCTCGGCGTGCATACAAAGAGCGCAGCTTAAAGCCCGGGCTGAATGATCGGATTGCGGTAAGGGCGCGCCGAACACGGCCATCAGAGCATCGCCGATGTACTTATCCAGCAGGCCGCCGGCTCCCAGCACGGACCTGGTCATGGGCGTAAAGTATGCGTTCAGCAAGACCGTAAGTTCCTCGGGGGGAATCTTTTCTGAGATATTAGTAAAACCCCTGATGTCCGAGAACAAGACGGTCAATTCCTTGCGTTCGCCGCCGAGCGCCAGCGCGCCCGGGCTTGCGAGCAGTCCTCGAATGACTTCGTCCGAAAGATAGTGAGCGAACGCCCGGCGCAGTTTGCGCTTTTGCGCGCCCTCGCCGACATAAGAGAGCGCGAGGCATGCAAGCAGGACGGCGATGAAAACACCGCTCGGCGCAGCCGCGGCCAGCCAAATGTTCCCGGTGCTGAACAGGTACTGGCTTCCTCCCAGGTAGACAAGCAGGCCGGCCAGCGACGCCGAGACCCTCATCCAGGGAGCCAGTGAAAGGCGCGGCCAGAATAGCGCCGAAATCAAGAGCCCCAGCGCCAGACAGGCCAAGGCGTCCAGCCAGGGCGGAGCGCGCACTATGAAGTCGCCGCGCAGCAGGTTGTCTGTGGCCGTGGCTTGCAGTTCGACCGCGGGAAAAGTGGTCTGAAAAGGAGTGCGGGCCGAGTCGTGGCCAAACTGGGTGATACCCAGAAGGACGATGCGCCCGGCCAGCGCCTTGTCCGGCACGCGGCCCGATAGCAGGTCGATCATCGAAATCGTTTTGAAGGTGCCGGCCGGACCCCGGAAATTGAGATAGAACCCGTCGCGCCTGTTGAGCGAAATCGTCTTCTCGCCGATGTGCACGCTGTTGTCGATTCCCAGGTAGGCCAGCCTGCCGCGCCCAAGCACGCGGTAACCCGCGACGAGCTGCATGGCCAGAGACGTGTACAGCTTGCCCGCGTAACCCATGACCAGCTTCATCTCGCGCACCGTACGCGTGCCGTCTTCGAATACCGTTACGAAGCCCAGCGCACGCGCCGCGCGGCATAACAGCGGCAAGGAAGACATCGCCGATTCAGTTTGCAGGGGCTGATACGGGCCGGGCACGCTTTGTCCGAAGCGTCCCTTTGCCAATTCGTCGCCTGCCTGCTCAGCGCCCCCGGAGTCGCCCCCATGTCCCAGGTGCAAGGCCAGCACAACGTTTCCGGCCCGGGCGATGGCCTCGGCCAGATGCGCATCGCCTCGGGTCTCTTTCCAGATGCGCCAAAGAAGATTGATCGGCCCGTCTGCCCCGGTGCTACCCGGCATCCCGGTTTGCGAATCGCCAACGGACGAAATGAAATCATCGAGCGCCTTCTGCAACGGGCCGGGCAGCAGCCGTTCGGGCTTTGAGAAGAAACTGTCCACTCCGATTATCTTCGGTCCGGTCTGGGCGACGGCGTCGATTACCCTGGCCCAGCCATCTCGACGCTCGAAGATGGTCGGATCGTCGGCATAGCTCTTGTCATCGAACACGACCAGGACCGTCTCGGGCCCCGGTCGCACAATGCCCCGGATTACGAAGCGCAGGTCTTCGGCCCGGCGTTCGAGTGATTCCAGTAGATCTCCCAGGATGGGCAGGCGCCGCCCGTAACGATTGGCTCCGGCCAACACGGACAGCAAGAAACTCAGCAGCAGTCCGCTAATCAGCGGGTTGCGCAGCCGGCTCAAGGCAGCGGAACCTTGAAGATCACCCAGCCGTCGGCAGGGCCAAGAGCCGTTTTCTCTTGCAAGTACTTGCCTGAAAGGCAATCCGGCAGCGGCAGCCCGCCGCCCAAGACAATCCGTACGATCTTGTGGCCGGAAACTTCTATCCGCACTTCGACCGCGTGTGGTCGCACCGCCTTCGGCAATCCGGAGACGACCCGGCTGAAACAAGCAGACAGAGTGCGGTCGTTCATAATCCTGCCCACAATCTCGGGCGGCGGTCCCTTCTCGACCTTCTCCTTGTCTCCGATGCGCGTACGCCAAGCAGGCGCAACAACTCGACCCGCAACTCCCCTGTCGAGCGTAGTTGCTTGTTCGCGGGCCAGGCCGGCCCCGGCGCCTCCTAGCGATTTGCTCTGCGTCTTGCTCGCCGCAGCCTGCGGCTTATCCTTGTCGGCCATTACCGCTTCCATGGGTGCTCTGGGTGCTCTTTTCTCGGACTCGGCAACCTTGAGCATGCGACGCTCCAGCTTTACTTTCTTGGCAATCGTTTCCTCTTCGGCCTGCTGGGTGGGAACAGTTTCGGCGCCTGTCAGGCGCGCGTGCCAACCTGCAATTCGTTCGCCCTGCTGCTTCTCCTCTTTGGAAAGCAGTCGATCGAGCTGCGCGGCCAATCCCTCGCCGGTCCGCGGCGCGTTCAACAAGACAATGTCGGCGACCCGCAAGTCAACCCCGCCCTCGACGCGCACCAGATAGCCGTTATTCAGACGCAACACCACGAAGCCCTTGTCGGGGGCTTCGATTTCGTCGCTAACAAGCAGCGGTATCCGGGGCCGGGCGTCAAAGACGAATCCAGACGCCGCCCGGATTTTGGCCGGGCCGGAGACGATTTGCACCAAGGCCCGTGCCACTCCGCTTCCCGCCTGGGGAGGCCGTGTAACCTCGCGAGGCGCAGCCGATTCGGCGGTGCATGCCGAAAACAACAGCACAATCGTAATCATCGAGATCCTGTGCGTCATGGAGGTCCTCCCGGCGATCGACTGTAATCGTTCTCGATACCTTATAATAGACGGGTCGCAAATGAAAAGGTTGCGGCATAGCCTTCCGGAGCCTCAGTGCCTGAACGATCTCTGTCCGGTGAAGACCATGGTTGCGCCGTGCTCGTTGCAGGCCTCTATCGACTGGTAATCGTTCAGCGACCCACCCGGCTGGATGACGGCCTTGACTCCCTCACGCAGGCCGACATCGATGCCGTCACGGAAAGGAAAGAAGGCGTCCGAGACCATGACCGACTCATGCAAGCCCCCCTTCATATCCGCCGTCTGCGCGTCAATTGCGCTCTTCTCGTTGCCGTCGTCGAGTTCGTTATAAGGCTTGCCGTGCTTCTCGAAGCATATGCGATCGGCAAGCTTTCTGTAAGCCTTGTCCCGCGCAATTTCCGCCACTCCTACCCTGTCCTGCTCGCCGGTGCCGATTCCAACGCTGGCGCCGTCTTTTACAAAGATGACCGAGTTCGATGTCACCCCGGCCTCGACCATCCAGCCGAAGAGCATGTCGGCATACTCGGCCTCGGTCGGCGCGCGCTCGACGCGGTAGTGTTTGCCCTTGTAATCGGTTTCGGCAAGCTTGAGATCTTCTTTGTTTCTAGCCTGCGGCACGAACGACTGCTGCAACACCAATCCGCCGTCGATCAGCGCCTTGAAATCGACAAAGCGCCTGGGTGCATAATCGCGCAGGCGCTCGATGTTGCGGATTTCCATGATGCGCAAGTTCTTACGCCGCGCCAAGATGTCAATCGAACCTTGCTCGAACCCGGGCGCCACCACCACCTCCGCGTATCGTCGCGAGATTTCTTCGGCGGTGGTCTTGTCCACGGGTCGGTTACAACCGATGCAGCCGCCGAATGCGGCCACCCTGTCGGCCATATCCGCCCGCACGTAAGCCTGCGCCAGACTTTCGCCTACGGCGACACCACAGGGATTATTGTGTTTCATGATTGCGACGGCCGGTTTATCCGTCAGGTAACGCAAGATGTTCAAGGCGTTGTCGGCGTCCGTAAGGTTGGTCTTTCCCGGGTGCTTGCCGAACTGGTGCAACTTGGCGCCGCAGACGAGTTCTTCCCCCGGGCCTATGAAACGCACCTCCCCCAGCGTCAGATTGCCGTTCACCAGCCGGTAAAGGGCCGCCTCCTGCCCCGGGTTCTCACCGTAACGCAACCCCTTGCGCTCGCCGTCGACCACCCAACTCAACTTGGAGTAAGTCAGTGTCTGGCGCTCGTCGCCCTTTCCGAATGATATTTCGAGATCGTCCGGGAAATGATCGTCCGCCAGAGTGCGATAGGCCTTCTTGAGATCTTCGGCCATCTGTCAGACCTCCTGTTTGTCGTAACAACATTCCACTTCGGCATCGGCCTGTTCGGCCAAAAAACGTGAGATGTGGGTGTCATAGGCTGCGGTGTGGGCAAAGGCTTTTTTTGCCAGGCCGAAACGGGTCTTCAGGTCGAGTCGTCCTCCGCTGCTTCTGAGTTTTTTGACCAGGCCCTCGTAGTCGGCAGGATCGGTTACCGAGGCCACTCGCAGGTAGTTCTTGGCTGAGGCGCGCACCATGCACGGCCCGCCGATATCGATGTTGGCCCTGGCCTGTTCGACGGTTACGTCCTTTTGCAAGATGGTCTCTTCGAATGGATACAGGTTGCAGACCACCATGTCGATCGGCACAGCATCAGTTCGCCTGAGGTCGTCCTGGTGGGCCTGGTTGTATTTCTCGGTCAGCAGCCCCAGGTAGATCTTGAAGTCGAGCGTCTTGACCAACCCGCCTTGTGTCTCGGGCTGGCCCGTGTATTCGGACACCTGCACCAGTCGCTCTTCGACCGAAGCGGGTCCCAATATCTCGGCTATGCGCTTGTAGGTGCCCCCGGTAGAGAAAATCTTCATCTCGGCGTTTACCGATACCAGGCCCGAAACCAGGATGTCCAGGCCGCGTTTGTCGGAAACGCTGATCAATACGTGTCTCACCCTGACCCAGTCATCGATCTGACGAACAATGTTGCCTGCCATGTGTTACCTCCTGTCAGGTCTCGATTTCAACCTGGTTGCAACCTATTGAAATCTTGCCTTCGGCATACAGCCTGATCGCCTCTGGATAGATACGATGCTCAACATCGAGTCCGCGCGCCCTGAGATCGTCGATACCGTCATTGGCCTGAACAGGCACCGCTGCCTGCATGATCACCGGCCCGGTGTCCACGCCGTCATCCACGAAGTGAACCGTGATTTTGGTTTCCGTCAGTCGTTCGGGGTGATCCGGTAAGATACCCAGCGCGAACTCGTAGCCGTGCGCACCCTGGTAGGCTCTCGTGTCCGCAGGGTGGATATTGATCACTCCGGGCAGGCAACGTTTTGAGTCATAGAAAGCGCTCAACAGCGTATTAGTCACGACGCGCATGTAACCCGCCAGCACCACCAACTCGACCTCGTAACGGCGTATACGGCGAACGATCTCGGCTTCATGAGCGGCACGCTCGGGAAAGTCACGGTGCGATACCACTTCGGTGGGAATTCCGGCCTCCCGCGCCCGTTCGAGACCATAGACGCCGGGCTTGTTGCTTACGACAACCACCACCCGCGCCGGAAAGTCGCTTTTCTTGCAGTTGTCGATTATCGCCTGAAGGTTTGTGCCCCCTCCCGAGATGAAAACCGCCAGGCGAAGCTTTTCCGTCATCGGTCACCTCCCGATAAATCGATGAGGGACTATGCCACACCAGTCGATTGTGGAAAAGACAAAAAGGAGTCTTTAGCGGCCGACTTGTTCGAGCATTCGCTTGGCCAGCGTCTCTACCGGCTGGCCCAGGTGATCGGCCTCGCCCTTGTGGTTCTTGATGATGTCTTCGAGCAATCTGCGCGCCATGGCCGGGTCGCTCTTGCGGTAGATCCAGTTGGCCATGGCCAACTCGGCCATCGTTGCCGGGTGCTCATTGAACTCGCAAAGAGACTTGCCGTAGCGTTCTTCCGTCATGCGCCAGTATTCGCCGGCCTTCTTGCGCCGCTGATCGAGCGTCAGCGAACGATCGCGCATGTAGTGCTGACCCAATTCGTAGGCGGCGCATCCAGCCCGGTTTGTGTCCGGGTATTCTTCAAGCAGTTTCTGAAGCTTGGCGATCGAATCCGGATTGCCCCGGGGCCGACGGCCCTCGAACCACAACTTTTCCATCTGCTTATGCCGCTCCTCGCCCAGCTTGCTCCTGTCGGCGTACCATTTCTCGTGAAACTCGTGCCCCAGTTCGAGCACCTTGCTCGAGTCCTTGCCCGCTTGTTCTATCTGCTTCTCGCGCGTCTCATCCGGCATTA
>Ga0315535_1000428_pt1 | contig 29962 bp, 25 predicted proteins | sample SalMarSW160220MG_2_FD_203092 | JGI IMG/M metagenome (GOLD analysis project Ga0315535, IMG submission 203092) | Salt marsh sediment microbial communities from the Plum Island Ecosystem LTER, Massachusetts, United States - Salt Marsh Sediment SW1602-20 ... | reverse complement strand
CTGTCGGTCGATGGGCGTTACGTGGGCAGAGAATACACCGACGACGGGAATACGCTATCGGCCGCAATCACCGGGCACACGGTATTCAACCTGCGCTACCTTCAGCAGCTCGGCAAGTCCGTGGGATTTTCGCTCGTACTCAAGAATGTGCTCAACTCCGTCTACGAGACTCAGGCGGGCTATCCGATGCCGCCGTTCTCGTTCTGGTCCGGGATTGAGGTGAGGTTGTAGGAGGGTAACTATGGACGGGATCGTGGGAGTGTTTCTCCAGGGAGGGCCCCTGATGTGGCCGCTGCTGCTCTGCTCCCTCCTCGCCGTGACCGTAGTCATCGAGCGTTCGCTGTTTTGGTTTCGCCACGGCAAGGCGCGTGAACAATCGGCCCCTTTGCTCGAGCGTGCTCTCGATCGAATGCGAGAGGGAGACGGAATCGGCGCGGCGTCTCTCCTCCAGTCGTGTAGGACCCCGGCGGCCCGGATGCTCTCCACCGTTTGCGATGGTCAGAGCGAGCCCGCGGTCATGGAGCGGGCGGCGATCCCGATCCTGCGTGCCTGTCGACGGGGGCTGCGGCTGCTCGACACCGTAGTGACGGTGGCGCCGATGCTCGGGCTTCTCGGTACCGTCGTCGGAGTGATCCAGTCATTCGGCTTCGTGGGAGCGTCCAGTGAGGGATCGGCGCTCAACATGAAGGTGGTCGGCGGGGGCATCGCGGAGGCGCTCATCACGACCGCGTTCGGGCTCGCAATCGCAATCATCAGCGTGGTTCCCTACAATTACTTCAGCTCACGCGTACTGCAGGAGGCCGAGGAGCTCTCGTCGCTCGCGACAGAGATGGAGGAGGCGCTGGATCGTGAAGATACCCTCAGGACTTGAGGCCAAGCGTGCACGGGTGGAAATCGTGCCACTCCTCGATGTACTTCTGATCGTCCTCATCTTCCTTCTGTATCTATCTCTTACCTCGACGCACGACCGCTCCATAGAGGTTGCGCTCTCCCCGGGTAGGGGACGACTGGTCAGCCCGGCCGTAACCGTCGTGGTGACGCAAGAAGATCGGATGCTGGTTGAGGGACACGAGGTAGACCCGGCACAGGCCGTCGAACGCGTCACAGCGCTGCTCCGGGAGCGTGGGACGCCGAACGGGCAGATCCTGCTCAGGAGCGATCGGTCCTCACAACTCGGATTGACGGTTGCACTTCTGACGCACCTCGAGGCGGCCGGGCTCGAAAATGTCTCCGTCGAGGTTGACGGGCGATGACCCGGAAGGTCTCCTATGCGGCCTCCTTCGCAGTCTCAGTGGCAATCCATGCGGCGCTTGCAGCCATCGCGATTCTCTCCCTATCGCCCTCCGGCCGTCCCGCCGACCATCCCTCGCGGTTTCATCCGGCGTCGAAGTCTTTTTGGATAACCCTTTCAGCAAATGAGTCAACCCAACCCGAACCGCAACCGGATTCCCCTCAGGTGAAACCGCCTTCACCTCGGAACCTCCGCAATGCGAAGCTCGCGAGCTCACCTGCTTCGAACCCGCCCGAAAAGCGATTACAGACTGCAGTGGAGCGAAGTGCGGCATCGCAGAGCTCGACTACCCCCGCCGACTCCGCCGGGATCGACAGCCGGAAGGCGGCGTCCGGGCAGGTGAGCGAGATCGTGGCGGGTAGGACGGGGGTAGAGGTCGCCAACCGGAGAGCTCCCGAGGGTCCACGCGCCGAATCTCGAGAAGCCTACACGACCGGGCGCGCAGACCCCTCGGACCGCCGTTCGTCTCGCAGCATCGAAATCGGTGACGCCGGACTGACCTCTGACGCCGCGCAATCCCCCGACCGCTCTTCACCGGCCCGTCTGAGAAGCTCGCTTGCTCCCGTCTACCCGCTGCTTGCCCGGCGTCGCGGATGGGAGGGATTGGTGCTCATTCGTGTCGAGCTTGATCAATCGGGCCAGGTTACCCAAGCCGAGGCGATTCTTTCCTCCGGTCACAAGGCCCTCGATTCGGCAGCTCTTTCGGCGGTCGAGAAGGCTCGATTTGCTCCGGCGACGAGGGACGGTCGGCGAATTCCCTCCTCGGTGGTAGTTCCCGTCCGATTTGCTCTCACCGACGGCTCTGGGTAGACGCCGCCACGAGGGTGACCCGCAAAAAGTGGGGACGCCGGTAGGGCAATCGGCTGCCCGTCACTCAGCGCTCCTGCCGACCAGTGCGGCCGAAGGGTCTGAGCGTACCAAATTACCTCCGGAAATCTATGCTCGTAGGTCGAGATCTGAAGCAACAGTGGAGTCACCGCAGTCAACATGATTGGATGTCGAACTGTGATTCGGCTACCCAGCGCGCTGTCAAATGCCATGGAGGTAACATGAACAGTCTGAACTCAATTCTCATTGAGGGAAATCTCACCAAGGACCCGGTGCTCTCCGAGACCCCGAAAGGCACATCCGTATGCAACTTCAGCGTTGCTTCGAACCGCTTCTACAAACAGGAGGACGAGCTTCAGAAGGAGGTTTCTTTCTTCGACGTGGAGGTGTGGTCGCGTCAGGCCGAGGTCTGCGCCGAAACCCTGACGAAGGGGCGCGGCGTGAGGGTCGTCGGCCGACTCAAGCAGGACCGATGGACGGACGAGCAGGGAAATCCGCATGCCCGGGTGAAGATCGTCGGGGAGCACGTCGAGTTCAAGCCCCAGTTCAAGAAGCCCGACGGCTCCGGTGAGGACGGGGAAGAGGCAGTCACCGAGGAGCAGGCGGAGGATATCGAGGAGTCGGCGTCGGTCGCAGAGAAGGTCTGACGAGAGGAGCTCCAAGGAGCGGAGGAGCGGACGGCCCGGCTGCTGCGGGCTGTCGCGCCCTCCACCTCCTTTTTGGGGAATCTCTTGCCGAAAGAAAAGATCCAGAAAGCGCTTGACAAGAATCTCTCAACCTCATATTCTCTTCACATGACTGTTTCTACATATAGAAACACCCAAGGATCATGGGCGCAGGCAGGCTCGCGGTCGATGGCCGCTGCGCAGACAATCACAAACAACGCATGGTGGTGGTCCCTGTAGACCGGGACCATCTTCTGTCATAGCTGCAGGTTCCGGACATCGAGAGGCAACGGAACCTGTTTCGCAAGAGCCGCTACAGGAACCGTAGACCTGTGAGCGGTTTTTTTTGTGCTCCGATCGAATGGAGGAGACAGTGGAATGAGGACGGAAGGGAGGAAATAGATGGCAAGCGTTACGACAAACGGGAGTCAGGAAAAGACTCGTCGAAACAGCATGATCAGCATGATACCTGGCGAACGATTTACCCCGTACACCCTCGCCCGAAAGTTGGGCGCCAAGATGATCCTCGAGTCATCGTCGTTTCAGAAGGGCAAGGAGCGGTATTCCCTCCTTATGGCGGTCGAAGCCTTCAAGATCGTTCAGGAGGGAGACGAGATTTCAATGGAGTGCGACGGCAGACGACTCCCGGTGAAAAGCAGAGGCAAAGACATACTCGACGTGCTGCTCTACTTCGGAAAGCAGCACCGGCCGCTCCACCAGGATCTGCCCGTACCCGCCGGTGGAATCGGTTTCCTCACCTTCGAGTTTGCCTCGAAATGTGACACGATCCATTTCACCGAGAAACCGGATCGACTCGACCTGCCGGACGCATGTTTCCTTTTCGGGCATGTGTTCGTTATATTCGACCATTACACAGACATCATCTATCTCATCGGGCTGAACTACGAAGAGCATCAGATCGATCTCGAGGAAGCGTTGAGGGCGACAGAAGCAAAGATGAACGACCTCGATTTCAATTACCTTGCAGGAAACAGCAAGAGCTATCCGGCCGAATACCGGGCGGACGAGGTTGAACGCAGGAGCTACATGGAGGGCGTCGAGAAGGTTCGCGAGGAGATCATCAAGGGCAATCTCTTGCAGGCGGTGCCGTCGCGCAGGCTCTACATAAAGACCGATCTCCCGGCCCTCGAGGCATACAAGAACCTGCGCTCGAAAAACCCCTCGCCCTACCTGTTCTACCTCGATTTCGGCGGATATCAGCTTTTCGGCGCCTCCCCGGAGGTGCACGTCAAGGTGAAGGACAACAGGGCGATCGTTCGCCCTCTGGCTGGAACACGCCGCCGAGGGGCGACGCCGGAAGAGGACGCCGCGCTCGAAGAGGAGCTCCTCGCGGACGAGAAAGAGCGCGCCGAGCATCTGATGTTGGTCGATCTCGCCCGCAACGATCTGGGACGCATATGCCGTCCAGGCACGGTGCGGGTAACGAAGTCGATGGAAATCGAGCGTTACTCACACGTTATGCACATCGTGTCGCAGGTCGAGGGTGAGCTCGCCGATGATGCGACCGGAATCGACGCGATCCGGGCGACCTTCCCCGCAGGCACGGTAAGTGGGGCACCGAAGATTCAGGCAATTCACGTGCTCGACGGCATCGAGCCCGAGCCGAGACGTTTCTACGCCGGCCTGGTTGGATATATCGAGGCTGACGGGGGAGTGGATACCTGCATCACGATTCGAAGCGGACTGCGAACCCCGGACTATATGGTGCTTCAGGCGGGCGCAGGAGTAGTCTTCGACTCCGACCCCGCTCGCGAATATGAAGAAACCAACGAGAAGCTGCGAGCGCTCGCAACAGTGCTCGGTTTGGAGGTGTAAGCGATGTACCTTCTCATCGACAACTACGACTCGTTCACCTACAACATCTACCAGTACCTGACGGAGCTCACGACGAAGGATGTAATGGTCGTGAGAAACGACCGAATCACGGTAGAAGAGATCGCTGACTTGAAGCCTGAGGCGATCGTTATCTCCCCGGGGCCCGGTCGACCGGAGGACGCAGGTGTGACGGTCGCAACGATTAAAAGCTTCGCGGGCAAGATACCCATTCTCGGGGTCTGCCTCGGGCATCAAGCGATCGGGTACGCCTACGGCGGACGGATCGTCGGTGCCAAGAACATCGTTCACGGGAAGGCCGAGACGATTAAGCTGGACGGCCGCGGGCTGTTCCGTACGCTCCCCGGAAGTGCCACGTTTACGCGCTATCACTCTCTCGTAATCGAACCTGCCAGCGTACCGGAACAACTCGAGGTTACAGCCTGGAGTGAGGACGGCGAGATCATGGGCGTCCGTCACCGAACAGCCGTGATTGAGGGAGTGCAGTTCCATCCCGAGTCGATAGCCTCCGAGTTCGGTAAGAGAATCCTGAAGAACTTTCTCGATTACCAGCGTGAGCCCTATCCGGTGCGGGCCATGCTGACAAAGGTGATCGGTGGTGAGAATCTCACCCAGAGCGAGGCCGAGGGATTCATGAGCGAACTGACCGAGGGCAACCTGAGCAGCTCCAACATCGCGGGATTTCTTGTCGCGCTGAACGCAAAGGGCATCACCCCTGAGGAGATCGCGGGCTGCGCGGCGGTGCTCCAACACAAACGAGTACCTCTCGAGGTGTCGAGCCCAGTGCTCGACACCTGCGGTACCGGAGGCGACGGGCTGGGCACCTTCAACATCTCCTCCTTCGCGGCGCTGATTGCGGCCTCTTGCGGTGCGGTCGTTGCGAAGCACGGGAATCGGGCCGTAAGCTCGCTGAGCGGCAGCGCCGATTTCTACAAGGAGCTCGGCATCCCTATCGATCTGAAACCGGCTGAGTCTGCGAAGCTTATCGAGAGCTCGGGGTTCGCCTTTCTCTTCGCACCGATCTACCATGGGGCAATGCGACACGCCGGGCAGGTTCGCCGCGAGCTCGGCATCAAGACGATCATGAACCTGCTCGGACCCCTGGCAAACCCCGCCGGCGCGCAATATCAGGTGATCGGGGTCTTCGACGAGCGCTTCTGCGTGACCGTGGCCCGGGCTGCGAGCCTCCTCGGGCTCAAACGCGTGATGGTCGTGCACGGTGCCGACGGACTCGATGAAATATCCGTCACCGGCCCGACCCGAATTGTAACGATCGACGAAACCGGACAGATGCGCGACGAGCAATTCGACCCGAAGAGCCTCGGAATTGAAGGCTATAGCGTAGAGGAGCTCCGCGGCGGATCGGCGCAGGACAATGCCCGGGTTGCGTTGGAGCTCCTCGAAGGAACGGGCCCGGTCGCCGTCCGAGAGGCGGTGCTGGTCAATGCAGGCGCAGCGTTGACTGTGTACGGAATCGCAGAGACAATTGGCGACGGTTACCGTCTCGCACGTGAAGCGCTCGAAACGGGCAATGTGAAGCGGAAGCTCGCATCAATCAAGGAGGCTGGAGCCGTCTATGAGCATCATGGCTGAAATCGTAGAGACACGACGCACGCGGATCGAACGTGAGGGCTTCAACCTCGGTACCAAGGTTCCAGAACGTCGGGCGGCTCCGCTTGTTCCGTTTGGGCGAGATCCGTTCGTCATTTGTGAGATAAAGCGGCGCTCTCCCTCGCGAGGTGATATCTCGGCCGACCTCGACGCCCCGTCGCAGGCGGCGCGATACCTGGCGCAGGGAGCCCGAACCGTCTCGGTCCTTACCGAGGAGGACCACTTTCACGGATCACTCGCCGACCTCATGGCCGTCAAATCCGAGTATCCGAACCTCTGTGTCCTTCGCAAGGATTTTCTTCTCTCTGAGGAAGATGTGGAGGTCTCCTACCGCGCCGGCGCCGACGCTATCCTTCTCATCACCGGCATACTCGACATAGGAACGCTCACGCGCATGTACCAACGCGCCCATCACCTCGGGATGTCCTGCCTCGTCGAGGTGCATACCGACGAAGACGTGGAGAAGGCCTCCAGGATCGAGCCTCGTTTCACCGGTATCAACTCACGAGATCTCCGTACCTTCACCGTCGACCTCGCCCTTCCTCTGCAGCTGCAGGCGCGCATCGGATGGGAGACTTCCCTCGTGTTCGAATCCGGCATGCACACTCGTGAGCACGCCGCGTTCGCCACCTCCTCCGGCTTCTGCGGTATACTCGTCGGAGAAGCGGTGGTGCGTGAGCCTGCCCTGGTCGGAGAGCTCATCGCCGGCGTGGCGGAGGGCAGTCGTGGGGAAGCTGTAAACGACTCCGGCGAGGCCTCGGCCGGCCCCGGTAACCGGAGCTTCTGGAGGACGCTCTATTCGCGCCGACGGCGCGGAAGGCCCCTCGTCAAGGTCTGCGGTGTCACGAATCAAGAGGACGCGCTGCTGGCCGACGAGCTTGGTGCGGACCTGATCGGTTTCGTGCTCGCACCGTCCAAACGGCGCGCCTCGCCGGTCGTCGTACGCGAGATTGGCACAACGCGGGCATTGAAGGTCGGGGTTGTTGTCCTCGACGCCGGCAGCCGGATTCTCGACGCCGAGGTCCTGGAGCTTCTCGCCTCCGGCCGTCTCGACGCCATTCAGTTTCACGGCGACGAGGCGCCGGAAGAGTGCTATCACCTTGCATTCCCGTACTTCAAAGCCCTACAATTGAAGGACGCGGACGACTGCAAACGGATGGCAGCCTACCGGTGTCCGCGGGTGCTCATCGACGCACGCACCGCCGGCCTACGCGGCGGAACCGGGACGCAGGTGGGGGACGCGATCATTTCCGAGGTCAAACGACGAGGACCACTCTGGTTGGCCGGGGGACTCGGACCGGAAAACGTCGGCGAAATCCTGCTCAAACACTCGCCGGAGCTGGTCGACGCATCGAGCCTACTGGAGTCGGAGCCCGGCAAGAAGGATCCAGATCGGCTCGGACGATTCTTTTCGGAGATAGAGCGTGTAGGCGCCGAGGTTGCAGGAAGCAAATGAAGATCTACAACGATTTCTTCGGCGAGTTCGGCGGCAGATACGTCGCCGAGGTGCTCCGCGCACCCCTCGATGAGCTCGAGCACGCGTTCCTCGAGGCGATGGATGACCCCACATTCACGGGGGAGCTCCAGAGCCTCCAGAAGTCCTACATCGGAAGACCGACCCCGTTGCTCTTCGCCGAGAATGCCACCCGAGAGGCCGGCGGCGCAAAAATCTACATCAAGCTCGAGGGGCTCGCCAACACAGGCGCACACAAGATCAACAACGCAATTGGGCAGGGACTGCTGGCGAAGCGCATGGGAAAGACCCGGATCATTGCCGAGACCGGGGCCGGCCAGCACGGAGTGGCAACCGCGGCCGTCTGTGCGAAGCTGGGGCTGGACTGCCGCGTCTACATGGGCGATGTCGACATGGAGCGCCAGCATCCCAACGTCTTCTGGATGGAGCTTTTCGGTGCGGAGGTCGTTCCCGTCCATTCGGGGTCTCGGACCCTGAAAGACGCAGTCAACGAGGCTATGCGCGACTGGGCTGCGAGCTTCACCGACACCCACTACCTGCTCGGTTCCGCGCTCGGCCCGTCGCCCTTTCCCGATATGGTTCGGGAGTTTCAGTCGGTCATCGGCCGTGAAACCCTCCACCAGGCGGCCGAGCTCGGGATCGACGTCGCGGCCCTCGTCGCATGTGTCGGCGGCGGTTCCAACGCGATCGGGTTCTTCTCACCCTACCTTGAGGAGGACTCTCCCAGGCTCATCGGCGCGGAAGCCGGTGGAAGGGGGAGCGGTCCGGGAAACAACGCGGCCCGTATGTCGGGCGACGGCAGCCCGGGAATCGTTCAGGGCTACAAGAGCCTGTTCCTTTTGGACGAGGACGGCCAGGTACAGCCGACACATTCCGTTTCTGCCGGTCTCGATTATCCGGGGATCGGTCCGCAGCTCGCTCATCTCGGACGCGCCGGACGAGTGGAGTTCACGACCGTGGAAGACTCTGAGGCTATAGAGGCTCTGCGTTTCTTCGCGCGCAACGAAGGGGTTGTCTTCGCCCTCGAGTCGGCCCATGCCGGCGCGGCGGCACTCAAGCTCGCGCCGACACTTCCGCGCGAGAAGGCGATCGTGGTCAACATGTCGGGACGCGGAGACAAGGACCTCTTTATCACGGCGAGGGAAATCGATCCGGGGAACTGGTACTCCTTTCTGGAGCACGAGACCGGGGCCTGCCGGGTGCTGCGAGGCGTTTCAAGATGAGCACATACGAGAGAGCAGTGCAGCTTGGATCCGTCACCGAACGCGCCGGAGCGACGCTCATGGCCCACATGATTGCCTATTTCCCGAATCGAGAGATCTCCGTGGATATCGCGCGGGGACTCGCCGCCGGCGGAGCCTCCTACCTCGAGCTGCAGTTCCCCTTCAGCGATCCCTCAGCGGACGGCAGCCTCATCCAAACTGCGGGAACCGCCGCCCTCGAGTCGGGCTTCACCGTTCGAGGCGGATTCGAGCTCGTTCGCGAGATCGTATCTCAAACCGGGCTGCCGGTCTTCATCATGAGCTACGGGAATCTCGTTTTCCGAAAGGGTACCGACAGCTTCGTGAGGGAGGCGAAGTCCGCCGGCGCGAGCGGATTGATCGTGCCGGATCTGCCGCCCGGCAACGATGAGGGATTGTATCTCGCCGGAAGGGCGCACGGGGTAGAGATTGTTCCCGTCGTGGCTCCGTCGGTGAGCGATTCTCGCCTCACCCGAATCTCAGAAGAGAACCCTCTCTACCTCTATGCCGCGCTGCGTCTCGGAATCACCGGAAGCTACACGGAGATAGGCGAGGAGAATCTTGCATTCCTTGCTCGATTGAAGAGGATCGGATCGCGTATTGTCGCCGGTTTTGGAATCAGCTCGCCTGAACAAGTTCGATCTCTCGCACCACATGTCCACGCGCTTGTGGTCGGCTCGGCCTTCGTCAAGACTATCCTCGATGCAGTGGAGAGAGAAGAGCTATCCGGGCTGAAGAGCAGACTGGCGGCACAGGCCGATGCCCTCGTATCAGGAGGTGTCTGATAGGTGAAGAGCCGCCCTCTCAGCGAGGAGGAAGTGGAGCAGGCGGTCAAGAAGATCCGACAGCTCTACGACGATTACATCATCACTTTCACAAAGCCGTTTCGCCTCAAGAACCAGTTCGAGGACCGCTATTTCGAGGCGCGAAAGTCCCGTATCGACCTCACCCACTTCGTGATCGCCGAGATCGAGGTCGTCCGTCGCCTGAAGCACAATGAGGAACAGAAGCTCATCGAACAAGAGGAGAAGCGTTTCAAGAAGCGGACAAAATCGAAGGGGAGCCGCGGACTTGCCGACCGGGTCCTCGAGCAACATAGGAAACAGATCGAGAAGTACCCCGATCTGAAGATGGACCCGCGAGCCTCCTATGAGATCAAAAAGCTCTTCGGCGCCCTCGATTCCTTCGAGAGACAGTACTGGCCGCCGTTCGAAACCCTTCTGCGCCGTCTTTACCCTTCCTATTATGCAAACCCGAGAATCGATCTGGAGCCTCGAATGTACGCCCTCTGTCCGGGTGCCGGTGCCGCCCCTCCGATCATCAGCCGCTACGAGGCGCTGTTGCTGCGGATACCGCGAAGCATGAACGATGTCGAATGGGAGGAGAAGCGACTGGTGGTGGAAGCGGCATTCCTCCTCCACCACCTGTCGAAGGTGATTTCGGAGCTTCCCCTAGCCGACTGCAGCGAAGAAGAAAAGGAAACAGTAGAAAAGGCGAAGGGATTCGTGCATACTCTCATCGAGGACTTTCGTTTGAAAGATCTCAAACCAGCGAACCTCGGAGGTTAGCAGATGTCACACGAAGTGGAGCTCACGAATGACAACTTCGATGCCGAAGTGATGAAATCCGATACCCCGGTGCTCATTGACTTCTGGGCCGAATGGTGCGGCCCCTGCAAGATGATCGATCCGATCGTCGAGGAACTGGCCGAGGCCTACGAAGGAAAGATCAAGGTCGGCAAGGTGAATGTCGACGAGCAGGGCGACATAGCCGCAAAATACGGAATAGTCAGCATCCCTACGCTCCTGGTTTTCAAGGACGGAGAGATCGTTAACCGCCAGGTCGGGGCCGTGCCTCGCCCGACGATCGAGGGCCTCTTCAAGGAATTCGTATAGCGCCGGCTCCTCCGCACATCATGGTACGTAGACCTCGTCCGAGTTGACTTCCCCGAAGGTGGAGCCGCTCGTCGGGGTTATGTGCCAGTCAGCTCTCGAGTCGCTGTCGCCGGCGTTGCTCCCGCGACACATCGAGCGCGTTGCGGTGGAGGGGTCGGGGTCGACGGCGTCTTCCGGGGCAATGTGTGCGCCGTTGCGTTTCCACTGTCCGCTCGGCTCGAGCTCCAATACACGCTCGTAGACGTCGCGTGAGCCGAAGCCACCATAGTTGGAGTCCGAATCCGAGGTGCGGTTGCTGTAGACCACAGCGTCGATGATATCCCCGCCCGGACAACGAAAAAGCGAAAGGACGCCGTTGTTGCCCGAGAGACCGTCTCCGCGCTCGACCCAGAGGTCGTAGGCCGCCAGGGAAGCATCCAGTCCACCGGAAAGGTCGGTCAGTTCGACCTCGTCGATCTCTTCAGCCAGACCTTGCGGTTTGAAATGCACAAGCAGATAGTCCCCCGCTTCCACGTCGATGGAAGGCAGCACAATCCTGTTGTCCCAGTTGCCGGGCATTCCTTCGTAGAGGCACATCCCTGCAGTATTGCCGGATTCGAGGACCAACAGCTCGACGAGATCGGGATGGGTCGTCGAGCCTTGGGTGATGAACTCGTTGATGAGGAGGGCAGGCACGTCCGGATTGAACCCGTAGAAGCTCGTGATGACCGAGGTGCTGTTCCCGCACGTGTCCTCCACCGAGGCCTCGATGGCGTAGGCCGTCCCGACGGCCTGGTTCGAGGACAAAGTCACCACGAGCTCACAGTCCTCTCCTCGTACCGATTCGATATCGACATTCGGGGTAAGAGAGACGCTCTTCGGAAGGGCGACGACGGTCTCATCGAAACGCAGAACGACACGCCTCGAATCTCGCGCCAGAGCCCCGAGGAACTCGGGCGGGTGGAGGTCCACCTCGACCAGGGTACGGTAGTCCGGGATGGGACCGCAGGCGGCTCCGAGCCAAACCGAAGCAAGCGCCGCCAGGCCGAGCTTGAAAATCCTCGGCCCCAGCTCATTTCTTTCCATGTTCAACACTGATTACTGGGTGTTTTTTTCTCCCACTTCATGTATCATGGAGCTGCGTGAGGAGGACCGTGCAGACATGGCGGAAAATACTCTATTCAGCAAGTACGGGACATTGGTCGATTCGGGAAAGGTCATCTTCAGGGAAAACGACGAAGGCGATCAGATGTACATCATCCAGGAAGGGACCGTACGCATCAGCAAGCAGATAGGCGGCAAGGAGCATATTCTCGCAGTTCTTGGCAAAGGTGACTTCTTCGGAGAGATGGCGATCGTCAACCGAGCGGTTCGGACTGCGACGGCCACCGCAGTCGGTACAGTACATCTCCTATCTTTCAACCGCGAAGGATTTCTCGGGATGATCGAGAAAAACGCAAGAATCGCGTTGAATATCATCGACAAGCTGTGCCGGAGACTCCAACAGGCAGACCTGCAGATTCATCATCTTGTCCGTAAGAGCGCCCGCGGGCTGATGGCGCTCAACCTCTACTACGCTTTTGCCGAGCAGGGATTCGAGAAGGGTGCTCTCGACTACGTCAAGGTTGCTCGCGATATCTCGCTCAGCCTCGAGGTTCCGTCCGACTCGGTGGTGGCGTTCTTTGAGGAGCTGCGAGCGGCCGGAACCATCGAAATCGCCGAGAACAAGGCGATACTCCGAGACAAGGAGAAGCTCGCAACCCTCGGCGAAGGTGTCGCGGCAGGCAAAGGATAGTCTCGGCAAGCCCGTAGTCGCGACCGCCTTCGGGAATTCAGTGCTGTTTGCGCTACAATTCACTGGAGAAGCGAGCAATCAAACAAGAAGGCAGAAAATGTGCGGTATAGTTGGATATACAGGCCTCAAGCCGGCGGCACCGATTCTCCTCGAGGGACTCAAGCGGCTGGAATACCGCGGGTACGATTCGGCCGGAATCTGTGTCGGCGACGATCATACCCTCTCGATCGTGAAGAAGAAGGGAAAGATCAAGGATCTGCGCGGAGCAGTCCCGAAGGATATCCACGGGACCTACGGAATCGGCCACACGCGATGGGCAACCCACGGCGGAGTGACCGATATGAACGCCCACCCTCACAGCGACTGCAGTGGCAAGGTGACGATCGCCCACAACGGAATCATAGAGAATTTCGGCCCTTTGAAAGAGAAGTTGGAAAGCGAAGGACACCAGTTCAAGTCCGAGACCGATTCGGAAGTCATCGCCCATCTTGTTGAGAGCTGCTACGATGGAGACCTCGAGCGGGCGGTCAAAGAGGCCCTTGCCCTGCTGAAGGGGACATACGGTATCCTCTGCCTGCATGCCGACGAGCCCGGGCGGGTCGTGGGGGCGCGAAACGGCTCTCCGCTTGTCCTCGGAATCGGCGAGGGGGAGATGTTCCTCGGATCCGACGTTACGGCGATGATGGCCTACACGAAACAGGTCGTCTATCTCGAGGACGGCGAAATCGTCACCGTAAGGCCGGACGGCTTCGAAACCTCGGATCTCAATGACAACAGCATCACGAAGACGATCGAGCAGGTGGGCTGGAACCTCGAGGAGATCGAAAAGGGCGAATTCGAAACCTTCATGGAGAAGGAGATCTTCGAGCAGCCCGAGTCGATTCTGCGCGCGATGCGCGGGCGCCTCGATACCGAGCTCGCCACCGGTCACCTCGGAGGGCTCAATCTCACGAACAAGGAGCTCCTCAACATAGAACGCGTGAAAATCGTCGCTGCCGGGACCTCCTACCACGCCGGTATGGTAGGAGCCTATCTCCTCGAGTCACTTGCGCGAATTCCGGCCTCCGCGGAGCTCGCGAGCGAGGTGCGCTACCGCAACCCGCTCGTGGAGAGGGGAGCGCTGCACTTCGTCGTATCCCAGTCGGGAGAGACGGCCGACACGCTCTATGCGATGAGAGAGCTCCAGCGCAAAGGCGCAACCGTCCTCGGAATCTGTAACGTCGTCGGCTCGACGATAGCGCGAGAGACCGACGGAGGGGTCTACATCCACTCCGGTCCCGAGATAGCGGTCGCCTCGACGAAAGCCTTCACCTCGCAGATAACGGTCTTCTACCTCTTCACCCTGCTGATGGCCAGGATGCGCGACATGTCGATCGAGGCGGGGCAGGGCATCTGCAAGGACCTCGGGTCGGTCCCTTCGCTGGTTCGCGAAATCCTCGACGAAAGCGAATCGATACGGGAGCTTGCGAAGAAGTACTCGTGGGCGAAAGACGTTCTCTTCCTCGGACGGGGAATCAACTATCCCGTTGCCCTCGAAGGCGCGCTCAAGCTGAAGGAGATCTCCTACATTCACGCCGAGGGCTACAGCGCGGCGGAGATCAAACATGGTCCGATTGCTCTAATCAACGAACACACTCCGTGCATCTTCCTCGTGCCTGACGACCGCCTGCGCGATAAGGTCATCTCCAACATCAAGGAAGTGAAGGCACGAAACGGCAAGGTCATCGCAATCGCGGTTCGCGGCGACACGGAAATCGAATCCCTCGTCGACGACGTGATAACCGTGCCGCGAGTACACGAGCTGATCTACCCATTTCTCATGGTGGTGCCGTTGCAGCTTTTCGCCTACTATACGGCACTCGTGCTCGGAAGGGACGTCGATCAGCCTCGCAACCTTGCCAAGAGCGTCACGGTTGAATAGCGGCAGTAGACGTACCCTTTTCGTAGCACTCTTTTGCATCCTCCTGGCGGTTCTCCCGGGCGCACTCTTCGCAGAAACGACCGAGATTCTCGCCACCGGGCCCGACGCGAAGAAGGGCATACCCTATCTCTCCCCGAATGTAGTGCCCTATTTTGCCGTCACCTACCGCACTGCACATCAAGAGAGCACAGCGAGCCGGGCCGCGGCGGCCCCTGCGGAGGCGGCCGGAAACAGCGCAGCCGCATCGAGGTCCGGCGGCGCCGCACCTGCGGCTCCACAATCGGAGAACGACATTCGGGTGCTCTACACGGAGACCGAAGTAGCGATCTATTCCTCCTGGAAACCCGCTCCCTGCGGCAGCCTGGGAATGCTCGAGGTGGAGCAGGAACCCCGGGTTCTCTTCTTTCAGGATCGCGCCGGCAGGTCCCTCTTCTTCGTCTTCCCGTCCTCCTATCCGAGCCCCTGCGCCTTCGTGACCACCTTCATCAATCGGTTCAACTACTTCCTTGGCGTCACGCAGAACTCCGCACTCTCCTCCTTTCCCGCGGTTCTGCAGATCCCCTGAGGTTCTCGAACAGATCACGCTCATCGCAGTCATAGATCGACGAATATTTCACAACAGAGCGGAAGTTTCCCTTGTATTCCAACGATTTTCATGGTACCATGCGTTAGTAACGCACGTTAGTTACGCGTGAGCGCATTGCCGCTCACAGAATCCAAAAATCAAAGGAGTGCATTGATGAAAAGAATCGTAGTCGTGTTCGCCATGCTACTCTTCTCATCGCTACTCGCTTTTGCCGGAGGATCGACGGAAGCTCCCTCCTCGAGCGGCCAGACTTCAAGCACAACGATGTCGTCGAGTGGCCAGATTGGCGGTTCAGTCTCCATGCTGGCGGTGTGGGGCGGCAACGAGCTCGACATCTTCAACAACATGGTGAAACCGTTCGAGGACAAGACCGGTGTGAAGGTCCAGTACGAAGGAACTCGTGACATCGACGCGGTCTTGACGACCCGGGTGCAGGCAGGCAATCCGCCGGACGTCGCGGGTCTTCCGGGCCCCGGCAAGATGGCTGAATTCGCACGCCAGGGGAAACTGGTCGACCTTGCAACGGTTCTCGACATGTCCAGGATGAAGAAGGACTATGCGCAGGGTTGGCTCGATCTCGGATCGGTCAACGGGACGCTCGTCGGCGTCTTCATGAAGACCTCCCTCAAGGGATTGGTCTGGTACGACCCGCAGCATTTCAAGGCAGCCGGTCTCACCATTCCGACGACATGGGACCAGTTGATGCAGGAATCGAAGCAGCTCGCCGACAAGGGCGTAACCCCCTGGGCGGTCGGCCTCGAAAGCGGCTCCGCAAGCGGTTGGCCCGGAACGGACTGGCTGGAAGCCATCTTCCTGAAGATGTACGGACCGAAGCTCTACGAGCAATGGTATCAAGGCAAGCTTCCGTGGACCTCGCCTCAGGTGAAGAAGGTCTGGGAGACATGGGGTCAGATCGTCGCGAATCCGAAGATGAGCTACGGCGGCAGCCAATATGAGCTGTCCACGAACTTCGGCTCGGCCTTCAACCCGATCTATCAGAATCCCCCGAAGGCCTACTTCCTGCTCCAGGCGACCTTCATCCAGAGCTTCATCCAGAAGGCGTTCCCTGACCTGAAACCGGTGACGGACATCAACTTCTTCGCCTTCCCGTCGATCAACTCGCAGTACTCGAAGTCAGTCGAGACAGCTGGCGACCTGGTCGGTGAGTTCAACAAGACGCCGCAGGCGAGCGCGCTTGTCAACTACTTCACCACTGCTCAGGCCCAGGACTACTGGGTGAAGGCGGCCGACGGCATCTCTCCGAACCGTCAGGTCCCGCTCTCCGACTACCCGGACGAGCTCTCCCGGAACGCGGCCCAGATCCTGACCTCGGCGGACATCGCCGTCTTCGACGCATCCGACATGATGCCGAGCAAGATGAACAACGCCTTCTGGTCTGCGGTCATGAACTACGTTGCCAATCCCGGCAACCTCGACAGCATCCTCGCAAACCTCGATCAGGTTCGCAAGGACGCCTACAGCAGCAACTAAGCAGCTTTCTCTACGCGGGGAGCAACCGCTCCCCGCGCTCTCTCTCGAGTAGCTCCCATCCCAAGCGGTGATCCGCGTGCGGCCGCAGACTGCCGCGACGGTGGAGGAAGTAAGGGGGAAAAAGTGATTGGTTTACGAGTCCTCTGGGCAATTATCGCTATTGCGGGGGTTCCCCTCGTCCTAGTCGGATATCTGTTTCTCGTAGAACGGGGCCTCCTGAAAACGAAGATAGAGCGGCGCAACAAGGTGCGTCCGTGGTTGTGGCTTCTGCCACCCTTCATTCTTCTGGCCGCGTTCCTGATCTATCCAGTTATCAACACGTTTGTCTTGAGCTTCTTGAACGCCAACTCGACGAAGTTCATCGGCATCAAGAACTACGCCTACATCTTCACAGACAACAGCATGCTCATCGTCCTGCGGAACAACCTTCTCTGGTTGGTCTTGTTCACGCTCGTGACCGTGACCGTCGGGCTTCTCATCGCCGTCCTCACCGACCGCGTTCGCTATGAGTCCGTGGCAAAGGCGCTCATCTTTCTCCCGATGGCGGTGTCGTTCACCGCCGCCAGCGTCATCTGGAGATTCATGTATCAGTTCCAGCCGAAAGGGCAGACCCAGGTCGGAACCGTCAACGCGATCCTCTCCATCTTTCCGAACTTCCAACCGCAGGCCTGGCTCTCCAATCCCTCGGAGAACAACTTCGCGCTCATAATCGTCGGGATCTGGATGTGGACAGGTTTCGCGATGGTCATCCTCTCGGCGGGGTTGAAAGGAATACCCGATTCCCTCCTCGAGGCGGCGCGGATGGACGGAGCGAACGAGCTCCAGATCTTCTTCAAGGTGACGATTCCACTCCTGTGGTCGACGATCACGGTCGTCACGACCACTCTGCTCATCAACGTCCTGAAGATATTCGACATCGTCTACGTCATGACGAACGGAAATCTCGGAACGGAGGTCATCGCCAACCGTATGTATAAAGAAATGTTCAATTATCAGAACTTCGGCCGGGCGAGCGCGATCGCCGTGATCCTGCTTATCGCCATCATCCCGGTGATGGTGCTCAACATCAAACGCTTCGGACAGCAAGGAGGCAGGTGATGGCAAACCAGATAGTACGGGGTCGTCGAAGCGGTTTTGCTCAGGTGCTCACTCAGGCTGCCACTCGCGGTCCCCTCCACATTATCATCATCGTGATCTGTGCGATCTGGATCGTTCCGTCGCTCGGGCTGTTCGTCTCCTCGTTCCGGCCGGCGAACCTGATTTCCACCACCGGTTGGTGGCGTGCCTTCACCACCCCGTTCAAGTTCACCCTCGAGAACTACGGGCACGTGTTGACACAGAGCAACATGGGACGCAGCTTCTTCAACAGCCTGCTCATCGCGGTCCCCGCCACCGTCATGCCGATCATGATCGCCGCCTTCGGTGCCTACGCCTTTGCCTGGATGCGCTTTCCGGGTCGAAACGTGCTCTTTCTGGTGGTGGTCGGGCTACTGGTCGTACCGCTGCAGATGACACTCATTCCGGTTTTGCACTTCTTCGTTGCGCTTCACCTTACCGGAACCTTCCCGGGCATCTGGTTGGCGCATACCGCGTACGGCCTGCCGTTCGCGATCTACCTCCTCCGCAGCTTCATCGGCGAGCTGCCGGGAGAGATGTTCGAGTCGGCCTCCCTCGACGGGGCCACGCACGCGCAGATATTCTTTCGACTCGTTCTGCCCACATCCGTACCTGCGATTTCATCACTCGCCATCTTTCAGTTCATGTGGGTATGGAACGATCTGCTGATCGCCTTGATCTACCTCGGAGGAAATCCCCCGGTAGCACCGATGACCGTGACGATAAGCAATATGGTCAACTCATACGGCGGGGACTGGCAGTACCTGACCTCTGCCGCCTTTATCTCGATGATTCTACCGCTGGTCGTCTTTTTCTCGCTTCAGAAGTACTTTGTTCGCGGAATTCTCGCCGGGTCGGTGAAAGGATAGGCGGGCGGCGGTGTTGTGGATGACGACTGATGGCTTCGAAGAAAGTATCTTCAGAGGATGTAGCCCGGAAAGCCGGGGTGTCGAGGACGACCGTGTCGTTCGTTCTCAACAACACTCCCGGCAAGACGATCTCGGAGGAGACGCGACGAAGAGTACTTGACGCTGCGAGCGAGCTCCGATATACGCCGAATGAGAGGGCGCGTACCATAGCGATGGCGAAGCATTTCTCGATCGGCTTTTTCATTCCGCACTCGGGGTACCTGTCGTCCGACGCGTACATAATTCGAGTAATCGAAGGGATGACGCCTGTCTTGAACAAGAACAGGTTCCAGCTCGTGCTCCAGCCGCTGAAACTGCAGGAGATGAACTACCTGCAACTTGCGCGCCAGGACAGCGTAGACGGAATCATCCTGATGAACACCCACGACGACGACAAGGGGCTATCGGAGGTCATCTCCGGGGGGTTCCCCCTCGTGGTCATCGGTTCGATCAGGAACCGCGACGTCTGCCAGATCGACATCGACAACCGCTCGTCGGCCGCAGTCGCCGTCAACTACCTCATCGATCTCGGCCATCGTGACATCGGGATGATCGTGCACGCCCCGCTGTCGTACTACGCGGCACGGCACCGTTACGACGGATTTCGCGTGGCCCTCGAAAACGCCGGCTACCGCGTAGGGAAGCAATGGGTCAAAGAGGCGAATCTAACGGAGGAGAGTGGATACCGGGCGATGAATGAAATACTCAGTCTCGATCGCCTCCCGACCGCCATGTTCGCGGGAAACGACGTTGTAGCGTACGGGGCGATACAGGCAATCAAAGACAAGGGGCTCCGTATCCCTGAAGATATCTCCGTCGTTGGGTTCGATGACGATTCGCTGTCACGCTATCTGAATCCGCCCCTGACGACGATGACCAACCCGGCGGCGAGCCTTGGGGCCGAGGCTGCTGGGCTCATTATCAGCATCATGCATGGACGGCGTCCTGCCGAGCTATCGAAGCTGGTGCCGACCTCGCTTGCGGTTCGCGAAAGCTGCAGAGATCTTCGCAGGAGCGTGGGGTTAGGGCGATGAGTCTCAAAGACTACTCCTATCCGTTGGACGAATGGAAGATCCGCGAGATTCATTTCGAGCCCGCCATGATGGGACGCAATGAGACCATATTTGCGCTCGGCAACGGGCATCTTGGAATGCGCGGCAACTTCGAAGAGGGCTACTGCAACGTAACGAACGGCACCTATCTCAATGGGTTTTTCGAGGAATCTCCTATCATCTACGGCGAAACCGCCTACGGCTATGCGAAGAATCGACAGGTGATGTTGAACGTCGCCGACGCGAAGGTCATTCGACTCATCGTGAACGGCGAACCGTTCAACCTGAGCACCGGCAATATTATCGCCTACCAACGCACGCTCGATCTCTCGACGGGTATGTTGAGTCGGGAAGTTCGCTGGGTCTCACCCGGCGGGAAGCTCATCGAGCTTAAGATCCGTCGACTCGTTTCCCTCGAACGACGTCACATCGCAGCAATCGATTACGAGCTGGCTGCCATAGGAGGCGAGACCAGCATCGAGATAGAATCTATCATCAACGGCAAGGTCACCAACCAATCGGGGAGGGAGGACCCCCGAATCGGCACGCGTCTCGACGGCCGCGTGCTTCTGACCTCGCGCTGTGAAGTTGACGGATCGGATGGTCTGCTCCTTCAGCAAACACGGACCACGCAGTTGACGTTGGCATGCGCGATGGCCCACTCCATCGAGACCGACGGCACCTCCGACGATGTCTCCATGGACTCTCGCTGTGATGAAGAGGAGGAACAGTCAATCGTCCGCTTCAGGCGAAATCTCGGAAAGAACCAATCGATCAGGCTCCAGAAATTCATGGCATACTGCAGCTCGCGGGACGTCGTCTCGGGAGATATCGAGTCAGTCGCCCAGGACGAGGTCAGACGGGCACGAGAGACTAGCTTTTCCGGCCTTGCGGCGGAGCAGGCGGCCTACGTGAAGCGCTTCTGGGCGACCGCCGACATCGAGGTGCGCGGCGACGACGCCGTGCAGCAGGGACTGCGTTTCAACATTTTCAGTCTTCTTCAGTCGGCCGGCCGCGACGGCAAGACGAGCATCGCCGCGAAGGGGCTCACCGGGGAGGGGTACGAAGGGCACTACTTCTGGGATACTGAGATCTACGTGCTGCCGTTCTTCATCTACTCAGACCCGGAGATCGCGCGTTCCCTCCTACTCTTTCGTTGCGGTATTCTCGATAAGGCCCGCAACCGGGCCGCTGAAATGAGCCAAACGGGAGCGCTCTTTCCTTGGCGGACCATCGGTGGGGAGGAGACCTCCCCCTACTATCCGGCGGGAAGCGCTCAATATCACATCGACGCGGATATCGTCTTCGCGTTGAAGAAATACCTCAACGCCCACTCGGATGGCGAGCTCCTGGGACGCAGGGCGGCCGAGCTGATCTTCGAGACCGCTCGGCTCTGGAGCGATCTCGGAGATTGGCTTCCGGCTCGCGGTAAACGGCACCCCGGTCCGGTCACCCGGAGCGAAGAAGATGCGGCCCGCGAGAACCATACCGGTTCGCCCGACCTTTTCGATACCCCGGACCGGTACCCGGGGCGACTCTTCTACATCAACGAAGTGACCGGGCCTGACGAGTATACCGCGCTGGTAAACAACAACACCTATACCAATATGATGGCGCAGTTCAATCTCGAGACGGCGGTCGAGGTGGCACGCCATCTGCGCGATAATGAGCCGGAGGAGTATCGACGCATCTCGCAGTCGATCGGACTTGATGACAATGAGATAGACCGCTGGCGCGAGGCGGCAGCCAAGATGTTCATCCCATACGATCCTGAACGCGGCATCTGCGCGCAGGATGACGCCTTTTTCAACCGGGCTCAATGGGATTTCAGAGGCACTCCGAAGGAGAAATACCCCCTTCTGCTCAATTTCCATCCGCTCGTCATCTACCGGTATCAGGTGCTGAAACAGCCTGACGTCGTCCTCGCACAGGTCCTCCGCGGCGACCGTTTCTCGTTTGCGGAAAAGAAGAGGAACTTCGACTACTACGACCCGCTTACCACCGGAGACTCCTCGCTTTCACCCTGTATCCAGAGCGTCGCAGCGGCCGAGCTCGGCTACACCGAGCAGGCATATCGCTATTTCATGCGAACGGCTCGGATGGATCTCGACGACATCAATCGCAACGTGGTGGACGGCGTGCACACGGCGGCAATGGCAGGGACCTGGATTTCCCTTGTCTACGGATTCGCCGGCATGCGCGATTACGACGGTCACCTGACCTTCGATCCGCGTCTGCCTGCGGAGTGGAGCTCTCTTCGACTGAAGCTCGTATACAGAGGGATGCTGCTGTCAGTCGACATCAGCCACAAACGCACGCGGTTTGAGCTCGAGCCTTGGAGCCGGCAACCGGAAAGGGGCGCTGAGGAGGCGAACCAGGTGCGGGATATCACGATCGAATATCGCGGCAAGCCCGTAGCGATCGAGGCAGGGAAGACCGTCTCACTGTCTGCCCACCCAGCTCTCGAGTGCGTCGTGTTCGATCTCGACGGCGTCATCACCGACACCGCCGAGTACCACTTTCAGGCCTGGAGCAGGATCGCCGAGGAAGCTGGGGCACCGATCGACCGCAAGTTCAACGAACGGCTGAAAGGGGTCGGTCGAATGGAAAGTCTCGACCTCATTCTCGATAGCGGTGGGAAGCACCTCGGTCAGGAGGAAAAACTAGAGCTCGCCGATCGTAAGAACGGCTACTACCGCGAGCTCATCGCCGCTATCACTCCGGATGACCTTCTGCCGGGAGTGGCGTCACTCCTCGAAGCGCTGAAATCGAAGGGAATAAAAATCGCCATCGCCTCGGCGAGCCACAACGTTTGGGAGGTGGTCAAGCGGCTTCAGATCGGAGAGACGCTCGACTTCATTGTGGACCCGGAGTCGGTCGCAAAGGGAAAGCCCGATCCTGAGGTATTCATGCGAGCGGCGGAGAGCCTCGGGCTCCCGTTCGAGAATTGCGTCGGAGTTGAGGATGCACAGGCGGGGATCGACGCGATCAAGGCGGCGCGTATGTTTGCAGTCGGGATCGGCAGCGATCTGGTCGGGGCCAACTGGATATTGTCCGACACTCGCGGACTCACCCTCGACGGATTGCTCGATCGATTCCAGATCTTTGCCGCCTCGCGTCGGTGAGCGTGTGTTTCCCGCTGCATGCCTTGCCTTGACTTTTCCACGAGCGCTCCGTATTCTGACGCTGTATGAACCTGAGAAAGGTGCTCTCGAAGTCTGTAATATCCTGTGATCTCCCGGGGACAAGGAAGAACGAGGTCATCGAAGCCCTCATGGATATCCTGATGACCACCGGGAAAGTGCGGGATCGGGAAGCTGCAATGAGGTCGATCCTCGACCGCGAACAGAAGATGTCTACCGGAATTCAGAACGGGGTCGCGATTCCCCACGGTAAGACTGATGTGGTCGACGATCTCGTTGCCTGCTTCGGCATAAGAAAGGAAGGTATCGACTTCGACGCGCTCGACGGCGAGAAGAGCAGGATCTTCATCATGACCCTGTCACCTGTGAATCGCTCCGGACCTCATGTCCAGTTCCTCGCCGAGATCAGTCAACTGCTCACCGACGCTGAGAAACGAGAAAAGCTTCTCGGCGCAGGTACCCCCGAAGAAGTCCTCGATATCCTGACCACATAGGAGCGTTCATGAGGCGCCTGGTTGCGGCGACTGCGGCTCTTGCGGTGGTCGTCCCGCTTGCGGCGTACGCGCAGTCCGGCGGAGGTGAGGGTGCGTCCGAAATGACGCATCGTATCACGATCCTGGTGCTGCAGCTTGCGGTCGTAATCATCGCCGCGCGTTTCGTAGGTCATCTGTTCAAGCACGGGCTCAAGCAGGCCGCAGTGCTCGGTGAGCTTGCCGCCGGCATACTGATCGGACCCTACGCCCTCGGTTCGATCCCGCTTCCGATCCTGAACGGTCCGCTGTTCCCACTCGAGCTCGGACCGATTCCTGTGCGACCGGAGCTCTACGGATTCGCCGTGGTCGCTTCGATCGTGCTGCTGTTCGTCGCCGGCCTGGAGACGGACCTGCCCACCTTCCTCCGGTTCTCCATCAAGGGGTCCACGATCGGATTGGGAGGCGTGATTGTCTCGTTCGCGCTCGGTGACGCCGCGGCGGTTTTCCTGCTTCCGAATGTTGACTCCTTCATGCACCCCGAAGCGCTCTTCCTCGGCACTGTGTCGACGGCTACTTCCGTGGGCATCACCGCTCGAATTCTCGAAGAGCGGCACAAACTCTCTTCCCCCGAAGGTGTGACGATTCTTGCTGCAGCAGTCATCGACGACGTTCTCGGCATCATTCTCCTCGCCGTCGTAGTGGGAGTGTCGAAGGTTCACAAGCTCGGCGGGGGTGTCGAATGGGGTCACATCGGGGTCATAGCGGCGAAGGCTTTCGGCTTCTGGATCGTGAGCACCGTTCTCGGTATCATCTTCGCGCCGAAGCTCGCAAGAGGGCTGCGAAAGTTCAAAGCGTTCGAGGTGACCGCCTCTGTTGCGTTCGGGATCGCGCTCTTTTTGGCGGGACTTTCCGAGGAGGCAGGGCTGGCGATGATCATCGGCGCCTACGTGACCGGTCTATCGCTGTCGCAGACCGAGCTAGCCAACGAGCTCCAAGAGTATCTCCAGCCGCTCTATGATTTCTTCGTGCCGATCTTCTTCTGCGTCATGGGAATGATGGCCAATCTCGCCGAGATGGGACAGGTGCTCTTCTTCGGCTTGGTTTTCACGGCGCTTGCCATACTCGCAAAGCTGATCGGCTGCGGGCTGCCGGCGCTCGCCACCGGGTTCAACATCCGCGGCGCGCTCCGCATCGGGGCGGGGATGCTACCTCGCGGGGAGGTCACCCTGATCGTCGCCGGTATCGGGCTTGCTTCCGGTGCTATCGGCCACGACATGTTCGGAGTTGCCGTCATGACGCTCCTCGTTGCGAGCGTCATCGCACCTCCCGCCCTCATCCGAGCCTTCGAAGGAGGTGCCGGGCTGCGAGTGGCCGCCGCACCTGAGCGGAGAGAACCGGAGCTCAAGGATATCGTTCTCAACTTCTCGAGCCCGAGGATCGCGGAGTTCATCAGAGGCCAATTCATTCGAAGCTTTCGCAAAGAGGAGTTCTTCGTCCATCAGCTCGAGCTGCATCAACCTTTCTATCAAATTTGGAAGGAAGAGATACTGATCACGCTCGACCAGAAGGAGTCCTCTATCGTGCTTCAGACCGAGGCGCAGTACGAGCAGTTCGTCCGCCTGCTCGTGCTCGAAGAAATCCTCGAGTTGAAGGACTTCCTCGAGACCATCGAAGGCGAGGAGTCCCCAGTCTCGCTGAGTAAGGAGCTTTTCGGCAAGGAGAAGCTCGGCGGCGAACAGGTCGGGAATGAATCGGCGGAAGGTGACGGCATTCGGAAGGAAGAGTCTTCCGAGGAGCCGGACGACGTACGCTGAAGAAAAGAGCTGCCCCGGGGTTCCCCGGGGCAGCCGGTCGCTGTAGTCGCCTGCGTTTCAGGAAGAGGCGACGGGTTGTTTACATACTAGATCTTAAATGTCGTAATACAGTGCAAACTCCCAGGGGTGCGGCCGAAGATCGATGGCCTGTGCCTCTCGGGTGAGCTTGTAGTCAATCCACGTTTCAATCACATCGGGCGTGAAGACATCGCCCTTGAGAAGGAACTCATGATCCTGTTCGAGAGCCTCCAACGCTTCGCGGAGCGATCTCGGCGTCTTCGGTACCTTGGCCAGCTCCTCCGGCGGCAGATCGTAGATGTCTTTGTCCAACGGGTCGCCGGGATTGATCTTGTTCTGAATTCCATCTGCCGCAGCCATTGCCATGGCCGAGAACGCCAGGTAGGGGTTGGTGCTTGCATCGGGGCAGCGGAACTCCAGGCGCTTTGCCTTCTCTGACTGACTGTACATCGGCAGACGCACTGCAGCGCTCCGGTTGCGACTGGAGTAGGCCAGGTTGACCGGCGCCTCGAAGCCGGGGACCAGACGTTTATAGCTGTTCGTTGTCGGATTGGTTATCGCCAGAATTGCCGGGGCGTGCTTGAGAATCCCCCCGATGGCAAACAGGGCCGTCTCGGAAAGACCGGCGTAGCGATCACCGGCAAACAGGTTCTTGCTTTCCTTCCAGAACGACATGTGAACGTGCATGCCGCTCCCGTTGTCGTTGAAAAGCGGCTTGGGCATGAAGGTCGCAGTCTTGCCGTATTTCTTCGCCGTGTTCTTGACGATGTACTTGTATTTCAAGAGGTTGTCCGCCATGGAGACCAGCGGGGAGAAACGCATGTCGATCTCGCACTGACCGCCGGTGGCAACCTCATGGTGCTGCGTCTCGACAGCGATCCCTGCTTCGATCATCGTAAGCATCATCTCGGTACGAAGATCCTGCAGGCTATCGGTCGGAGGGACCGGGAAGTAACCTTCTTTGTAGCGTGGTTTGTAGCCGAGGTTGGGCTGCTCGTCGCGACCGCTGTTCCATCGTCCCTCCATCGAATCGACGTAGTAGTATCCCGAATGCTCGTTTTGATCGAAACGTACGTCATCGAAGACAAAGAACTCCGCCTCGGGTCCAAAGAAAGCGGTGTCCGCAATCCCTTTGCTCTTCAGGTAGGTTTCCGCCTTGCGGGCGATGTTGCGGGGATCCTTCGTGTAGTCCTGCCCGGTAACCGGATCGCAGATGTTACAGACGAGAACCAGAGTCTTATGCTGAAAGAATGGATCAATAAAAGCGGTTTCGGCGACCGGTTTGACCAGCATGTCCGACTCGTTGATGGCCTGCCAGCCGCGAATGCTCGAGCCATCGAACCCAAGGCCCTCGGTAAACGCCTCCTCGGATATCTCACTCACCGGAACTGAAAAGTGTTGCCAAAGACCCGGAAAATCCATAAAGCGAAGATCGACCACTTCGATCTTCTCCCGCTCCATGAATGCGACCACATCTTTTGGTGTTTTGAATGCACTCATCGTGAAAACTCCTCAATTCATCACTCTATTTCCGTCTAGACATAAACGGATCGTATGCGTAGCAGAGATTCATGATCATTAAGCAAGATCCATGCCAGAACACCCACGGATCTGCATCTCTTTGCAGAGCAGAAAGTTAGTCATCCATCCGACACGGCGACAAAAGCCATGTAAGACAAAACCCCACAATAGGGTGTGATCGAGGATTCGATCCTACCTTCCTGTAGGATTCTATGGTTGCACCAGAGAGCCGGTCGAACAGATGGACACCCTTTTGAGAGTTAGGTCTCGTGCGGCGGCAGAGCTGCCTTTACCCCCGCGACGGATTCCGCTATTATGACGCAATGAAAGAACTCGATCAACCGACAGTCGACGGGCTCGTCGAACGCTTCCTACGGTACGTTCAGGTCGAAACGACCTCCGATCGCCATGTCTCTGAAATCCCGTCCACCGCTTCCCAATGGGATCTGCTCAAGCTCCTCGTCAAGGAGCTTCAGGATATCGGGGTCTCAGACCTCGAGCTCACGAAGAACGGCTACATCATTGCGCGAATACCCTCGAATTTGAAGGATCACGAGGCGCCGACGATCGCACTCATGGCGCACGTCGACACCTCGTCCGACGCGCCGGGTGCCGGGGTCAAACCCCAAGTGCACGCAGGATACGACGGTGGGGTCATCGAGCTTGGCGGAGGGAAACGGCTCGACCCGGTAGAGTTCCCGGAGCTGCTACGCTACCGCGGCGAGACGATCATCACGAGCGACGGGAGCACGCTGCTCGGCGCCGACGACAAGGCGGGCGTTGCCGAGATCATGACCGCCGTCGCATGGCTGTCCGCCCATCCCGAACATCCACACGGGCCCCTGGAGATTGTTTTGACTCCTGATGAGGAGACGGGGAAGGGTCTCGACCTCTTTCCCGTCGAGAAGCTTCACTCGCGGTGCTGCTATACTCTCGACGGCGGCGAGCAGGCAACCGTCGAGACCGAGTGCTTCACCGCATATCAGGTCAGGGCGCATTTCGTGGGACGCGCCATCCATCTCGGCAGTGCTCGGGGCAAGCTCGTCAATGCCGTAACGATGGCGGGGACCTTCCTGGCCATGCTGCCGCAGTCGGAGAGCCCCGAAGCAACCGACGAGCGTTACGGCTACTACTGCCCGCTCGAGATCAAGGGAAGTCTGGAGGAAGCGACTCTCGATGTCTTTCTCCGGGATTTCGAAGAAGACGTCATCCAGCGAAGGCTCGATGCCCTCCGCCAGGTGGCGAAGGCGGTCGAGGCGATCTATCCAACGGGAAAGGTCGAGCTCACCGAGACGCGTCAGTATTCGAACATGTTCAACTTCATCAGCAAGGATCCGCTGGTGTCCGACCTCTTGCTGGAGGCCGTCAGGCGAACCGGACTGGAGCCGGAGTCGCGGGTCATTCGCGGTGGAACCGACGGCTCGCGGCTGAGTGAGATGGGTATTCCGACGCCGAACCTCTTTACCGGGGGGCACAACTACCACAGCCGCCTCGAATGGGCCGCCCTCCCGGCGATGGTCAAGGCCACGGAAACCGTCTTGAACCTCGTGGAGCTCTGGTCAGAGCAGCAAGTATAGCCGCGAGCCGAATGACCTCAGGCGGAGTGGGGTATCTCCCCCGCACGCATCAGCACCTGTTTCGAGATCACCGGTCCGACGAGCTCGTGAATAACCGTGGCCCCGATGACGACGTTGAGAACTATGTCGGCGAAGTCGTGGAAAGGCGGGCTGTCGACGATGAGCAGCGCGAGCCCTATTACGATTCCGCCCTGGGGAATAAGCCCACCGAAGGTGTATTTTCGGATCTTTTCGGGCGATTTCGCGATGATCGCGCCGCCCGTGGCGCCCGCAAACTTGCCGGCCGCACGAAGAACGATAAAAACGAGTACGAGCGGCAGATTTGCAAGCAGCACGTCAAATTTGAGATGCATTCCGCTCAACGTAAAGAAGAGGACGAATATCAGCTGTTCGGTGTATCGTTCGAGGATACGAAAGATCGTCTGCCGCCGCGGATTGAAGTTCACCACGAACGCACCCATCGTCATGGTGCTCAGCAGCTCGTCGAGATCCAGGGTGTGCGAGACGCCGAAACAGAGAAAGAGGGCGCCTACTACCATCACCAACAGCAATCCTTCGGAGGAATTGGAGAAGAGGCGGCTGAGCAGGTTGAAGAGATAGCCTGCCACCACGCCGATGGCAATACTCGACGCAATGACGACAAGCGGCCCGAGCACAGAGGACACGACGCTGAAACTGGTGTGCGTCGCAAACATCGTCGCCAACACGATAGCGAAGCTGTAGTTTATTATCCCAAGGGCATCGTCGAATGCGGCGACCCCCATGATCGTTGAGGTAACGTCTCCCTTCGCCCTGTACTCATGAGTCACGGCCAGAGTCGCCGACGGATCGGTTGGGGATGCGAGCGCACCCATGAAGAGGCTGACCGGCACGAACATCTCCAGAAACCGTGTCGTGCTCTCGGCGAGAAAGAATCGCGACACGAGAAGAAAACCGAGGATGACGACGAGGAATGCTCCCTCCGCCTCGAACACCGTGATCGAGATGATGCCTTTACCGAGACGGCGAATCTGCGGAAAGAAGAGGCTGCCGCCAACCGAGAAGGTTATCAACGACAGCGACATATTCGTCACGATGGATGTCTGGTCAACGAAATCAGACGGAATGAAGTGGGTGAGGTGAGGATTGAGGATAATCCCCGCCAGGATATAGCCGGTGACTTTCGGCAGCCGAATCAGTGACGCGAGCTCTCCGACGAGAAATCCGGCCATCACGATAATACCGATCATGAATGTAGGTGCCATGAAGCTAACCCCAATCTTCGAGATGTCGAGTGAGGCAGGCCGACGACCGCCTACCGGTTGTCGGTGTACACTCGAGGGACACGTTTGTTGATATTGCAGGTGACCTCGTAGGGGATGGTTCCCATGATGTCGGCTATATCTTCTGCCGTTGGCGCTCCCTCTTCCGGACCAAAGAGAACCACTCGGTCGAACATCTTTGCCCCGCTTTCCTTGCCGAGATCGATCATGGATTGATCCATACAGACCCGGCCGGCAAGCGGATAGAGCGCCCCGTTCACGAGCACCTTTGCTTTGCCGGAAAGGAGCCGACTGTAGCCGTCGCCGTAGCCGCAGGGAATCGTTGCAATTACGCTCTCGTTGGAGGTTCGGTAGGTGAGGCCGTAGGAGATGCCGGTCCCCGCCGGCACACGTTTGAGGAACACGATACGGGTTTCCAAGGTCATGATCGGTCGAAAGTCGAGAACC
>Ga0315535_1000427_pt1 | contig 29968 bp, 30 predicted proteins | sample SalMarSW160220MG_2_FD_203092 | JGI IMG/M metagenome (GOLD analysis project Ga0315535, IMG submission 203092) | Salt marsh sediment microbial communities from the Plum Island Ecosystem LTER, Massachusetts, United States - Salt Marsh Sediment SW1602-20 ... | reverse complement strand
CAGGAAGCACAGGAAGATAAAAGTGAATAATTCTTGATACCAAAAAAGGGCCCGGAATCAGGCCGTTCGCCGGTTCCGGGATCCATTCACTTTTATACCTCCATTACTTCCAACGCGTTAAAAAAATATCCTATTTCAAAGCTTGCCGTTTCTTCAGAATCGGATCCATGTACTACGTTTTTTTCGATATCAGTTGCGAATTCACGCCGTATGGTTCCTTCCTCGGCTTTTGTATAGTCTGTCGCTCCCATCAGGGCCCTGTACCGTTGAATGGCACCGTCTCCCTCCAGGACCAGCACAACACAAGGACCGGAAGACATAAAATCCGTAACGCTCTCAAAAAAAGGTTTCCCCTCATGAACCTTGTAGAAACCCTTCGCCTGTTCCTTTGTCATTCTGATCATTTTCAGGGCAACAATCCTGAGCCCTTCCGCCTCAAGACGAGTCAGAACAGTGCCCGACAGGCTCCTTGACACACCATCTGGTTTTATGATTGCCAATGTTCTTTGTTTCATGAAATAGTAAACCTCCTCCTGTTAATTTCGTTGACCTTGCCCTTTGCCGTCTGTTATAGATGCTCCCCTATAAGAATAGATGCTTCCATCGTAGTCAAGAAATTTATGGAAAGGAAACATGATGATGATTCAAGAAAATAATAATATTCAGAATACAGAGAGAATGGACGCCGACCATGTTTTTCAATTTAGCTGTTCACCAGGCCTCTCCTGCTTTACCCAGTGCTGCCAGGACGTCACCATCGTGTTGACGCCCTATGATGTACTCAGGATGAAAAACAGATTGGGGATCACCGCGGACGAATTCCTGGACAAGTATACCTTGATCCTTTCAAGAGAAAAAAAACTCATCCCCCTTGTCCTTCTGAAAATGGCGGCGCAGGACAAGAAATGCCCCCTTGTGACGGAAAAAGGTTGTTCCATATATGAAGATCGTCCATGGCCGTGCCGTATGTTTCCCCTGAACGTCAATGATGACGGCACCTTTCAGATTATCGCCGACGGGGCCCGGTGTCTCGGACTGTCGTCCGGCGAAAAGTGGCCCATTTCAGAATGGCTCGTTGACCAGGGTATCGCCATCTACGAGCAAATGAACGACCTCTTTGCCCACGTCACCACGCCCCTCCAGGCGATGAGCCTTGATATTGACAACCCCAAGATATATCAGATGACGTTTATGGCCCTCTACAACCTGGATAAATTCCGGGAATTCGTCTTCAAAAGCACCTTCTTGGATAAATTTGAGGTGGATCAAACGACCATCGAAAAAATCAAGAGAAGCGATATCGAACTTTTGAAGTTTTCCTTTGAATGGGTCAAATTCGGAATCTTCGGTCAAAAGACATTCACCGTAAAAAATCCCGAAACAACGAACCTTTCCGTTTGACCCTTCATCATATGGACAGCAAGAAAAAAACCGAAGTTTTCCAACCGTTGACCGGGGGAACCTTCCACTTCAACTGCCATAGAGACGTGCCCTGCTTCACGAAGTGCTGCGCGAAACTCCGGCTCATCCTCACCCCCTATGATATTGTCCGCATGAGAAAACGCCTCGGAATCTCCTCCGGGGAGTTCCTGGAGCAGCACACAGACACCCTTCTCCATGAACACCCCCGTTTCCCCATGGTCAAGCTCAAGATGCTGGAACAGGAAGGGCAGCGTTGCCCTTTTGTTACCGGAGAAGGCTGCAGTATTTACGAAGATCGTCCCGGGGCCTGTCGGCTCTATCCCATTGGAAGGGCCTCAATGCTCGTTTCCGACAAGAAGGACGCCAGGGAGCAGTATTTCGTTATACGCGAAGATCACTGCGAGGGCTTCAAAGAAGAAAAAGTGTGGACTATTGAGGAATGGGTCTCTCACGAGGGACTTCGCTCCTACATGGACATGAACGACCGGTGGCTGGCAATCTTGAATTCACCCAAAAGTCTGGGACCGGAGAAATACCTGGCAAAAAAACACAAGATGTTCTTTATGGCTTCCTACGACATTGATCGATTCAGTAAATTCATCTTTGAAAGCAGTTTTTTTTCCCTGTTCCAGGTCCCACCCGAGAAAAAGCAGGAACTGGCGTCTCAGGACGAGACTCTTCTCCTCTTCGCCTATGAGTGGCTCAAGTTCAGCCTCTTTGGCGAAAAAACCCTCACTCCTACTCCTCCTTCTTGATGCGTGATCCGATATAGCCCGTCCGCTCACAAATCAGCGCATCTATTTCCGCACTGTTTCCAGACAAGAACCGCAAAATCTCATCTGACCTGGTCTTCAGCGCCAATCCATTCTGCCCCGTAATATCCGCTCCCTTTATAAGCATTCCTTGTTCATAGAGATAGCCGACAATTGTATCATCCGCATCCAGCTCCACCTGGAATTGCTCCTGCAGATACTTCAGCCAGTAGCCAAACTCATAGGGATGCTCGATATGTTCGATGGGGATCCCAAGCTCAAAACTGAGAGGCTTCGCCAGCCCCGGCATCAATTTTGATCCTCCCAGGTAATCAAACACGTGGGCCAATTCATGAATAAGCGCGCTGTCACTAATGGTGGGAGTTATGGCAACGTAAATATGATCCGGGTCACTCGTGGCCGTCTTTTGAATATTCACCATGACACCCCCGCTTCCACCTTTCTTGCGGTTCGAGAGACGCTCATCCGTTACATTAAGGGCCTCATACGCGTGAAGGTCAATGAAGCGGACACCAAAACGCGTTCCCGTCAAGCTCTCCATATCCAGGGCTTGGATCATCTCTCTGGAGCGGCCGTAGGCCACCTCCGGAAGGCTGGTGATTTTTTTTCCCATCTCATCGGGAAACGCGCTCCTTCCTTCCTGGAACAGTTCGTCTTCCCGTCCAAGGTGGCATTTCTTGAATTTTTTCCCGCTGCCGCAAGGGCAGGGATCATTTCTTCCAACTTTCATCATCCACCGGATACCTGTTTCATCGAGCTTCACCAGAAATCTTTCCCGGTTCTCCGTTTTTACTCATCAATGATATGGTCTTTGTGTGCATCATCGGACCAGCACGGCAGAGGTCCCTTTGATCCGGTTTTTGGGTCCATGCGGTGCCGGTACGAGGTCTTGACATTCTGTGTCTTCAGCATGTGGTCCCATCCCCTGACATAATAGGGGCATGAATCGTTAAAGCAGACCCATTGGAAACCCGTCGCCGCCCACGTCGAATCGGCAGGAGGCTGCCATTTCTTCATATCATCGCTACAATACGGGCATTTGGGTATTTCATCTCCCATCATGTTTCCCTCCATTCGCAAAAAAGAGAACCAAACCCTGCAAAGAACACCAAGGGTTTGGTTCTGATAAAGGGCTTAAATCGTGCCCATTCACAAATGAGATAGTTTGATCGAGATCAAGGCATGGGAAAATTTTAACCACAGGAATACAGTGAGGTATTTCGAGGATTAAAATTTGAGCATAACGACGATATCGGGCAAAATAGCCATTTATGGATGGGCACTGCTCGCTCTCTATTACCCGATGGCCTCTTTCAATATGCCCTCAGGTGGAATGACGTTGCGGTTTAACGCAGCATCTTTCTTCAAATCCATTCCAAAAGCCACAGCCATCAACTGGGTGAGGTATACAATCGGCACATCCAGCTGGGTCCCGTATTTTTTATTGATCCGGTCCTGATACATCTCCAGATTCATGGCACACATGGGGCAGACCGTGGAAACCATTTTCGCCCCATGATTCAGAGCATCTTCCAGAATCGTCTTCACCAGTTCCAGGCAATAATCCATTTCCGGGAGGAATATTCCCGACCCGCAACAGAGCATCTTCTTGGGAAAAGGGACGGCCTCGGCCCCCAGTGCTTTCAGGAGACGGTCCTGGACCACGGGTTTGACTGTGCTGTCATATTCCCCGTAGGGCCGAACGGACTGGCAGCCCACGTAACCGGCTATCTTCAATCCATTCAGAGAACTGGTTACCCTCTCCCGTATTTTATCAACACCTACATCATTATAAAGAACATCCTGTATGTGTCTGACCTTTATGCTGCCTTTGTAGTTCAGCCCCCCCTCTGACAAGCATTCATTCACCTGTTTCAGAACCGCAGGGTCCTCCTTGATTTCGTGGTTCACCTTGATCATCTGGATATAGCATGAACTGCAGGGGGCGACAATATCGTAGCTTGCCTTTGCCTCGGCAAGGGCAAGATTTCTGGCGTTGAGGACCTTGATGGCAAGGTCGCTTGCGCCCGCGTAGGAAACGCTCGCGCCACAGCAATTCCAGTCCTCGATCTCCTCAAACTCCATGCCCAGTGCCTCGCAGACGGGCTTGAGTGACAGCAGAAAATTGGCACCGGTCCCTTCCAGGCTGCATCCCCAGTAAAGATAGTATTTCATGCCACACCACCCCCTTTCGCCATCTTTTCCGCCTTATCAAGCATCTTTCTGAGTGGCTGGATCCCCTTTATCTTTTTCTCGGGCAGAAGTTTCATCCTCCCGTGGAGGAGTAATTTGATTCCCACATCCATGAAGTTCATGGTACTCTTTATCCCGCTTACCACTCCATCTGCAAAAAAGACGCGCCTGGGCAGGTCTTTTTCATCAATACGGCCGAGCTTATAGACCTGGTTCCAAAACTCCCTTCCAAAGTTTGCCGTATCCTTTCGCGGTACATACCCCTGTTTCAGGGCATAGTGTGCCAGACCGTGCATCACGTCCATCACCGGAATGTTTCTGGGACACTTGACCACACAGGTGTAGCAGGATGTACAGAGCATAATGGACTGGCTGTTCAGGACCTCCTCCCTCTTTCCAGCCCTTATCAGGGAAAAGATCTGTCGAGGAGGATAATCCATGTGGTCGCGCAAGGGACACGAGCCCGCACAAACGCCGCACTGCATGCACATCTTTATCTCGTCCCCGAAATCCACATTTCCAGAGACTTCCTGCGCAAAAGAGGGTTCATAGGCAGCCATATTCTTCACCTTCCTCATCATTGTATGCGGCCCCGGTCAATCGGCCGCAATGAACATTACCATCCCTTATAGGGGTTCGGACCAACCTCTTCGATGGCTTCCATAAACTCGTCAATAATCCCAGGGATTTTATCATAATCCGTAATACTCACTTCCACATACTTGACCCTGGCAGATTCCAGGGCAAGACGATCCAAGGTTTCGGATACCTTGCTCAATCGCGTTTCAGCCAGTTCGCTTCCCTTGATAAAATGGCACTGGTAGTCATCGCCGTGCCGACAACCCAGGAGAAGAATGCCATCGATCCCGCGGGACATGGCATCAGCTACCCAGACCAGGTTTACAGATCCAAGGCACCGGACCGGGACAAAACGGATATAGGGGCTCCATTTCATCTTCTTGATGCCGGCCATATCCAGGGCCGGATAGGCGTCATTTTCACAAACAAGTGCGAGAACCCTTGGCTTTTCCTCGTCTTCTTCAGGCACCTCAATCGCCTTGAGCATATTGCCAATCATGCCAACAGAATAATTCTTGAATGAAATGATCCTTTCAGGACAGGCCCCCATACAAATGCCACACCGCCGACACCTTGTCTGGTTTGGGAGCGGGTTGGCCTTCTCATCCTCGTTGATAGCGCCAAATGGGCATTCTTCCGTGCACCGCTTGCACTGGGTGCACCGCTGCATCGCAAATTCAGGATAGGACATGTCCCCTGCGCGGGGGTGCACTGCGATACCCTGTGCTGTGGCCTCGGCACACTGGATAGCCTTCATGGCCGCGCCAGTGGCATCATCGATCGCCCTTGCAGTCTCCATGGGCTTTCTCACACATCCCGCTGCGTAAATACCGGTCCGCCTCGTCTCATATGGAAAACAGATAAAATGAGAGTCAGGGAACCCGTATTTCAGAGTCGGCAGTTCAGGGCCCTGTCGATAGTCCAGATGCAAGGCTGGTGTCCCGAAGAAACCTGAATCCGGAACAACCTCTATCATCCCTTCCTCATCAGCGCCCTCGGCATCGGCCGGGGCCTTGATCCTGGGCGTCACTTCCGGCTTCGCAGCCGGCACCATGCCAACCGCTAAAACCACCAGGTCCAATTCCTCTACCTTGACCTTCTCTCCCAGGAGTTCATCGTCCGCTTCCACATAGAGTTTTCCCCCGGACTCCCCGACGTCAGAAACGGTCCCCCTGATAAAGATGCCACCGTCATTCTGGCTTTTCCGGTAAAAATCCTCGGCTTGTCCCACCGTACGCACATCTTTATAAAGGATGTAGTTCACTGCCTCCGGGTCCTGTTCTTTGACATAAGCCGCCTGTTTCAGGGAGACCAGGCAACAAACTGAGGAACAGTAGGGCAAGTGTTCGGGGTCTCGGGAACCGGCACACTGGACGAAAAGCACGTTTTTCACCTCTTTGCCGTCCGAAGGCCGGGCTATCTTCCCGGCAGCGGCCATCTCCTCCATTTCAACATTGGTGACCACGTCTTTGAATTTCCCATATCCCAGATTGTCAAGCTTGTTGGCATCATAGGGAACCCAGCCGGTCGCCTGAACGATGGATCCCGCCCGTTCGCTTTTCACATCTCCATTAGACTTAATATCAACGGCAAAGAGTCCAGGGCCTCCGACCACCTTTTCCACAGTTGATCCAGTATAAATCTTGATCTTGGGGTTCTCTTCAACCGACTTGATCAACTCGTTCAGACCGGTGTCACTGAGTTCCTTGTACGGGAGTGTTACCAGGCTCTTCATCTTCGACATGAAGCCACCAAGATTCTCTTCCCGTTCCACCAGAATAGCCTGATAGCCGGCCTTCGCCGTTTCCAGCGCCGCGGTCAGCCCTGCTACGCCACCCCCCACCACCAGGACGTCCTTGGAATATTCTTCCTCGGCCTTGAACGGTTCAGGCAATTGCGTGTCATTGGCCTTGACACACCCCATCCGGAGATTGTCTTCGGCCAGCATCTGCGTGTCCTCATCCCCCGGCTCATGGCTCCATACAACCTGTTCCCGGATGTTTACCCGTTCTACAATTCTATCAGGGCCAAAATCGAACACATCGTAATTGACCCGCTGGGAGCATGCAACGATGATCGCGGTATTGATACCCTCATCTTCCATATCCTTTTTGATCAGCGCCACTCCCTCCGGACCGCAGAGAAAGGGATGATTCCTGCAAACCGGGACACTGTAATCATCAGTGGCTATCCCTGAGAGTTTTTCAATATCAAGGGCATCTCCTATGCCGCAACCGGTGCATATATAAACTGCCGTCTTCTTATCCATCGAGTTACCTCCTCGCGATTGATTGGATGGCCTTCAACGCTGCTGCTGTCCCATCCTGGACACAGGATGCAACGTCCGTCGGCCTCCTTACACAGCCGGCACCGTAAATCCCGGCCTTCTCAGGGTCGTTGCTCAAAAAGCCATATTCGTCATAGGAAACTTCCGGAGAGGGTTCAATATCCATTTTATTGGGAACCATGCCCGTCGCCAGGACCACCAGATCAAATTGTATTCTAATTTGTTCACCGGTGCGTGTATCCTCTCCTTCCACCAGGAGATCAAGGCTTTCCTCATTTTCTGTGATATTTGCAATCTTACTCTTGATGAAGCTGACTTTTTCATCCTCCTGTACCCTGATGTAAAAGTCTTCCAGTCGATCAAGGGCACGTATGTCAATAAAAAATATCGTTACTTCACAGTCGGGATACTGCTCTCTCAGGTAGGTGGTCTGTTTGAGCGAAGCGAGGCAACAGATACCGGAACAGTAAGGCAAGTAATTCTCATCCCTCGAGCCGGCACACTGGATAAAAGCCACATTCTTGACTTCCTTCCCGTCCGAGGGACGAAGTATCTTCCCTCCGGTGGGCCCGTTGGGAGAGGCGAGCCTTTCCATCATTACATTGGTGATGACATTCTTGTATTCGCCAAATCCATAGTATTCTATTTTTTCCGCTTCAAACGGAGTCCATCCGGCGGCCCACACGATAGATCCGACGTTCAAGTCGAAGGTTGAGTCTTTCATATCCAGATCAATGGCGCCGTACTCACAGACCTCGTGGCATTTTTTCCCTTCCTCCGTTCCAACGATGGAAGGATCAAGAACGTATCGCATGGGAAAGGCAAACTCATGGGGCAAATAGGCGGCCTTGATCTTGCCCATCCCGTAATTGAAAGGGTTATCGATCTCCGTTTCGCAGACTCCGGCGCATTTTCCACAGCAGGTACATTTCTCATTCACATACCGGGGCGAAATTCTTACCTTGACATCGTAGTCCCCTTCCTGCCCTGTAATCCCTGCAAGCTCGGCCATGGTAAAAAAACGGATTCTCGGATTTTGCTTCATCCTTCTGAAATTGATCTCGAGTCCGCAGTTCGGGGGGCAGAGCTTAGGAAAATAATGATACATCTGGGCTACACGACCACCCAGATAGGGGTTCTTTTCAATGAGAACCACGTCATACCCGGTTTCTGCAGCTTCCAGGGCGGCTGTGAGGCCGCTCATGCCTCCGCCAACCACTAATATACTCTGGTTCGTTGTGTGTGCATCTACCATTGTCTCCTCCAGGATTTTGATGTTATGTTGTGTAACTCGTCAATATCCATTTTTCTTCCAGGAACGCATCTCTCCCGGAAATGTCCATTGACCAGGCACACAGCGCGGTCCGTCTCGGAAAGGGGTTTTTCTCCTGAGCATCTGCAGTGTTATCAGATCTGGAGCAAGGAAATGCACCAGGCATCAAAAAGCGCTGCCTGGTGCATTTTTTGTTGCGGTTAATGTTTAGACACCCGGAATGTTCCAGACATCCCGTTTCATCATTTCCCACTCACCGGTAGCGGGGTCCCATTTGCAATTGGCAAAGCAGTGCCAGTTAGCTTCGTCCATCTTGGGGGTATCGGCCCTGAAGTAGTACCCGGGCCACCTGGTTTCCTCCCGGAAGAGGATGGTGCGCACATGGACCTCGCCCTGCCACATCCTCTGGATGTTCTCCCAGCACCTTTCCAGTTCATACAGGTCCCGGGCACCCAGTTTCTCCGAGTCTTCCCTCAAGAATACGAACAGCTCCATAGCCCTTTCGAGCAGGGATTTGCTGGTCTTGAACGCCGAGGTCACACCGCCGGCATACTCGTCCATGATCTTCTGGAGCCTGAACATGAACTGCCTGGGCAGGATATAGTTTGTATTGACTTCCGGATCCGTGGTTTCGTTACAATGGGCCTCGTAAAGATCCAGAGGTGCCAGGATCCTGGCCTTCAGCTCTTCCACCTTGGCCATATCCACCGCAGGCGCCGCGCCTTTTTCAACAATGTACTTGATAGCCGCCTTCCCGGCGATACGTCCTTCAGCATGCGAACCGGAAGAGAACTTGTGACTTGACGCGCCGGAGGCATCACCAACAGCAAAGAGGCCATCAACGGTCGTCATATTTGCATACCCCCACTTGTAGGGAGTATCCAAGTCCTCGGGTCCGCTCACCCACGCACCGGAAGCGCCGGAGTGGGAACCGATAAAATAGGGCTCACACGCGGCGATCTCGGAATGTTTCTCTTCAGGCTTGACATTCTGGGAAGCCCAGAGGATGGCCTGAGAAATGGTCATATCCAGGAAGTCCTCCCATGCCTCTGACTCCAGTTCCTTCATCTTCTTCTTGAATGCCTTGGGGTCTTCCTTATACTGCTCAGCAATTTTAGCAATGGCCTCACTGGTCTCCATGTACAGGGGACCCAAGCCCTCGTCCATATCCAGCATACCGAGGTAGTTCCTCAGGTTTGCGGGAATCGGCTTGGCCAGGCCATAGGGGGCCCAGTTCTGGAGTTCGTCTTTCCTCACTGCCATGTATTCCCCACCCTGGGCACTGATGGCCCTGGACTTGAAGAGCAGGAACCATGCACCGACAGGCCCGTATCCATCCTTGAACCGCACCGGAATAAACCGCACCTCCTGGCAGGTCATCTCGGCACCGGCCCTGAGGGTAAAGTACGCGCTGGAACCGCTGTTGAAGGGCGGATACCAGGAACGACCCAATCCCTCGCCAACGGACCTCGGGCGGAACACGTGTACTGCACCGCCCATCCCGGCGATGACTGCCTTTGCCTTGAATACATAGAACTTATTCTCGCGGGTGCTGAAGCCTAAAGCACCGACGACCTTGTTGTTTTCAACCAGGGGCTCGGTGATAAAAACCCTCTCATAGACCTCACCGCCGGCATCTGCCAACGCGTTCTTGGCTGCCTCAGCAATGATGATCTTGTACGATTCACCATTGATCATGAGCTGCCAGCGGCCCTCATGGACATATTTGCCCTCTTCATCTGTCCAGATCTTGAGGCCCCATTTCTCAAACAAATGCACGGTGGAATCCACATGGCGCGCGATATTGTAGACCAGATCCTCTCGGGAGATTCCCATGAGATCCTGACGCACGTAACGGACATAGTCCTCTACTGTATTGTCGCCGTCTTTTACGCCCACGTACTGGTTGATGGCCGAAAGACCCATGGCCACGGCGCCGCTTCGATCCATGGCCGCCTTGTCCACAATGGTAACCTTCAGGCCGTTCTTCTTGGCCCAATATGCCGCCTCAACGGCAGCTCCACATGCTCCAAATCCCCCACCAACGATCAGGAGGTCGGTGCTCACTTCTACTGTTTCAAAATTTGCCATAATTTAGATACCTCCTTTTCTCATTATAGGGTCGGGACTGCATCGAGCCCCAGGGATGCGGGCTCCGTTGCCAGGGCCTGGCTGTTCAAATCATCATGAGTCGCGAAACCACCTAACGGATCCGCAGACCCTTCCTCATTGGTCCTGATGGGGAATTTGAACCTTTTCAGGCTGCCGTCACGGAACTTCACCGTCCACATGATATCCTGTGAACCCCTGAGCGGCGTCGCACTTGCTCCCAAAGGAACAAAGTCGGCATATCCGCGTACATCCATGGCCTGCTGTGGGCACAGCTTGACACAGCACATGCACTCCCAGCACATCATGGGATCCCGGTTGTAGGCCTTCATTTTGTCCATGTCCAAGACCATCAGGTCGTTGGGGCAGATATATTGACATGCAGTCTTGTCCTGCCCTTTGCAACCGTCACATTTTTCAGTTATAACATAACTCGGCATTATTTTACCTCCTTCATTTACAAGTTCAAATAGTGGTCAACACCTTTGCAAAACGCCTGAATCGCACCTCCTTTCCATGATTGATGACTACCGGTTCTTCTGTTCTTGTTCGAATGATAAAGCGTATTTCCGGCTTCAAAAAGTCTTCTCTGTCCCGTTACTTCTTCACATCCCCTGTTGCCGCGCCATGGAGCTTGATTTCCACTTTCTCCTCAAGATTCTGATAGTATTCCTGAAGAATGGCCACGACCTCCGGGCGTGAAAATTCCGCGGGGAGATCCCCTCCCTCGGAGAGGGTCTTCCGGACCATGGTCCCGGACAGGAGAAGCCTGTCGTCTTTCCCGTGGGGGCAGGTTCTCATGGAGGCCATGCCGCCGCATTTATAGCAATGAAATGTCCAGTCGATATTCAGATTTTCACACTTCAGGCCGCCTTTCGGGATCTCGTGGAAGATCTTCTGGGCATCAAACGGGCCGTAATAATCGCCCACACCCGCGTGATCACGCCCGATAATCATGTGACTGCATCCGTAGTTCTGGCGGAACGTGGCGTGAAGCAAGGCTTCTCGGGGGCCGGCATACCGCATTTCCATGGGGTATCCTCCCTGCACCACGGTCCCCTTCACAAACCAGTTATCCACCAAAGCCTCAATAGCGCGCACCCGGACATCCGCCGGGATATCTCCCGGTTTCAGCTTTCCCACCAGCTGGTGGATATACACGCCGTCCATCACTTCCACAGCTATCTTGGCAAGAAATTCATGGGAACGATGCATGGGGTTTCGCAACTGGAGGGCCGCCACCCGGCGCCATCCCAGATCTTCAAACATCTTTCTTGATTCTGAAGGCCACTGGTAAAGGCCCTTAAACTCCTCGGGATAGTAGCTTTCGCTGATCACCTTGACCGGGCCGGCCAGGTTGTACTTTCCCTGTGCCATCACCTTTGCCGCGCCGGGATGCTCTGTGTCCGTCGTGGTAAACACGGACTTGCACTCATATTCCTTGTCGATGGTGTACTTTTCCGAAATCTGCATGGTGGCAATAGTAGTCCCTGTTTCTACATCCACCAATGCAACTTCATCGCCTTCCTTGACGTCTTCATCGTCTGTTGAAAGGGTAATGGGGATTGGCCAAAAGGTCCCGTCGGCCATGAGAAACTTGTCACAAACTCCCTGCCAGTCAGCCTTGGTCATAAAACCGGTCAAAGGGGTGAACGCCCCGATTCCCATCATGATGAGATCGGACGTCTCTCTGGTGGTAATGGTCAGCTTCTTGAGGTTTCCAGCCTTTGCGGTCTCTGCCTGGAGCGCATCACCTTCCAGCATCAGAGGCATCAATTTTTCTTCTTTTCCATGGGGTGAAATCAATTTTGACATACCATATCCTCCTTTTCACTTCTGCTCGTTTCTGTTCACTTATGTTCAGCACATCAGGGCCATCAAGCTTTGGGCCCTTCCATGACCCTCTTTCCCTACATCCTTGTGCATTTTGGCACAAATGTTTTTATATCTTATTTCTGGCTCCTGTCAAGAAAAATATATAAAGAATTCCAAGATTTTTCGGCAACCGGAACAAGCACTCCAAACCTGCCTGGAAGAGGGGCAAAAAGGAACGTCATTATGGCTTTATTGTTTCATGCTGTGAACAATCAGACACCCTCTTTCAGCTTGCAATTCCGGGTAAGAAAAGACTGGACTCGTGTCCTCATGAAACCTTTTCAAAAAATCAGGCCTTCAGGAAAAAGTCACACATATTGTATTTCTCGGATCCGGGTATTCCTAGTGGTGGCGTTCTATGATAAAATGGTTGAGTTCCAGGAGGTTCTCTCGAGCGGGCGAATTAGAAAATCCATCCAGACAAAGGGCGGCTTCGTCGACGTACTTCCGCGCTTCCGACCGCACCATCTCCACCACCCCGTTCCTGCGGACCAGATCGATCAGGTCCTGGTATTCTTCATCTGAGGGCTCTCGCTGATCAAACAGATCCTGTATCAGCTTCTTCTCCGCATCTGCCATCTCCTGCATGGCGTATATGAGGGGAAGGGTAATCTTGCCCTCCCTGATGTCCTTGCCGACCGGTTTTCCAATGACCGCCTGATCAGAGGTATAGTCCAGGAGATCATCTATCATCTGAAAGGCCATCCCCATGAGATGACCAAACTTCTGAAGAGCTTGCACATCTCTCTTATCCGCGGACGAGAGGATGCCGCCGCCGGCGCAGGCAGCGGAAATGAGCACGGCAGTTTTTGCTTTGATGATATCCAGGTACACTTCCCTGCTCATGTTCCAATCGTTCGTGTGGAGAAGTTCCAGGATCTGCCCTTCCGCCATTTGGGTGGTCGTATCAGTAATCAGCTTCAAGAAGGAAACATTATCGGCCTCAACGGCCACGCAAAACGATTTGGAATACAGGAAGTCTCCCTCCAGGACCGCTGCGTGATTACCCCAGAGACGATTGGCGCTGGGTTTCCTCCGACGGGTATTGGCGTTGTCCAGGACGTCATCATGGAGGAGAGAGGCGGTATGGATATACTCGAAGATCGTGGCAAGCCGATACAGCCTTTCATCATGAAATCCGCAGAGCTCACAGGAAAGGATAAAGAAAAGGGGTCGAAGCCGCTTGCCTCCTCCCAGGAGCGTATGCCCGCCAATCTCTTCAACGAGTGATATTCGAGAGTTCAGGGCCTTTTCCACTTCCCTGTCGATCTTCTCAAAATAAGGCTGGTATTTTGCCAAAATTCTCTTATCTGGTTCCATAAAAAAAACAGGTAACAGTTTGCAGGGATCAGGGGGCTGCGGGCTTTCTCTCAATAGATTTTCCTTGCTCCTGAACTATCCTGCCAATTTGTAATATTTATAAACTTTCAGTTTATGAAGAAAGGGCAAGGCTTGTCAAAAGAATTCTTCGCCGGGATCTTCCACGATTTCCCCGACCAAATCATACGTATGCGCCTCGGTGATACGAACAGGCATAATCTCCCCGGTAACACCCTTACCCTTATTGATCAACACCCGTCCATCCACATCCGGCGCCATGGCGGCTGTTCTCCCGGAAAGGAGAAGCGGCGTCTCTTCACACTGCCCCTCCATGAGCACCGGGACGGCCTTTCCCACAAAATCCCGATTCAACTCCAGGGAAACAGCCGCCTGATGTTCCAGAAGGATCGACCTTCTCTCTTCAACTACATCAGGGTCCACTCTTGGTTCGAAACGGTATGCACCTGTCCCCTTTTCGGGGCTGAAGGCGAACACCCCCAGGTGATGAAAGCACGCTTCCTCTATAAACGAGCATAACTCCTGAAACATCGCCTCTGTTTCACCCGGAAACCCGACCATCAGCGTTGTCCTGAGATATATCTTTCGATTCAAAGCCCGGATTCTCTGCACCAGCTCATGGGGGGATTCTTCATGAATCGGCCTCTTCATTGCCTCCAGAATTTCGGGATTCACATGTTGGAAAGGCAAGTCCAGGTAAGGACAGATCTTTTTCTCGGATTCCAGTAATGCCAGCAGATGATCAGAAATCCTGTCAGGATGACAGTAAAGCAGCCTGACCCACTGCAAGCCCTCTATTGCCACCAGGTTCTGCAACAGGTCCTCCAGCGAGCATTCCTCTCCGCAATCGTTTCCGTAAAAGGTCGTGTCTTGGGCCACCAGGTTTATCTCCCTGACCCCTGCAGCAATCATTTCTTCCGCCTCACAAAGGAGGGAATCAAGGGTACGGCTGCGATATGGCCCTCTCAACCGGGGGATCATGCAGTAAGAGCAGTGATGAGAACATCCTTCAGCTATTTTCAGATAAGACAGGTAGAACGGCGTGGTCCGTATTCTCGGAACCGTGTGATCAGCAAGGTAGTTGGGCCTGGTCACGAAGCACTGCCCGGGGTCTGCGCCGGTGCCGCTTGCCACTCCCTGGACAATTCTCTCTACCTCAGCGGTCCCCAGCCACGTGTCCACCTCGGGAAGTTCTTTTCGCAGCTTATACCCGTATCGCTGCACCATACATCCGGTCACGACTACCCTCTTGAGCTCCCCTTTTCTCTTCAATTCCACCATCTCGAGGATGGTATCAATAGCCTCTTCCACCGCGGATTGGAGGAAGCCGCAGGTGTTGACCACCGCCACATCAGCGGCAGCGGGACTCGTGGCAAACTCGAACCCTGCCTGCCCCAGGAGCCCGAGCATATTTTCGCTGTCCACGAGGTTTTTCGCACAACCAAGGCTTATCAGGAATATCTTTTCTTGTTTCGGATTCATATCATTCCTAAGTGGGTTAGCCCGTTGAGCCCGTTGGCCCGTTGATCCGGTTATCTTCCAAAACTCCTCCGGCTCTTCCCTACTTCTCACGGGCAAACGGGTTAACCGGCTAAACCTAATAAACCTGCGACATAGACCTTGTGATCCAGTGAATCTCCCCCCGCACAGTAGCAGGCATCATGAAGCTCCCGAGAGGCGCCGGGGGAGAAAGCCCTTTTTCAAGTGACCGGTGAGAGGGCGCCGTTCTTTTCGTGACGTATCTTTGGGGGAAACCGCAGCCAGCCCGAAGGGTGGAATGCGGAGGGGGCAATGCTCCCCCGGAGATACGTCACAGAAAAGACCAGCCCGGAGCCTCGGAATGGAAAAAAGGTTTTCTCCCCGGATCCTCTATCAGAAGTGGGGGATCATCAAAAGTAAGGCTATCAAATCGCATGAGCAATCGTGCTTTGAGAAGGAATCAAAACTCTTTCTGGTTACTCCTGGCGAGACGAGTAAGCAATGTGACGGCGAACTGCTTTAAGAATTGCAATTGGATGGACTCGGAGGAACGGTCGAGCAACGTCGCACTGATGCGCATCATGATGCAATCCGATGCGGCAACCACAGTGGCGGCACGGGTCTGTCCGCTCAGGTAGGACATCTCCCCAAAACACTCTCCCCGGGTAATAACGGCGATAATATGGCCCCCTTTCTTGACCGCCGCCTTCCCGCTCAGAATGATGAAGAAAGAATCATCAATTTCTCCCTCACTCACCACGACCCTTCCTTTCCTCACCTTCACCAGGTTGCTGGCCATCAGGATCTCCTTTACCTGGTCCCTGGTGAAGTTTTCAAAAAAAGGTACATGATGCACATAATCTACCACATCTTCCACCTTGGATTTCTTGACAACCCCCCTCAGTCCCCGGAGCGCAACTCGGAGGTCATAGGCAAAATCCATGCACGTCTGATAGCGGGCAGCGGGGTCTTTGGAAAGGGCCTTGTGGATAATCCGGTCAAATATCTCCGGAATGCCTTTCCGAATATGTGAAATAGAGATTGGCTCTTCGTGGGTGATCTTGTAGAGAATCGAAAAATAGTTGTCTCCGGAAAACGCCCGTTGTCCGGTCAGCAGCTCATACATGACACATCCGAGGGAAAAAATATCACTCTTGTCCTCTATTGGTTCCTCTTTCACCTGCTCGGGCGACATGTAACAAGGTGATCCCACGAGCCCCCTCTCAAAAGGCACCTCTGTTTCAATATAGGCTATCCCGAAATCCGCGATCTTGATCGCACCGGTGCGGCTAACCATGATATTGGATGGTTTGACGTCACGGTGTACTACCCCATGCCGGTGTGCATAATCAAGGGCCTTGCACGCGGCAAACATAATTTCCGCCACTTTACTGGTCGGCAGAAGATTCTCTTTACGGCAGAACTTCACCAAGGTAGGACCATCCACATATTCCATCGCAATATAGCAAAACTCCCGATACATACCGGCATCGTAGATTGCGATGATGTTCGGATGCATGAGCCGCCCGGCGGACTGCGCCTCGGTGAAAAACCGTTCCCGGTATTTCTCGACCTTGTATCCACCCAACTCTCCGGAAGGGCTGGAAATCTTAATGGCCACATCCCTCCGTATGAACGGATCCCTCCCGAGAAAAACCATGCCCATACTGCCCTGGCCCAGTCTATCCAGGATCTCGTAGCGTCCCACTCTCCGGATGTCGGACAACTCAGCGACAAAGGCATCATCCACCCTCCGGGCATCTTTGTTTACCCCGAAGAATCTTGCCTTGAGCCAGCTGGTAAGACCGTGTTTCGGCTCTTCCGGGATTTCCTCTTTCCTTGCTTGTTCCATATTCCTCACGTTACGCAGTTGCCGTCATCTCCCACCGCAAAGGAAACAAATCCAGATTTTCAGAGGATCCGACCTTGCTCAAACAATCTCTCTACATTCAGCCTGTTTACAGCATCCGTAAATAGCTCTCCAAGGGCCTCATCAGCTCCCTTCTTGCCGACTACCTTGTATCGTTCCGTCTGAGCACTGATGCTCTGTGTAGCAAGAAGCTTGCCATTATCCAGGAGTCTGGCCTCATACCTCATACTTGCGAGCCATTTGCGGTCGAGAAAATTCAGTGAGAACTCCTGGAGCACAATGGTCACCTGTGGTGCGGAAGTTCCCGGAGCAGTCAGAACCCGGAAACCCATATTTTCAAGCCGCCGCTTGAAACCATCCTTTACCATATCCATCAATTGATAAGGTCCAAGCCTGAAACCCGACTGCTGGTACTTTGCGATGCTGTAGATAATATTTCCGGGGAAGTTTCTGAGTTCTCTCCGGGCGCCTTCCCCCAGGATATTCCTTGAGGGTCGGGCATCTTCCAGGACGAAATAAACTTCGCGGCCTGAAAACTGGCTTGAATTCTGGGGAAGCCGGTAGAGCACTTTCAAATTGGTTATGGACGCGCAGGAAACCAGCAAAGCCGTCAACAAAAAAGCACCGGCCAGGGCTCCAATCATTCGATTTTTCTTTTTCATGGCTCTTTTCTCCTTTCAATGAAGCCGCAGTCCCTCGCAAGGCGTCGGCTTCTTTCTTTGGTTTTCGGTCTCACGTTCCAGTGATCAGCAAAGACTTGTCCGACACCTGGAATCAAATCCTTCACCTGCCTCTCATTTGCTCCTCACGGGCAAACGCGTCAACCAACTAACTTCATCAACCCATCATAAGGTATCTTCTCATGCGCGTATGTCAAGAAAAAGAAAAAACCCTTTCATGGGAAACAACCAAGGAAGATCATCACGCAAGTCACTGATAACACGATCAAGAAGGTAAATAAAGGGGACCTCATGACCCGCCGGTAATGAAAAATCAAGCAGCTCAAAAAAGGCTTTTCCGTTGACACACGACACTGTTTTCAATATTTTCCTCAAATGAAGGGAGTATTTCATTGAAACCTCCGGGTCAATTCAACTCCAGCCGGGCAGATCACTTTCCGCAAAATCATGGAAGACCTGGCGGAAAACCTCTGGCCCGGGTTCTCTCGGTAATGCCTCCACCTGGAGCAGGAACGTCATGCTGCATCAAATCTTATGGATCCTCCTGGGGTGCGGGCTCCTTTCCATCATCGTGGTTCTGTGGTTCCTGGCGTACTACCTCTTCACTCCCCATGTGGAGAATCCTGACGCAAAGGCAAAAATAACAGGAACCTGCGGGGATACCATGGAGATACGCCTGAAGTTCAAAGGAGACCGGGTTGTTGAAACTTCTTACTGGACCGACGGATGCGCCCACAGCATGAATTCCATCTGCGCCGCTGCTGAGCTGACGAAGGGCAAGAACCCCGATGAAATCATGCAAATCGATGCCGCCATGATCCGGGAATCAGTGGGAGGCCTCCCCAGTGACCACCTTCATTGTGCGCAACTGGCCGAAGAGACCCTGCAGGCCGCCTTGCACAATTACATGATGGATTCGAAACAGGAAGCGAACAGGAGTCCGAACGGCAAGGCCTATCCCTCGCCTCCTCAGTGAGATCTTCCTATGGAAAAAACCGCCCTGGAATACATGCTGAAAAGCCCGAAAGTGCAGAGCTACCTGACCCCTATTAGACCCGGTCAGGTTCTGTTCAACGAGGGCGACTTCACCCAGGATCTCTGCGTCCTTGTATCGGGAAGGCTGGAGGTCTTCCGAGGGGATCAGAAAATGCAGGAGATCACCGAGCCGGGGGCCGTGCTCGGAAAAATCTCCTTTGTACTCGGGAGCAGGAGAACCGCCACCGTACGGGCCATAGATGAGACGCAGGTCCTCTTGGTCCCCCAGAAGGAAGTGGGAGATTTTCTGAAGGAGTTTCCTGAAATTGCATGGGATATTCCAAGGCGCCTGGCACAGGAAGTTGATGTGGCAAGTCATGTCCTTTCCGGGATGAAAGAACTGTGCGACCACCTCCCTGATGCCTTCCTGATGAGCGACAGGGAGGGAAAAATTCTTTCCTGGAACAGGGCAGCAGAAGAGCTTTTCGGATGCGACTGGGAAGGCATGTATCAAAAACCCGCCGAAATCCTCTTCGAAGACAGAGAAGAGTTTCGTAATATCCTGGATGAGATTCTCTCAAAGGCCCCGGTCAAGGAAAGGATTCTCAGGATCAACCACCCCCGGAAAGGGATCCGTTACATCTCCACCAGTACGAACGTGCTTTCAGGCGGACACAAACAGTTTCAGGGAGTTGTTTTCCTGTGCCGGGATGTTACCGCTACCATCACTATAGAAAAAAAGCTGCGTCGTCTCTGGCTCTGGCTCCTCCCGGCCGGATTTCTCACCATGCTTTTGGCAGCCGCTTTCCTCTGGTCCTCCCTTTTTCCCTGGAACAGGCAGGAACGGCGTGATACGGATAAGATGGAATTGCAGAGTCTTATTTCAAGGGACAGATTCCTGCTTGGCTCCTCCCTGGGGTCGGCTATGCGAGCCGGCGACCAGAGAAAGGCAATCCTGGCCTTAAATACCTTTTTTCAAAACCGCCGTGGCAAAAACGGGCTCTATGAAGGCATCGTCGTACTTGATGAGGGGAAAAAGGTCTTTGCCTCCAGGGAGGCAAACGGATCAGGAGCGGTGAGTAAAGCAGGGACGAGTTACGCGGCCATCCAATTTGAAAATATTAGCGGATCAACCCATTGCGTGCTCACCCTTTTTCGCCCTGATCCGGCCCATCCCATGGGCCGAAAAAGGGTTGATCTCGCTTTTCCCTTGAAAAGTGACGGAAAGCGAACGGGATGGCTCCTCTTCCAGATGAACATGGAAATTCTCAAAGGAAAATACGGGATTGATGAAAAGGCACTTAACCGACTGCGATTCAAGGACCTCTAGCCCGGGTTTCTCACCGATCTTCGTCGCGAGACGGTGGAGAGCCCCATGAATAGCAAGTTGAGCTTGCGAAATCCCGCTATCGGGAGCGCGTGCAGGAAAATGGCCGCAGGCATACTTGGAGTACGTCGAGGTCATTTTTCAAGCGCAACGCAGTAGGCATGGGGCTATCCGCCATCGTAGTCCCGCGCTTCGCGGGATTGGTGAGAAATCCGGGCTAACAATTTCAAGAGACCACATGAAGACGGAAAACAGTACAGGGCAACCGGAAGATTCCGACTACACCTTGATGCCGACCGGTGAGGGAACATTGAGTCTTCACCTTTCAGGATGCATGGACTATCGCTGTGCCGGGTTCATGTTCAAACGACTATTAGCTGACGTAGAAAAACACCATCCATCGTTCCTGTCAATCGATCTTTCCGGAGTTGCCACCATGGAGGATTTTGGTATCGCGGTGATCTTTGCACTAAAAAGGATGATGAGCACATGGGATGGTCATATCGAAATAACAGGAGCAGATAGTCAGGCAAAAGAATTGCTGGAGATGCTCCCTTCGGAACACTTTGATGACAGCGCTTCATTCTTCAAACAGGAACCCCTAGGTCTTGTTGTCCGGCTCGGAGGGGCGTCAATAAAGGCGGCGAATGATGTCAAATTCATGGTATCCTTCGCAGGGTCATTGTTCCTGGCATGCATGCACGCTTTCAGGCACCCCGGAAGGCTTCGATGGGGCGATATGATCTCCTCCATGGAAAGGGTGGGCGTGGACGCCGTCCCGATCATAGCCCTGATCAGTTTTCTCATGGGCCTCATCATGGCTTTCATGTCTTCCGTGCAATTGCGGGAATTCGGCGCCAATATCTATGTGGCCTCCCTGGTGGCCCTCGCCATGGTGAGGGAGTTGGGTCCCATCATCACGGGCATCATCGTCGCAGGCAGATCCGGGTCCGCCTTTGCGGCAGAGATCGCCACCATGGAGATTTCAGAAGAGGTTGACGCCCTTCACGTTATGGGCATGAATCCGATCCTGTTTCTGGCATTCCCGAAACTCATTGCCAGCGTCATTGTCTTACCCATACTCACGTTGCTGTCCGATCTCTTCGCCATCGCCGGGGGCCTGCTTGTCGGCGTCTCCATGCTGAACCTGACCCTGAGCGCTTACGTGGACCAGACGCTTCGGGCTGTTACGCTCTATGATGTGGGATGGGGATTTATCAAGAGCGCTGTCTTTGCCGCCTTGATCTCCTGGATCGGATGCATAAGGGGATTTCAGGCCCATGGCGGGGCTGAAGCAGTAGGAACGGCGACCACTTCCTCCGTGGTGACCAGCATATTTCTTATCATTTTGGCCGACTCGATTTTCGCGATCATCCGCACGTACTGGGGGTAACCATCATATGGGAACAAAGGCGATCATCCAGGTACGGGATCTGCAGGCAAAGTATGGAGACAAGCTCATCCTGGACAGGATTCATTTTAATGTCTATGAAAGAGAAATCCTGGCAATCCTGGGGGAAACCGGGTGTGGGAAGAGCACCCTGATGAAAAACATGATCGGGTTGGTGGAACCCACCCGGGGAGAAGTCATCATTGACGGTGACAGGATAACAGGAGCGGGCGATGAAACCTATGGACGGATCCTGCGAAAAATGGGGGTCCTTTTCCAAAACAATGCCCTTTTGAGTTCCCTGACCCTGGCCGAAAACGTGGCCTTGCCCATGCAGGAATATACCGAATTACCCAAGCAGGCAGTGAATGCGCTGGTGAGATTCAAGCTGGGTATGATGAAACTGGATGGGTATGAGCATTTTTTCCCATCCGAACTGAGCGGCGGAATGAAAAAACGTGCGGCACTGGCAAGGGCCATGGCCTTGAACCCAAGGATTCTTTTTTTCGATGAACCTTCGGCGGGGCTCGACCCCATATCTTCTGCGGAGCTGGATTTTCTCATTGATTACCTGAACAGGACATTTGGAACAACCATGGTCCTCGTAACGCACGAATTACAGAGCATTCTAAGAGTGGCCCACCGGGTAATCATGCTGGATAAGCAGACCAAGGGAATCATCGCCGAAGGGGATCCCCATGATCTGAAGGCGCACAGCCAGGATCCCTTTGTGAGGCGGTTTTTCAACAGGTGGACCGAGGCCGATGCACAGAGGCACAGGTGACCATGACTACGAAGCGGACAAAATTTGCGGTAGGACTTTTCGTCCTGGGCGGAACCATCCTCACAGCCGCGCTTCTCATTTTTCTCGGGGCAACGCACCTCTTCCAAAAGGGACTGTATTATGCCGCCTATTTTGATGAATCGGTGCAGGGCCTCATGAAGGACTCACCGGTGAAATACAGGGGTGTGCCCATCGGTCGCGTGGAAAGTATCAGCGTGGCACCGGACGGGAAGTTGATCCGGGTGGTCCTGAAAATCGAATCAGCTCAGAAACTGGATCAACGCATCGTTGCCCAGTTGAAGGCCGTGGGTATCACGGGGTCCGTGTTTGTGGAACTGGAACGGAGAGCGAATGGGGAACCCGATCAATCCCCAAAAATCAACTTCCCGACGCGGTATCCGGTGCTCGCTTCCAAGCCCTCCGAAATCAGCAATCTGATGAGCGGTTTTTTAGATGTACTGCGCCAAATCCAGGCCTCGGACCTCGAAGGGATCTCCAGCAGGATGAAGCACGCCCTGAAAACCTTCAACCAGAAAATGGCTGACCTGGACCTCAAGAACCTTTCCAATAAAATGGACAGCGTGCTGGACCATGTGGACGCCCTGACAGCACCAAAAAAATGGGATGCCCTCATTCAGTCTTTTCAGGCATCTGCCGGGGCGCTGGAACAGACCATGAACCAGGCCGGCAAACTGGTCAAACGGATAGCCCTTCTCACAGACCAGACAAACTTGATCCTGGCAGAAAACAGGAACCAGATCAAAACAGCGCTCTTCAATTTCCGGAGGTCCATGGAAAAGGCGGATAAACTCATGGGGAACACGGACGCATTGATTCTAAAGACTGATTTGCGAACCCAGGATGTTTTCCAGCGTGTCCAGGCAACGGCCCACAATCTGGAACGGGCCAGCGAGGAACTGCAACAACTCCTTGATCTGATTTCCGCCCAACCTTCGCTTCTGCTCTTTGGGACCCCTCCCCGTCCCAAGCCCCCTATGCATGAGAATAGCCAATGAATACTTCAGGGAAAAGAGGCCTCGTATCACTGAAGCAAATGGCGAAGAGCTTTTGGCTGATAATCGCTCTCATAGCACTTCTGTGCCTGGGGGGATGCTTGAACCTCAAACGGAAAACCCCCGCATTTTATTACTACACCCTGGAATATGCCGCTCCCCAAATTCCAGATCTCAATCCCCTGAACGCTGACATTTATGTTGAGCGGTTTGTTGCGGTCCCTCCCTTTGATACGGATCGCATGATTTACCGCCGTAGAAAATTCGGGAGGCATGCGTATCTCTATCACCGCTGGCAAACGAGGCCGGCTGGAACGGCCTCGTTCCTCCTGGCAAGGGATCTGAGAGAATCCCATGCTTTTCATCGGATATACCGGGAGTACCTTCCACCAGCCGGTGCGTACAGACTGAAGGGCGTGGTTGAAGATTTCCTGGGGTGGGACTCCCCTGACCACAGGGAGGCCGTTCTCCGTCTGAGAATCATCCTCTCCAAGGGCAATGGATCAGACGAAAAGGAAACCACTCTTTTTGAAAAAACCTACCTTGCTCGCAGAAGTACGAAAAGTGAGGACCCAAGGGGCCTGGCCCGGGCCATGAGCCAGGCCTTGAAAGAGGTATCCGCCAGGCTCATAAAGGATATCCACCGTGTCATCGAGAGACAAAACCTATCTGGTCAATAGATAGAGGGTAACTACACAGGTTCAAAGTCCCCAGGTTCACGGTTCAGGGTTGATGAAAGTCTTCTGCTCCATCAACACATCAAGAAAGTTTGCTGTCCCGCGGAGCAAGCTGCTCTGCATGGTTCCCGGTGAAAAAGAGCGGGAGGCACTTCCCGTCCAGCGTTTCAAGATTGTCCTCCAGGACCATGCGGGCCGAAGGATGAACACTGCTCAGGTTGCTCGTATGGATAAATGCTCTTGTGGCCCACCGGCAGTTTTTCTTCAGCACCTCCAGCAGTTCATGTGCAGACAAGCCGTTGATATCGCCCTCCAGCCTCAGGTGCACACTATCGCAACTCGGATGGACATGAATACGAAAAGTCGAACCCATTTTATCCCTCCTCCGAGACTGCCTAGCATAAGACACGCTTCACTCACCCATGAATAGCTTCCCCTGGAGCAGGTCTAGCTGAATTTTCCGGGGCGTGCACCATTCGCTTTAACGAAGCCTCAAGAGCACTGGAAGTGAAAGGCTTTCGTATAAAATCGCGGATACCTATCCCCCGAGCCCTGGTAATAACATCTTCGTTTCCATACGCGGTCACCAGGATCCTCTTTGCCTTTGGGCAAATCCCTCGAATTAACCGAAGAAATTCCAGCCCGTCCATGCCTGACAGCCGATAATCCGTTATGACAATATCGAATTCCTGCCCCTTTACGGCCTCCATCCCTTCCTCTGCGGTCTCCAGGGCAAGAATATGGCATCCCTCTTCCTCGAAGTATAACCCCAGTGAATGCCTGATCCACTCATCATCATCGACGAGTAATACTCTTAAATTTTTCAACTCAGAGAAAAAGTCCATCTCGCTGGTTTCTGGTAAGGTGGAATCTGCAATCTCAGTTAATTTTTTCAAACAACTCCCTACCAAACTTGATTTAGCATAAAATATGCCACCTTCATTTCGGAGGCTAATAACCATAAATACAAGGAGTTATATGAGCTGAGCTGACAGACAGGGCGGGTTAGAGGAGAGGAATTTCGAGAAATTCCAAAACGTCTTTTCCCAAAATTGAGAAACTGCGCGTAACTTGTGAAAATACCCACTTTTTGAGACAAACACTATCAAATCCTAGCCGCCATTGAACACCTCACCGCTCTTCGGCTGATTGCAGAATGGCATGCAGCAGGGTGTTTGCGCCGGCTTCACAATCCTCCCAACTGGTGTTTTCCACCTCAACATGGCTGCGTCCCCCAATGCTCGGAACAAAAATCATGGCGGTGGGGCAGACCTGGTTCATATAGCTTGCATCGTGCCCGGCACCGCTAACCATGTGTAGATTGGGGTAGCCCAACTGGTCGGCGGTATCCAGGATGCGCTCGACCAGTTTTTCATCAAAGGGTGAATGCTGGACTTTCCAGGTTTCTTCCATGGTTATTGGACAGCCCCTTCGTGCCGCAATCCCTTCAAAATCCTCGCGTAACACTTCCCACGCCTTCAGGGCATGATCGTCATCCCAGGAGCGAATATCCACGGTGAAGTGCACTTTGTCAGGAATGATGTTCCTGGAGTTTGGATAGTTCTCTATTTCCCCAACCGTTGCTACTAGATTGCCTCCCATATGTTCCGGGAGTTCATTGACCTTCAGAATCATTTCCGCTGCAGCGCACAGGGCATCATGCCGTCCTTCCATGGGCGTCGGCCCCACCTGGTTTGCCTCCCCCTTCAGATTGACATCATACCAGTGCAGACAGACGATTCCTTTTGGCGCCCCTATGACTCTTCCTTCCGTTTCCAGGATTGGGCCCTGTTCGATGTGATATTCATAGTAACAGTGAACCGGCCATTTTTCACACTTTGCCCCTTCCTTGTAACCGATACGGATCAATTCCCCTTCAAACCTTCTGCCGTCTATATCGGTTCTACTATAGACCCAGTCTCTCTGCAGAGCGCCCGTCCAGACGCCCGATCCCACCATGGCCGGAGAAAACCGGGAGCCCTCTTCGTTCGTCCAGTCCACAATAACGATTGGACGTTCGGTCACAACCTGGTTTTCATGCAAGGTTCTCAATACTTCAAGGGTACCCATGACCCCGAGGATGCCGTCGAACCGACCGCCGCTCGGCTGAGAATCCATGTGCGACCCGCTCATGACCGGAGATAGGCTGTTGTTTCTGCCTGGTCGACTACCAAAGATATTTCCCATCTCATCTATGGTCACATGGAGTTCCAGGTCATTGAGCCAGGTAATAAGAAGATCCCTGGCCTCCTTGTCCTCGTCGGATAGGGCCAATCTGTGCACCCCCTCGCCCGGGGTTGCCCCGATTTTTGCCATGCGTTCCAGGCTTTCCCGGAGCCTTTTGCCGTTGACTCTCAACTCCTTGATTTGCAATCTATTTCTCCCTGTGGCAGATTCTCCGAAATTGGGGCTCAGGAGCACCACTCGATAATCGTCGCGACGCCCTGCCCCCCTCCGACGCAGGCTGCTGCACAACCATAACGGCCATTTTTTTCCTCAAGGATCCGGGCAAGCGTCCCGACTAACCTGATCCCGGTGGCGCCCATGGGATGACCGATGGCGATTCCACCTCCTTTGATATTGACCCTTTCCGGATCAATCCCCAATTCCTCAATACAGTTCAGCACGACCACGCTGAAGGCCTCGTTGATCTCCCAAAAATCCATGTCCTTGACCTGAACATTTCCCTTTTCCAGTGCCATCTGAATAGCCGGAACCGGTCCTGCTCCCATGATAGTCGGGTCCACCCCGGCAAACCCGATGGACCGAATGGCAGCAAGAGGTCTGATCCCCTTGCTCTCGGCTGTCTTTCGGGACATGAGTACCATGGCGCCGGCACCAGCATTGAGAGGAGACGAGTTTCCCGCCGTGATGACCCCATCCTCAAGGAACACGGGCTTCAGTCTTGCCATATCATCCATTGAAACCCTCTCACGGACCGCCTGGTCGCGATCCACCGTCATCATAGTCCCATTAGCCTGCTCGGCCTCAATGGGGAGTATCTCACCTTCAAAAAAACCTTCCTTCCTTGCCCTGGAGGCCAGTTGATGGGAACGTATTCCCCATCTGTCAAAATCCTCACGCGAAAAAGAAGTTTGGGAAGCAAGTTTTTCAGCCGTGAGCCCCATATTCATCGTCACTTCCATATCCCAGTGGTTGTAACTGGTTTCCGAATACAGGCGTGGATTGAGCGAGATAACCTCCTTCTCAAACAAGGTGGGTCCCATGGGGACACGCGTCATATGCTCCATCCCGCATGCCAGCACAATGTCAGCGAACCCGGTGGCAATCTCCATGAATCCCACGTGAACAGCCGCCATGCTGGACCCGCACTGCTGGTCAAAGAATTTGGCGGGTGTCTTCTCCGAGAGATTGGCCAGGAACAGGGGCGTTCTTCCCCCATAGGTCCACTGCTCACTCACGCCCATTGCAGAGCCCACGAGGAAATCGTTGATTTCATCAGGATAGATTTCCACCCTGCCGAGGAGTTCCGGTATGAGCCTCCCGAGCAGATCATCGGCCCTCAATTTGTGAAACCAGTCCTTGGCCGGATCACCCGGCTTGGATTTCGACTGGGCTGTCCTCAAATAGCCCGCGATGACAACTTCATTCATTTTTCTTTCTCCTCCATTCCGTTGAACGGCCAGGAAGTTATCCTATTCCACAAGGCCACACCAGCGCGATATGAAGAGGGCATATGCTTTCGCAACATGGACGATGCTCTCAATATTGACCCGCTCGTTTGCCGCATGGATGTTTTCGGCCACCGGTCCGTAGCAGGTGGCTTGGCCGGACCCGAACAGGGTGAAGACCCTGAGATCCGTCGTACAAGTGGCGATATATTCCCTCGCATCCTCCCCTGTGAGCGCCCTGTGGCATGCATTCAGGGCAGAAAAAGCAGGGAGGTCAAGAGCCAGGCTGTGACCCTCGGACCGGAATCCATAAAAATCGATCAGGGGCGGGTTCTCTGAAAGCCAGGGGTCTCTTTTCGCGGCGTTCTCTACGGTTTCGATAATGCGCGCACAAATTTGCTCATAGGAGACGCCCGGGAAAAAAGAAAGCCTGCCATGGAATTCGGCGGTGGCCGGAACGGTGGAGGGCCAGTCACCCCCTTTGAAGATCCCGATATTCAGGTTCAGGGGATGCACCATGTCTTGATACTCGGGTGGGACATCAGAGAGGTTGAGTTCCGCTTCCAGTTGTCGCAGCGCATCGATAACATGATAACTTTTTTCAATGGCATTGGTACCCGATCGCGCGGACTGCACGTGAACCGGGACACCCCGGACGGAGACCTTGAACCAGAGGACCCCCAACTGGGCGGTGAGAATGGTAGGCCCGAAGGGTTCCGGGATCAGTACAGCCTCGGCGTCGTATCCGGCTTCCAGGCACGCCAGGGCCCCGTTCCCGCAGCATTCCTCTTCTATCACCGCTTCAATGCTTACAGGTGCTTTCAATCCGAATCCCGCCTTTTCCACGGCGTGGACTGCATAGGTCATGGCCGCAACACCTGATTTCATATCCCCTGATCCGCGGCCATACAGCCAGCCGTTATTGACTATCGGGTCAAAAGGATCGTCACTCCAGAATTCCAGGGGTTCAGGGCTCACCACATCCAGGTGTCCGTTGAAAAGAAGACTATGTCCTCCCTCCGCATCCGCTTCCCGGACCGCCACCACGTTCTTGCGGCCTTCATATCCCCAAGGCACCGGTGCAAATCCCGGATGTCCCGCAAGCGTCGCCGGGACAATGGGAACGGTGACCGGTTGAAAGGAAAGCCTTTTGAATTCTTCCTCTGCCACCTTTACGGCCGATGCCTCGTTCCCGAGGGTGCTGGGTTCCCGTACCAGCCTACAGGCGTAGTCGAGCAGGTCGTCAGACAGGTGATCTACTGTCTCTATCAGCTTTTTTTCCTGTTTATTCTCCAGCATACGCTGTCTCTCCCTTCGGACTGAATCTCCCGCCCTCCTATGTGCTACCGCCCAGGGAGGAAGCCTTTTCTTAAGTGACTGGTGAGAGGGTGCCGTCTTTTCGTGACTTACCAGTGGGGGAACCCGCAGCTCGACGAAGTCGAGAATGCGGAGGGGGTATAGCTATCCCACGCTGGTAAGTCGCAGAAAAGACCAGCCCGGAGCCTCGGAACGCTAGAAAAGGCTCCCTTCTTGGGCGTCAACCTTCAACTGATCTCACTATTCCAGATCCCGGATGACAGAGGCTGTCCGGGTCCGCCGCCAGAGGTGGGGGATTCAGTTATACTTAGAATCGGGGAAGGTCTTGTTGCGGGACGACCAGCGGCGCCTCCGTCTTTCGAATCACTTCATCCAGATCCACACCCTCGGCGATTTCCCGCAGCACCAACCCCTCCGGCGTCACGTCGATCACGGCAAGTTCGGTGATGATGGTGTCTACGCACCCTTTGGCAGTGAGTGGCAATGTACATTCCCTGAGTATTTTCGGGCGTCCATTTCGATCGGTGTGGGTTGAGGTGACAATCAGCCTCCTGGATTTTTGGGCCAGTTCCATGCCCCCTCCAATACCGGGAGAAAATTTCCCTGGAATGATCCAGTTGGCCAAATCACCGCTTTCGGACATCTCCAGGGTACCCAGAAAGGCCAGATCCAGACGCCCACCCCGGACGAGTGCGAATGACAACGCACTGTCGAAAAAAGAGGCCTCTTTCATCAATGAAACATAGTTCCCCCCGGCGTCGATGAGGTTGCGGTCCTCTGTTCCGGGCCGGCACCTCGGACCCATGCCTAGGATCCCGTTCTCCGAGTGGATAAAAACGGGTTTGTCGTCGGGGAGGTACTTGGGGATGAGGGTCGGGATACCGATCCCCAGGTTTATGACCTGTCCCGCCGCTATTTCCTCTGCCGCACGCTGTGCGATCTTCTCTTTATAGGGCGTGATGTTCCAGTACCCCG
>Ga0315535_1000426_pt1 | contig 29976 bp, 23 predicted proteins | sample SalMarSW160220MG_2_FD_203092 | JGI IMG/M metagenome (GOLD analysis project Ga0315535, IMG submission 203092) | Salt marsh sediment microbial communities from the Plum Island Ecosystem LTER, Massachusetts, United States - Salt Marsh Sediment SW1602-20 ... | reverse complement strand
TTGACGGATGCCGGGTCTTCATCGTAGATGACGTGGCGACCTCCATGGGCACGAAATACGACCTCCTGGAGAAGGTGAAGGAACATGCCCTTGCCCTGGGTATCGATTACCAGGTTACAGGGATCGGGATCGGGGTGGACCGGGAGCAGGTTACAGCAGTTTATGATAAGAGCGGGAGGGTGATTCCGGGTGAAAGAGGGAAAGATGCCATACGGGACTTTGTTCAAAAAAGCGGTGTCCCTGTCTACGCAGTTGCCGGCATCCGGGAAATAGTGAAGTTCCTTTACCAGGAAAAGATACCAGTCCTGATCAACGGCAGGAAGAACCCAATTGATGATGAAACAAAAAGCTCTTTTGATTCCTACCTCGAAATTTACGGGGCCTCCAGATGAGTCACAGCTTTCCCCAGGAAGGCAGTATCATGACTAGTCTAAATCATGCGGCGGAGATAATAAAGAAGGTGCTTCTTTCCAGGGAACCAAGAAGGATTCGGGTGAGCGGCAACTCCCTGCGCCATGCCGGTGTCCTTATCCCTCTTTTCGAGAAGAAAGAGGATATACTCGTCCTTTTCACCAAGCGGACAAATACTGTCGAACACCATAAGGGCCAGATTTCTTTTCCGGGGGGTGCTGTTGATAAGGGAGACGCCTCCTACCAGGAGACGGCCCTTCGGGAAACCCGGGAAGAAATAGGCCTTCCGGAAGAATTCATCGATATCCTGGGACCTATTGATGACACCTTGACGCTTGTTTCCAGTTTCCTCATACATCCCTTTGTGGGAATCGTGAAGTCGGGGTGCTCCTATTCGCTTAATCCTGCGGAGGTGAAAAGGGTATTGGAGGTCCCGCTGTCCGTGTTTCACCCTCGATACGCCGGCATGAAGAACTATACCTTTGAGCACGAAGGGAAATCGTTTCAAGCGCCGGGGTATGAATACGAGGAAAATGTGATCTGGGGCGCCACTGCCAGGATCATGGATAACTTCATGCATATCCTGGGAGACAAAATACCCTTGCCTCTCCCGAAAAAATAGGATATATAATCGAGGCAGTTTCTAGATGTTCAATCTTGAAACTGCCTTGTTTGTCAGTCGGGACGTGGCTCAGCCTGGTAGAGCACCGCGTTCGGGACGCGGGAGTCGCTGGTTCAAATCCAGTCGTCCCGACCATTCCATAATCTTATTTTTTGTAATGATAAAGGGGAATTAGGCATACTGCCTTTTTCCCTTTTATTGCTATGGGGCACATTTGGGGCACTTTTTTACTTTTCATATATGGATTATAGACTCCATCCATGAAGACCTCCCCTTCGTCACGCTCATACCTTTTGATGTAGGTATAATAGTGGTCATAGATCATCTTCAAAGAGGTCGTTGTCCTCATGAGCGAGTCTCAGTCTGCCCCCTATCTTGGGGTAGACGCTCCTCACCCATTCCTCATTTTTCTTGTCCCAATGTGACATGATGACGATTTCCTCTTCCCGAAACTAGTTGCCGTTTACTTGATTCTCCATGATGTGTTCTCCTTTCTTGCGTTTGCTTGGGTCCAAAACGCAAAAAGGGCCAGCCGATCACAATGACCGACTGGCCCAATGGTTAAAGTTGTTGGCGACCTACATGTTCGCCTGTCCCGATGTTTTAAATGGCTTGTTCACCTCCTTTCATGGCTGTCTGATTTCAGTTTCCATACGTGTGGAAAACCTAACCCTGGACACAGGTGACCCTCTTTTACGAATGCCGTTATATGGTTGGTAGGAATTCAGGATGTTGGTGGGGATTTAGTAATTGATATGACTACAAGATTGCGCTAATATAAGACCATAGGTATCTGACCGTTCTTTGATGGTGGGTCGAAATCAAATGAGGATCGTCTTTGCAGTACGAACATTTTAAGAGGTTGAGAATGCGGAATACTTTCCTAGGTTATTACAGGCCAACCGAGCAGGAGTTTAAAGAATTGTGGAGCAATTGCACCTTTGTATTGGATGCAAATGTCCTTCTCAATCTCTATAGGTATTCAGCCCAGACCGCAGAGGAGTTGTTCAAAATATTGGAGAAGGTTGCAGACAGAATATGGTTGTCGCATCAAGCAGCCTTTGAATACCAAGAAAGACGAATTGAGGTCATTGCAGAGCAGGAGCAGTCGTATACTAGCCTTTTAGAGTACATAGAAAAGGCATTCGAAGAGATCAAGGGCAGGCTTTCTTCAAGGAAACATCCTTTTATTGGCAACGCAGATAACCATATAAAAAAGCTGAATAAATTGGTTTCGGAGTTAAAGAACAACCTCTCCAAAAGCAAAGACGCGTGTTTGTCAATTACTGGCGAAGACAGCATAAGAGACAGGCTAACAATCTTGTTTAATGGGAAGGTCGGAGCGCCCTACGCCGAAGAAAGGGTTCGTGAGATTCATCAACGTGGTAAAAAAAGATATGAACAAAAAATCCCGCCAGGGTTTGAAGATAAAAAGAATAAGGACAATGGGCGCGAGTACGGAGATCTAATTCTCTGGTTTCAGACGCTGGATTTTGCAAGAGAAAGCAAGAAGCCTATAATCTTAATTACGGATGAAAAGAAGGGAGACTGGTGGCAAAAAATTAAACAGAAAATCATCAGGCCTCGCCCTGAGCTGATAAAGGAAATGAGAGAATACTCCAATGTCTCTTTTTATATGTATCGAGCTGATCGATTTATGGAGCTTGCTGAAAAGTATCTCGAACAAAGAGTTAAACAAGAGGCCATAAGCGAAGTTAGAGAAACCGGGGATAGAGACGATGATGCACAAACCATACGGTTAAGAGATTTATTAGAACCTCCTCCTCCTGGTGCCTTAACTGAATTGCTGAAACGCGAGAACGAGTTAAGGCATTTATTGAAACCATTTTCACCTGGTCTTTTGACTGAATTGGCTGAAAATAAGAGGTGGTTAGAGGATTTTTCTAATCAAAATTTGTTAAGGGAGCTAGCAAAAGTACGTCAAACGTCGCTAGGTTACTTAGACGCAGGTGGAATTTTGCAACAACTTTTCGATCAATCATCTGAGTTGGCGGAACATAGGAAGTGGTTGAAGGACATTTGTAACCAAGATTTTTTAAGTGAGACCCCAAAAGAACATGCAGTCATTGAACAAAGTAATAATAATGACACAAATTCTTCCCAAGAGGACTCTGAACCTCGGAATTCAGAGAAACCCAAAAAATGAAAAGGATAGAAAGATCTAGCGATGCTACTACCGCTTATCTGCTCCGAGGGATAGACTTGACATTAGGGTCGATCACCATCTGTACACCGTATCTATCTAATACTCCTATTAGATCACTCTATATCCAGCATTGCTGATCCAATAGTCTCATGCAGTTCTTGAAATCTACTCTGCGGCGATTAAGGTGTCTCCTGCAGGCATCAGAACGGATGTCTTGCAGTTCTGAATGACCACCAGCCATAGCGCCAGACCCCGCCATTTGCGCCACAATCAACGATCTCCTATTGGCTCGACACAATACTCATAGGTATCCAACCATAAGACCCCCGGCAACGATTACGAAAAGGATGTTTGTATCTGATTCCTGATATTGGTTTTCATCGTCCTGAGGCTCTCGAAAGGGATACCCAATTTCTTTTGATACAGACATCAGATAAGCCATCTATCGTTTTGTACCGAATAAATGACCGCTCGTTTTGTGAAAATTTTTCGAGGAACCTCATAAAATCGATCTTGAAAATGGCCTGCTCATCCACAGGATGCCTATCACCATTGGATACGGCGGCGGCAAAAATACTGTCATCGGAAGGCAGTTGATTGTATCGAATGAGCTTGAGGTTTTTGCGTTTATAGAATCCGTTATCAACGGAACGACCTTTGGGCAGGAAAGAGACCATAGACCACTTGGCCTTGTTCGACATAAACCTATTATTGGCTTCCGGGTCTGTGCTGAGTGCCTTGTATGCGCCTATCAGTCCTTCCTGTTTCAGGTCATCATTTCCGTTGGATTCGATACTGATGATGTGCTCTATGTCGTTCAATCGTTCATTGTAAAGATTCTCCATTGCTTGAGGATTCATTGACATGCCTCCAATAAAAAAGGCGGTAGATCCGTGCGAGGGACCTACCGCCTGAGGGGGTTACTCTTACCTTTGCCTATGGGTTAGGGGTTATCGGTTGAAGACACGTGTCTTGGGATTGTGGCTTATCGCGGCACCACGTCTGGTGCCGTTTTGGGGGTTGCTTTTGGACAACGTTGTCCAAAACTGGAATTGTGGTATGGCTTTTGCATTTGATGGGACTAGAATATTCGTCTAGAATGCAGATATTATCGTTTGATTTTGTTTCAGAGGATTGATAGGACTGAAGTGGTCGAAATTTATCTGAATAGAAGAGGACCTGACTCCCAAAGCCAGGCTTTGGATTTTATGGCTACCAGAGGCATGGTTGATGTTTCCGGGACAAAAAGATGCCGGCATCTTTGATGCCTCAATTCAAAATCACCAGTCTTGCAAGCAAAATAAATCAAAGTCGGTTTTAGGAAGGAGACCGTTTTGGCTGACGTTTTGATAGATCATATGTTCGAAGATATTGTAGAGACGATACCTCATCCCCTTTTGGTGTTGGATTTAGATCTGAGAATTCTTAAGGCCAATCACTTTTTCTGTGAGACCTTCAAAATCGCACCTGAGAAAACCACAGGTAATTTTGTTTTTGATTTTGGAAACCGACAGTGGGATATCCCCAAGCTTCGGACGTTGCTTGAAGATATTATTTCAAAAGACCACAAGTTCGAAAACTTTGAAGTTGAACATATATTCCCAAACATCGGGCGCAAAATAATGATGCTTAACGGCCGCCGTCTCAAACAACATGGTACCAGTTCTCCGATGATCCTCCTTTGCATAGAAGACATCACTGAACAAAGGGAGATGGAGAACGCACTGATAGAGTCAGAAGAACGCTATAGGCGTGCTTTTGAGACCGCAAGCGATGCGATATTGCTTCTCGAAAAGAGCAAAGGGAAAATAACCCATACCAATCCAGCCGTCACGACAATGTTGGGCTATTCCAATGAGGAGTGCATCGGGAAAAACGTTAAGGACATCGGTTTAACGCATGAAATAGATGATATTCACGTGATAACGGAGACATTGGAAAAAGATGGCATTATTCATTACGCTGATGTTCCGGCAAAAACCAAGGTTGGACAAATTATTTATACCGATATTTATCTGGTCGATAAGGCTCGTTCAATTCAATGTAATATCCGAGACATCACCGAGCGCAAGGAGGCTGAAAAGGCGTTGAGGGAGTCCGAGCAAAAATACAGAGACCTCGTGGACAACGCATCGGTAGGCGTTTTTAAAACCACCCTCGGTGGTGAGATTGCTTATGTCAATGATGCCTTGATAAAGATGCTTGAATTCGAATCCCTTGAAGAATTTATCGCAGCCAATGTGTGGGTAAGATATAAAGATCCGAAAGACAGGGAAGTCTTCCTTGAAGATCTCAAGATCAAAGGCAAAATCGAACATTTTGAGACTGAACTCCTTACAACAACCGGGAGCTCCCGAAATGTGCTCATAAGCGAAGCACTTGAGGGAGACTTCATCTCAGGAATGATTGTGGATATCACCGAGCGGAAGCAGGCTGAAGAGAAACTGAAACAAAGCGAAGCCAGGCTAAGAACTCTGTTTGAGACCATGCCCCTTGGCATAGGCCTGGTCCAAGACCACAAGATCCAGTGGCACAATGAAGCCACGTCCCGGATGCTGGGCTACAGTAGAGAGGAGCTTCAGAGAAAGAATATTAGGATGCTCTATGAAAGTGACAAGGAATTTGACAGGGTCGAAAAGGCCATAAATACCCTGGAGACCGGGAGAAGGACAGCCGAGTTGGAGACCCGATGGGTCCGAAAAGACGGATCGGTCGTTGACTGCCATATTCGACATGCCTTGATGAATCCCGAATCGAAAGACAGGGTGGTCCTGGCCATGGTCGAGGACATCACGGAACGGAAAAAGGCAGAGGAAGAAAAGAGGAAGCTGGAGACCCAGTTCAACCAGGCCCAGAAGATGGAGGCCGTCGGGGTGCTGGCAGGAGGAGTGGCCCATGACTTCAACAACATACTGACTTCTATCATCGGAAACGCCGAGCTTGCCCTGATGGATTTGGACAAAGATACCTCTGTTTATGGCAATATAAACGAAATCCAGAAGGCCGGACATAGCGCTGCCGCCCTGACCCGCCAGCTCCTGGCCTTCAGCCGGAAGGGGCTGATCCGGCCGGAGGTCCTGGACTTCAATCAGCTGTTGCTGAATTTTGAAAAGATGCTGCGCCGTATCATCGGGGAGGATATCGAGCTGGTCACCGCCTACGCACCCGACTTCTGGCAGGTGGAAGCGGACCCCGGTCAAATGGAACAGGTGATCATGAACCTGGCGGTCAATGCCAGGGACGCCATGCCGAAGGGCGGCAAGCTCACCATCGAGACGGCCAACGTGGAGCTGAACGAAGACTATTTCCGGGAGCACGGTGTGGAAAACCAGGCGGGGCTTTACGTGATGCTGGCGGTCACGGACACTGGCGCAGGGATGGACAGGGAGACGCAGGCCAGCATATTCGAACCCTTTTTCACCACCAAGGGATTGGGGAGAGGGACCGGTCTCGGACTTTCTACGGTGTACGGCATTGTGAAACAAAACAGGGGGCATATCTGGGTCTACAGTGAGCCGGGAAAAGGCACGACCTTCAGGGTCTATCTCCCCAGGACTGGTGTGCAAACCGAGGGAGTGGAAAAAGAGCAGGCTTCCACGCCTTCACTCGAAGGATCAGAAACCATCCTGGTAGTGGAAGACGATGAGCCGGTTGGAAAGATGGCAGAGAGGATGCTGGGAGGATACGGGTACAGGGTGCTCACGGCCCGGAATGGCACGGAGGCATTGGAGATCTCGGGCAGCTATAGTGGTCCTGTTCACCTCTTGCTGACGGATGTGGTGATGCCCGACATGACCGGCCTTGACCTGGCGGAGCAACTGAAATCGAGGTTCCCGGAAATCAAGGTTCTCTATATGTCCGGATACACGGACAACGTCATCGCCGACCACGGCGTCCTGGAAAAAGATGTGAACTTCATCCAGAAACCCTTCTCACGGGAAGGCTTGGGAGGCAAGGTCCGGGAGGTCCTGGACAACAAGAGATAGAATTAAGAATGTGCAATAGCATTGAATTGACTTATTGTTTGTGAGGAGTGGAAAGGGATGTTAAAAAATGAAATTCAAATAGAAGCGCCTCAGCCGATTCTGGAAAACTGGCAAGGGATCGTTGATATACTGGCTGAGATAGTCCGTGTTCCTGCCGGTCTGATTATGAGATTAAACGATTCCGCCATAGGGATGGCGAAAAGAGGATGACCATGGTGAGGGATGAGGATTACGATGAGGCTCGGCCGACCAAGAGCGAGCGACAGGTATGATATGATACCAAGTGTTATCCATTTTTTCCTCAATATCGGCAGATAAAAACTCAGAGATCCTCCTCTCCTTTATCATTTCAAAGAATGCCTGCAATTCTCTACATCTTCTGTTTCTTTCAGCATCTCCTCGCTTGCGCGAGTGATATCTCCTTTTTTTTCAATTTCAGTATATGTCTAATCACACGCCTTTCGATTGCCCTGCTTGTATGGCTACGCTCATATTCATAAAGCAGATCTCTTATGTCCAGCTTCAATTCATCCGCATTCCAAGGCTTCAGGAAAAACCGGGAAATATGTCCTCTGTTGAGAGCTTCTCTTATTGTTTCGAGATCAGCGTATCCGGTGAGAATAGCAGTCAAGACCTCGGGATAACGATCTTTCACCATTTTCAGAAATTCAGTACCCTGCATTCCCGGCATTTTCTGATCGCTTATAACAACGCTCACTTGGTTCTCACGGAGCATCCGAAGACCCTCTGCGCCACTCGAAGCGGTAAGGATGCGATAATTTTCCTTCCTGAGCGTCCGCCTGAGTATTTCAAGAATATTTTTTTCATCATCTACACATAGAATGGTATATGGATTCTCATTCATTCTTCTTTGTCTCCCCGGTTTTTCACCTTGACAATGACCCGGATGGGTTCTTTGACACGAGTAACTTCTGCGACATTTCTTAACCGCTGCACAAGGGGCTGACTGACTTCTTGCCCCTTTGAAATGAGGAGCTTTCCCTGCTTGGTGGTCACGTCCTCTCCGAGGATCATTCCTCCTTTCAGATCAGCCACTCCCACGCTGATCACCTGGTAGCTCTGCTTCACTCCCAATGCCATCTCAACGGTATGTAAAATCTTCGGATCATACCAGCCTTCACGGGTTTTCATCTGGGTGAGTGCCTCTTTCTTTGACGTGCCTCCCGTATTCAGCATATCCACATCCAGCACCGCCTTCAAGATCCTTGAGCCCAAGGGGATATCTTCACCGTTTACATCGTCTTCCGGCTTTCCCGAGCCGTCAAAATGTTTTTCCTGGTATTCAATAATCCGGGCCACTTCTTCGAGGCGCGGGATATTCCTGAGCAGGTCCGCGGTGATCACCGGGTGTGTATCGAAGAGCTGCTGTTCTTCTCCTTTCAGCTCTTCACCCCGGTAGAGCTTATCCAGGGTTTCCTGGGGCAGTATCACGAATCCCACCTGGGAAAGCATGGCCGCTGTTTCAAGACGCCAGGTATCTTTGATCCCCAGGAAGGTTGCCACTTCTATGACATACCGTTTTATCCTGGAAGAGCGGCCGAACGCCTCGGGATTTGCGAGTGACAACAGCTCGGTCATCACCTTTATGCTTCCCTTGAGGGTCTTTTCGAGCAGTTCTTTTTCTGCGTTGATGAGGCGGTATTGCTCAATGCCAGTGGTGAGGACATTTAAAAGGGTGTCTGGGTGACAGGGTTTCGTAAGGAAGCGGAATATATTCCCCTCGTTCACCGCCTTGATGGCGGTCTGGAGATCGGCATGCCCGCTGAGGACCATGCGAACCGTGTCAGGATACAGCTTTCGCACATTTGCAAGGAATTCTATCCCATCCATGACCGGCATGCGAAGGTCGGAAACCACGACGGCAAACGGTCCGCTTTCCTTCAGGACTCGCAGACCTTCTTCAGGGCCCAGCGCGGTCTCCATGGAAAATTCCTTGCGCAATTGGCGCTTGAAGCCGGCCAGGATATTGATCTCATCGTCTACGAATAGGACTTTTTTCTTCAAGTTATTCTCCTTAGGGTCTGTTATGAAATAACTATTGCATTCATGCATCTTATCTTCAAGTCATCTTCGGCCGATTTTCAATCACAAAATCCTCGAAATAGTACAAGGCTATTGCTGCGGTTTTGCTCAATCAGATCAGCCGAATTTAACCTAAACCTGAGCGCCTTAACGCAACACTTATTCCATGACAGACCCTTGGTCTATTGCGGCTTCACACGCCCGGCCCCATCGTTTAATATTTTCCCCCACACCGAGCTCATCCAGGAATTGCTTATCCACCTTGACCTTTTCCATTTTCACGCCTTCCGGCCCCAACGCATGTTCCAGGGCGTTTGCCGTATGAACGGCCGCCAGTCCGCCCATTGTACTCACTGGACAGGTATCCGGCACGTGATGAAAAGCGATGGCCTCCACCACGTTATCGGCAAAACCCCAGAGTCCCATGAGATAGGCTCCCATGGCTCCATGCGTGGTCCCCAGTACCTCCTGTTCAATCTCCCAGAGGGAAGCACCGTTTTCCTCTGCCTTTTTTACAATCTCACCATACTTTTCGGAAAGTCCGGTGGAAAGAATTAATTTTCCCACGTCGTGAAGCATGCCCGCAAGGAACGCATCCTCCACCACCTCCCTGCTGAGATTCTCCTCTTTGGCGATCACCTTCGCGAATGCGGCCGTCCCCATGGAGTGGCCCCACAGCTTTTCCAGGAATGAGTTAGAGACCCCTTTATTCTCAAACTGGTTGAAGATCTGCGCCGACAGGACCAGCGCCTTGATGGTTTCCAGCCCCAGGAGGCTCACGGCCTGGACGATACTCTCGATATGCCGGGGCAGTGCAAAAAATGCAGAATTGACCATCTGCAGGATCTTTGCGCTCATGCCCACGTCCCCGGAGATGATTTCAGCAATTCTGTCCATGGAGGCATCTTCTGATTGCAGTTCCGCCATGATTTCCTGGTATAATTTTGGGAGACTGGGTAAGGTATCGATATTTGAAACCACCTGTTTCAAAGATTCGTCTTTGAGCAGCTCCCTGAGCGCGCATGCTCGCGACACCGTGTTCTTGAGGGTATCGGCATCACACGGCTTGGAAAGAAACTGGTGGGCGGTCCGAACGGATTGCAGGATCAGTTCCTGGGCCGAATGGCCTGAAAGGACGATCCGCACGATCTCCGGATGCCTTTTTTTTATCCTTTTCAAGAGTTCCGCTCCGTGCATTCCGGGCATGCGCATGTCGGTCACTACCACTTCAAAAGAATCGCCCTCCAGGATGCGCAGGGCTTCCTCACCGCTCTCGGCAAACAACATGTCCCACTCATTTCGCATAGTTCGCAGCATCCTTTTGAGGCCCTGCAGGACGTTTGGTTCGTCATCCACAAACAGTATTTTCCTTTTCATTTTAATCCTCCAGCGGGAGGCGGATAATAAAGGCTGTCCCCTTCCCCACTTCGCTTTCAACGTCAATAGTGCCTCCGTGCTTTTCTACGATCACATTATGGGCGATGCTGAGCCCCTGGCCCGTGCCCTTGCCTACCTCCTTGGTGGTAAAAAACGGATCGAATATCCTTGATCGAATATGCTCCGGGATTCCCGCACCAGTATCCTCGATCCGGATCAGGACCCAATCCCCCTCCTTTCGGGTGCCAATGGTAATGTTCCCTTTCCCATTCGGGCCGTCCCCCACCACGTCCGCAATGGCATGGGAAGCGTTCACGATCATATTGAGGATTACCTGGTTCATCTCCCCGGGCAGGCAGGGGACCAAGGGTAATGTGTCATCAAAATCCATTTCCAGCTCGGCAACGTATTTCCACTCGTTCCGGGCCACGGTCACCGTGTTCTCAATGGCCTTGTTCATATCCGTGGGTGTCTTTTCATCACTCCCGGGGTGGGAAAATTCTTTCATGGCCCGCACAATCTTCGCCACGCGGTCCACCCCTTCCAGGCTCTGCGAAATGGCCGAAGGGATCTCTTCCCGCAGGTATTCCAGGTCTATTTCTTCAGCGGTCTCTGCTATACGCTTGAGGCGCTCTTCAAGTCCCTCCTTTTCACTGCATTCCTTTACAATCTTCTCGTATTCACCAAGGAGACGATCAAGGCCCTCAAATCCTTCCTTGAGGAACCGGGTATTGTCCCCCACGTACTGAGTAGGCGTATTGATCTCATGGGCGATCCCCGCGGCAAGCTGGCCGATGGACTCCAGCTTCTGGGCCTGGACAAGCTGGCTTTCCAGCAACCTTCTCGCTGTGATGTCTGCGGCCCTGATCATGACCTGGTCCCCCATTTTGCCATCTCCCTCTCGGATGGGGCTGATGGTGAGTCCAAGGAAACGTTCCTTGCCGTCAGGGGCCTGGTACCGTACATTATCAAGACGTCGATCATGGCCTTCTTTTCGGGAGGAGACCATGGCCTCGCTCATGGCCGTTTCATCCCAGCCCATGCCGCAGTCAGCGAGCCGTTTACCCACGGTCTCTTCGCGGCTTATGCCGAACGTTTTTTCTGCTGTTTCATTCCACTCCAGGACCCTCCCTTCTCCGTCAACGGTAATGAGGATGGAAGTAATAGCGGCCAAAAGTTGCCTCATTTTGACTTCCGCATCTCTGAGCTCTTTTTCAGCCTTCCGGCGTTCGCTGATATCTCTTATGATCCCGATGGAATGCCACCTGCCGGCAAGCTTTGCGGCAGAAAGAGAAAGCTCCACCGGAATCTCCTTGCCGTCTCTTCGAATCGCCTCCAACTCAAGGTTTTTCCCGATGGCTGGACCTTCTCCGGATTCCCTGAACTTCAGGAAGGCGCTTCTGTGGGCATCACGATAGCGGTCAGGCGCGAATATCCTGTGGAAATTCTTTCCGCACACCTCTTCCGAGGTATAGCCGAAAATCTTTTCCGCCGCTTCATTCCAGAAAACGATGTTCCCTTCATCATCGACCATGACGATCGCATCATGTGCCGATGAACTGATGGCTCTGAATTTCGCTTCACTCTCCTTGATATCTCTGATTTTTTCCGCTAGTTTCTGCTCCAGGCCTTCCCGGTACCTTTGGTTCGCCTCATCGGCCTGTTGATGAGCGAGCGCATTCTTCACCTGGAGAAGCATTTGACGCAGTTCGAAGGGTTTCAATACATAGCCGTATACGCCCGCCTCAATTGCCGCATCAATACTCTCTGGTTCATCAACACCAGTGGCCATGATGACCACCATGCCGGGAAATGCTCCCCGCGCGTAATGGACCAGATCCAATCCCGATTCCCCGGGCATGTTGATGTCCACCAGGGCCAGTTCAAAGGATTGTTTTTCCAGCGCTGCTCGTGCCGCCGCCGCATCGGCGGCCTGAACGCTTTGATGCCCGTCCCTCGCAAGCGTCCTTTCCAGCATCTCGCGGATTCCGCTTTCATCATCGACAATCAGAATATTCGCCATAAGCTCGTTTCTCCACCTGTTTTCACACTTCGATTTTCCCCGTAAAATCTTAAACCATGGATTCGAAAAGCGGGCCCTTTTTCTCGTTCCCACGTACATCTGGTTTCACGTCGATCTCTCTGATCACTTTTCCCGATTCAGGATCGATCATTTTCGCCCTGATGGCCCCACTAGCATTGTTAATTTCATACGAGATCAGAAGTTTCCCTGCACCTTGAAACGGCTCAATAGAATGATTATGCCTTCTCGCGCAGCTTTTGTTTTTTCAGATTGCGCCAGGTTCTCCTGCTGTTGAAACCCCCTGCTTACCCTTCCAGCATTCGGGAAAGGCTGGTACAAGGCATTTTTGTTTACTCGCAGAGCCACCATTTTTCTCCTCCTCTGTCAAATCCTTTCTTGGAATAGCCAGAAACATTGCTAGTCCATCTCTCTTTTATCTTATCGGGAGGGAGCAGAAAAATATTCTTCTGATAAATCAGCGGTAAAATAGTGATATATAGTCACTATTATTTGTGAGAAAAAATTTTCAGAGCTGGAGGGATTGGAGGTAGGAGCGGAGATTAATTTTCCGGTTCTTCAGGCCCAGCTTGGTCCGGATGTTGTACCGATGGGAGACAATGGTGTTGGCTGAAAGATGCAGCATTTCTGCTATTTCCTTGGTCCTCTTCCCGTGCTTGATGAGATCTGCCACCTGGAGCTCTGTGGGAGTCAGGTCCAAGGTCTTCGAGGTGAGGGTCCTGGCCATAGGTGAAGTCAGGTCATCGAGGCTTGTCTCCAGAACCTGCGCGAGGGAACGCTGTTCAGCATTCAATCCGCTCTGTTTCAATTTCTCCAGGTACGGCAGGGCAATATTCTTCATGTGGGAAAGGACGTTTTCTTCCAGGGCCGCCTTATCCTCTTCTCGCTGTTTCAGGAGGACCCTGAGGGCGCTGTTGAATTCTTTCAGCTCTTCGGCCCGGTCGCGTAATTCATCTTCCCGTGCCATGATCTGCCCGCTTTTTTCTTCCAGCTCAGCAGTTCTCTCCTGGACAGTGCGCTCCAGTTCCTCGCGATAAGAGTGTTCACGCAGTTCCAGTTCCCGGAGCATGAGCGCGTTCCCCACGGTAATGATAATCTGACTCATATCAAAAGGCTTTACGATATATCCGTATACACCCACGTCCAGGATGGCCTGAGCAATTTCCTGGTCGTCAACCGCCGTCACCATGACAATACCCGTTTCGGGGTATGCTGTCTTGACGAACCGGATGAGGTCCAGGCCGGACTCCCCGGGCATCATCACGTCGCAGAGAATCAGGGCAACCTCGTGCGTTTCAAGCAGTTCCCTGACCTCTGCTGCATTTCCCGCCTGGAGGGCTATATACCCAGCTGTCTCCAAAATCCTTTTGAGCAACGTCCGGATGGGCTCTTCATCATCAACAATCAGGATGGTGGCTTGTGTCATTATCTATTCCTTTTCTCGCGGGTGCATATGATTGCCATGGGGTAATGGTTCGAGCAGAGAACATCGAAGTATTTTTTATACTACCATACAAACTTCTGTGCACCAAACTCTTAAGAAGGAAAGGAGGGACGTTGTTCACTAATTACACAAACGATCTTTTGGAAGCGGGATTATGAAGGGAAGCCTCTCAAGCTCTTTTCCTCTTACTCTTCTTGGAATAGGCCGCAGCCGCCTCCCTGACTTGAGGTCACAGATTGTGATGTCAAGTTTCTAACTTCCTGATATGACAGTCCAAACATTGAATCTCCAGGAAAGCGTTTGATATTCGATAATTTTACTCGCGATTCTCTCCATCGGAACAAGAATATCTTGCATTTTTTGTCTCCCATGTCGTAGTGGGTAACCCGTTCAGAAGTTCACACAAAAGATCGGCCGGATCGGGTAGCCTCTGTTTAAAATGTCCGGTTATTACACGGGCGAGAGCGCCTGTCTCTTTGACGAAATTGATGTCCTGCCTGTAGAAATGCTTCTGGAAAAACTCTACAAGGGAGATATCTCTTGAGGTAGTATTCTCAGAAGAGAATCTCAGTAGCCATGCTATTGGGGCGAAGAATCCAGAATGTAGAATCCAGAATACCGGGTGAATGCGTCTGTTGGCATTCTCGCAATTAAAAAAGCTGTTAAGCGCCTTTGAATGCCGGTGCTTTTTTCCCTACAGAGGAGAGTCCCTCGAAAGCGTCCGCGGTCGAAAAGATCTCCTGTAGCCTCGCCAGTTCGGCCTCGATGCCCTCTTCAATGGACATTTTGGTTTGCTGATCAATCAATTCATTGGCAAGCTTGAGGGCAATGGGGGCCTTTTTGGAGATGATCCTCTTGATTTTATTGGCCAGGTCCTCGGGTATCCCGGTCGGGGCCTTTCCGCTCAACAGCTTTTCGAGGTTCCCACCGGTACAGGCTTTTGCAAGGGCTTGAAATTTCGCCGGGATCTCCCGTTTTGCGTATTTTCCGGTCGTTTCTTCAGCGGCCATGTCCTTGAGGGCGGCAGGTACGTCCGCTCGGTCTACCAGCCTGTTAACGATGCCTAGTTCCAAGGCGTCCTGCGCCTTGATGAATGCTCCCGTGAACACGTAATACTTGGCTAGTTCCGGTCCCACGTGCCTGGCAAAGCGGAGCATGCCGCCCAGGCCCGGATAGATCCCGATGCCGGTCTCGGGGAATCCCATGGACCCGTCAGGGGTGGCAAGGATCTTCTTGCATGCCAGGGCCAGTTCGCTTCCGCCGCCCAGGGAGAGACCATCCAGAAGCGCGATGGTGGGTTTTGCACACGTTTCGATTCTTAAAAACAGTTCATGACCTTTGCGGGTAAATTCAACCGTGTCGGAAATCCGGTTATTCTTGATATTCTGTACAAAATAACGAATATCGGCTCCCGCCACGAACGCTTTGCCCGCGCCCTGGAACACGATTGCCTTCGTCTCCGGATTCTCCTCCGCCTCGGTAAACCGGGCGTCCAATTGCGATACCACGGTCTCGTTCAGGGCATTCATGGCCTCAGGCCGGTTGAGGGTGATGAAGGCAATTCTGTCCTTGATTTCAAGGTCAACGAATTGAAACGTAAAGGGTTTTGCCATGTCTTTCCGTTCTTGCAGAATGCGAGGCATGGTGAAATCCGGGTAACGGTTGACAATGGCCTGGACCACCTTATAGGTCTTATCGATGCCAATACGGTTCATGATTTCAAAGGGACCCAGTGACCATCTCAGGCCGATCTTTGCGCCCCGGTCCGTATCCTCGATGGATGCAACACTCTCATCCGCCAGGGCGGCGGCAACGCCCAGGCAAACACCCAGGAACCGGTCTCCCACCTCGGCAACCTTGGATTCATCTACCTCACCTGAAAGACTCCACGGCTTCCCTGCCTCACCCTGTGCCTTGAGGCATTCGGATGTGGCATAAAAGGGCCCCAATTCATTCCCCAGAGTGGTAGACGAATGGATCGCAATTGGGATGCCCGTGACATTCATCAGCTCAAATGGGCCCATTCCGATCCGGAAAACGCTTTTGGCCGCTGCTTCAATGGTGGGGATATTGGCGACATTTTCTTCCAGCATGCGCGTGGCCTCATTGAGGAAAGGCACAAAAAACCGGTTCACTGCAAAGCCAGGTGCGTCTTTGACCACGATGGCATCTTTCCCATGAAGCTTTGCAAAAAGCAGGGCCTTTCCCAGGGTATCCTTACTGGTGGTTTCGTGGGGGATAACCTCCAGGAGCCGATTCATGGCCGGATGGTAGAAGTAATGCAATCCGATGATTCGATCCGGGCGGCCGGTCTTTTCTGCAAATTCCCGTACATAAAAGCTCGATGTATTAGTCGCCAGGATGGTTTTTGCATCGCAGGTCGCGTCCAGCTGTTTGAAAAGGTCGTGCTTGACCTGCTTGTCTTCAAAAACAGCTTCAACCACCAAGCCTGCATCTGCCACATCTTGAATATCGGTCGTCCCTTTGATCCGTGCGACGATTTCCTGAACTCTTTCAGGCTTAAAAACGCCCCGCTCGACCCCTTTTTGAAGCAGCGATTTGATATTATTAAAGCCCCGCTCGACAAATTCATCCTTGATGTCCATCATGACCACATGGATTCCTTCCTGGGCTATCTTTTGAACAATGCCACTCCCCATATTTCCTGCACCAATAACACCCACTTTGCTGATCTTTGACATATTCCTTCCTCCTAGACCGGACAGCTCTGATGTGTTTCGTTTGCCGTTATTCGGCCACCACTTCAAATGAGTGAATGTATAGTAGATGCTTCCGGAAAAATCAAGAATTTCAGCATTTGATTGTATTTTTTCCAAACCGGTTTTCGTGCAGGAGGGATACCCTTTGTTTTACTTCAGCAACCCCACGGAAAAGGCCAGCAGGAATTGTCCGGCATAATAAGTTGGCAGCCCCACCAGGCGGTTCCGAAAGGATGCCTTCAGAAAGTGATCCCTTGCCACGAACAGGTCGGATAAATAGAAACAGATCGCCCCGATCAGGGCCAGTCTCCGACCTGCAATGTCCAGTGATTGATTTTCTTGGAGCCCCCATGTCATGCACACCATGACCGTAATCACGATCACATAGGCCGCCACCGGTCCATGCATCCGACCCAGATGTGGCCGCAGCCAGAGGTACACTCCTATGCTGATGCCCAGGGTGGCGAAAACGGCCGGCCCGGCCAAGGCGGCGAATGATGCCACCTGAAGAAAAGCAACGATGTACAGCACATGCCCCAGGAGAAATAAAGCCAGGCCGAGCAGAAAACCCCGTTCCTGCGGCAGGGCGAGACACACATCACCGCCCAGGCAGAAGATCAAACCGATGAGCACAAAGACAAAATAGCGGTGAATGGGATGGGGCTGGACCACTGCAGCGACGACAAAAAGGGCCGAGAGAACAGTCTTCGTGGGTATGATGCCTTTTCGGTTTCCCCTCTTTTCAAAAAAGAGAAGAAATCCCAGCAGAACAACCGCTGCCCCAATGATCACCATGTTTTGAAGACCCATTCATATGCACCTGACCTTTCTGGAGAGATGGGATAGCCCGGTCTCTCAAATTCTGGGATTTGAACCAGGCTAAACCAGGTGAAATCGATTATTAGAAGCTGATGGTGAGACCCGCGTATGGCCCTTTGAATTCAATGTCTGCACTGACATCACTGATATCATCGATCTTGAGTTTCATTGCTCTGTACCCGCCGTGGATCGCCACAAAAGGAATCGGTGTGAAAGAGAGATCGGCCTGTGCATCATAGAACGTACTCCCGGAATAGATGACGCCGGCCCCTTTTACGCGGGCTTCCAGAATATCGGCGAGAAGACCCACATGCAACCCCAGCCCCAGCATGGGAACAGGGACCTTGAAGGTCTCTTTCTCGTCGTACCCGAGACTCGCGGCCTGCAGGCGGGCCTCCCCCTCTATATACTTTGCCTTGGCCAGGACTCCAAGGGAAAATCCGGCAAGAAACTTTTCAAGATTTATGAAATCATATTGATACTCCAGATCGAGCATCTGGAACTTGAGATCCGATTCAACAAAGGTGTTGGATGTATAGGTTTGTCCGTTGAATACGATATTCCGGGCTATACTATTTTCGCCCGAATAGTCAGGTTTTGTATACGAAAGGGTCAGATGATGATTCCCCAGTCCAAAAAAAACTTCAATCGTGGGATAACTCTCGTCGTCCATACCAAGATCATTTTCCGCATCGATGGTTGTCCCGATAATCGAGTTGTCATCCACCTGTACCTCACCGGAAAAGTCCGGGCGCCAATAATAGCCACGTGCGCCGAAATCGAACCCATAGGACGGGAGTGATGTGAGCAACGAAAAGGCAAAAAAGGCAATGATGCCAGCCAACTTAAGATGTGTTTTCTCCATGATGATTTTCCTCTCGATTGTTTAATACGCCAGGTGAACTTCTGTTTATCATGGTCTGATAAAGCAAAGAGTATGCCATCCTGCGGCCCCTGAAAATTTCCAAGCCGGGAAGTCGAAAATTGACTTATCCTTATCTGTTGAATATCATAACAAATAGTAATGCCGGAGCCGATCGGGAAAAAGGCGGAGGCTTGGTAAGAATGACCTTTCCAGCCGCGCCGACAGTAAAAAGTAGCGGAGCACAGGCGAATTATGACCCTTGATAAGAAAAAGTTGGCGGTCATTCATATTGTGAAAAAGGAACTTGGTCTTTCCGATCAGGGATATCGTGATCAGTTGGAGGACATCACAGGTGTCCGCTCCGCAAAATACCTTGACGAACAAGGATTTCGCAAACTCATGAATTATTTTGCAAGGAGCAAGTACTACAGAGTTAGACAGGACGGCGTTACTTTCAGGCAAAAAATGTACATCAAGGGCCTTAAAGATCAGCTCCACTGGAGAGAACCTCATTTCTTGAACTTCCTGGAAAAATATTACAAAAAATCAAGTATCCACACCTTCAGCAAGAAAGAGGCCGCCAATCTTATAGAATCCTTGAAAAAAGTACTGGAACACGAAAAGAAGAAGCAAGCAGGATGAAAGGGGAGGGGGAGCCTTTTTTCAACAGAAAAGGTCAGTGCTCTTCCGGGTTTTCAGGCTAACCCTTCTCCAATATGGCTGCGATACGATTCCGATAATCACTGCTTTGGTCGTCAACCGGGAACAAATCGATTTCTGCGGGTGATGAAGCCCCCAGACCAAGTTCAGCCGCCCTGGCAATCTGCTCCTGCTTGAAAATTTCTTGCTTCATGATTTGATCGTTGCTTCCCAGTGATTTCAAGACGGCTACTCCAACGGCGTCTATAGCCACGCGATCCGTAGATGCAAGGAAAACATTCCCTTTGGCCCGTTTGCCGGTCATCGGGCCTCCGTCAACAAAGGCATCAATGCCGTCCAATACAACAAGGTCCGGTTGAAAAGGCGCATTTATTTCTGCGATCATTTTTCTCTGATGGGGCGATCCGTGCAGTTCGCTCATGTAGTTGTAGCCGTGCCTGCCAGTGGGGACGACACCCACATGGAGCTTCAGTGACATGGTAAAACCCCCCCCGTATTGGTGGGTTTTGAGGCAGCAGGTGGAAATGAGACACTCGGCCTCAAGAACAGGGCGCGCAATACGAAATCCTTCCCGCCAATGGCTGTCCTTGGGCTTTACCGCAACCCAGTCCTGATCCGCAAGGTCATCAAAGTTGATGATCCTGACATCCAGCTTTTCCATCAGCGGAATTACGCCCTTCGCCTCCATTACCTCCTTCGTGGGCGGATAGCTTCTCTCGCCGAGACTGACGGATTTTGCCCCCATTTTCCAAACCTCTTCCACCAGGGCTGTCAAGGTATCATTATGGGTGGATCCGGGGACGGGATCAGCAGTGTTGAAATTGGGTTTGATCAGGACATCTTTGTTCTTCACGGGGTTGATCTTCAGGGTGTTTATTGAGGAGATAACACCGGATTTTCGATCCTCGGTTCTGAAGATTGCCACACGGCTCTTCGGGTTTGCCATAGTTACACCTCCACGCTAACCGCTTACCACGATACGGGCTCTGCGGTCTGATTACTTCAGAAAATCCCTTCCACGTTTCTTTTGCGGTCAAATCTGAATTTCAGGCTTAGTTTCGGCCAAAAGCCTGACGCCCTCAATCCTATTTATTAATTTTCCAACGTTTCTCTACTATTTCTCTGACCTTTCTAACCATGAAGATCCTGTTTTTGCAACACAAATCTCATCATGGACTTCCAGGACACCAGTTTGGAAATCAACAGAAAATAACTCGACCAAAGGCGCAGGCTTCGTTTTTTTCGCACCCGGCGTGAGTACTTCATGGGGCTATCCGCCGCCAGAGTAGATTGCCTGTGAGAAATGTGGGCTATGACTAGCCAATGAAGTTTCCGAAGCGGGGAATCGAAGATTGACTTTTCTCTATATAAGCGATATCATAAAAAATTTTAATTTGACAAGCGATCGGATGCCCCGCCTTTGCAGCCAACATCCGGATTGAAGCCAAAGAAAGGTCAGGCATCCTAGCATATGGATTTTGAAATACTAGGCCTCGCGAAACCTATCATCAGAGCGGTTCAGGACCTGGGTTTTTCGGAACCCACGCCCATACAGGAAAAGGCCATTCCCGTCATTATTTCAGGCCAACTGGACCTGGTGGGCCTGGCGCAGACCGGAACCGGCAAAACAGCGGCATACGGCCTTCCCCTGCTCCAGTTGATCGATTTTTCAAGGGCACAGGCGCAAGCGCTCATCCTGTGTCCCACCCGTGAATTGTGCATACAGATCTCAAGAGATCTGATCCATTTCAGTCGATACGTCAAAAATTCGAAGATTGTCGCGGTTTATGGCGGTGCGGGTATGGAGCCGCAGATCCGGCAGCTAAAAAATGGCGCTCAGATCATCGCGGCCACTCCAGGTCGCCTTCTGGATTTTATTCGGCGCGGCATTGTCAACCTCGGGGACATTGATTATGTGGTTCTTGATGAGGCCGATGAGATGCTCACCATGGGGTTCCAGGAAGACTTGGAAGAAATTCTGGCCACCACCCCTTCAGAAAGAAGGACTTGGCTTTTTTCCGCCACCATGACGGCACCGGTAGCCAGGATTGCGCGCAATTACATGAAGGACCAGGTGGAAATTACCATCGGACAAAAAAACAGCGGCGCTGAAAATATCTCCCATCTCAATTATGTGGTTATGGAAAAAGACCGCTATCCGGCACTTAAACGGATCATCGACTATCATCCCGATATTTACGCCCTGATTTTCTGCAGAACCCGGAAGGAAACCCGGCAGGTAGCCGAAAATCTTATAAAAGACGGCTATAATGCGGAAAGCCTGCATGGCGACCTCTCCCAGACCCAGAGGGACTATGTTATGCAACGGTTCAGAGAAAAAACCCTTCAGATTCTCGTGGCCACGGACGTAGCCGCCCGCGGCCTGGATGTGGATGACATCAGCCATGTCATCAACTACAATCTTCCCGATGAAGCCGGGGGCTATACGCATCGAAGTGGACGAACCGCAAGGGCCGGGAAGTCGGGGACTTCCATTGTTCTCATGAATACTCGGGAAAAAGGAAAACTGGCCCATGTGGAACAGGTGACAGGCGTCCGGTTTCAACACGAGAAAGTCCCCAGCGGCCTCGCCATCTGCGAGAAGCAACTCTCCGGCACGGTGAAAAAACTGGTGACCGCGGACGTCAATCATGAAGAAATTGCCGCCTTTCTTCCTCCCGTGTACGATGCACTGGCCACGCTTTCAAAAAAGGAATTGATCCAGCATTTCGTATCCATCGAGTTCAACCGGTTCCTAGACTACTACAAGGATTCCGGGGACATCAATGCCCGCACTCCTCGACAGAAAACGTTCATGGGGAAACTCCCGAAAAAGGGTTTGCCGGAAAAGCCGGCCCAGATTCGGAGGCTGTTTGTGAATGTGGGACAACTGGACGGCGTTCAAAAAGGAGCCATCACGCGATTGGTGTGCGACCGATCAGGCATTCCTTCAAATCATATTGGGAAAATAGAGATCATGAGGGAATTTTCGTTCCTGGAAGTGGAAGCCGGTGTGGCTGCACATATATTGGAATCCATGAAAGGCGCCAGCTTGGACGGGCGAAAGATTTCCCTGGGCTATGCAGAAAAAAAGGCTGGAAAATCGAGCCGATCGGGTAAGAAACGGAGGCCCAAGAAAAAATGGACGGCCGGAAACGGAAAGACATCAAACCGGGAGCGCAGGTCAGTGTCGTCACGAAACCGGACCAGCGCTCGGGCAAACGAACGGTGGGGATCGTGAAAGACATCCTGACGAACTCGTCCACGCATCCTCACGGCATCAAGGTGCGACTCACGGATGGGCACGTGGGCAGGGTCAAAGAGATACTCAGCGTCCGGGATTTTGGACTTGACATCGAATCCCGCTGCAAGCGGGAAACATTTTAAAACCGACTCAACTGATAATCATCTTGCTCTGTGATCATCTCGACCGTTCTCGTTCCATCTCTATGATCACCACTGATATGGTTTCCTTTTCGTGAATTGGGTTTCCACAAAATATGGCCATTCTGAATCTACAAGATGTAAGCATCCGCTTTGGCGGGCCGCTCCTGTTGGAGAAGGTGACGCTGCAGGTGGAGAAGGGGGAGAAGGTTTGCCTTATGGGGCGCAACGGGGAGGGCAAGACCACCCTTCTGCGGCTCATAAGCGGCGAAATGGAACCTGACAGCGGGGTGATTACCCTCCAAAAGGGGACCACTGTGGCAGGCCTTTCCCAGGCCCTGCCGTCCGATGTCTCCGGTTCCGTGTATGATGTGGTTGCGGGGGGGCTTGCCGGGGATGAGTCCAACCCGGGAACGGGGCCGGGATGGGGGATCCGCCGTCGGGTCGAACGGGTGCTGACCCGGTTGTCTCTGGATGCCAAAGTCCGATTTGAGACACTCTCTGTGGGATTAAGGCGCAGAGTCCTCCTTGCCAGGGCCCTGGGTGCGGAGACGGACATCCTCCTTCTGGATGAACCCACCAACCATCTGGATATAACCGCCATCGTCTGGCTGGAAGATTTCCTCCGGAAGTACCGGGGCACCCTGATCTTTGTCACACACGACAGGATGTTCACGGACAGGCTTGCCACGCGGATCATTGAGCTGGATCGCGGCCGGCTTATGAACTGGGCGTGCGGGTACCGGACTTTTTTGGAGCGCAGGCAAGCGTCTTTGGAGGCGGAAGAGGCTCAGCGGGGCAGGTTTGACAAGAAGCTGGCAAAGGAAGAGAAGTGGATCAGGAGAGGGGTCAAGGCAAGGCGAACGAGGAATGAGGGCAGGGTTCGCGCCCTCATGAAGATGCGGGCGGAACAGCATTCCTGGCGCAGGCAGACGGGCACCGCAAGGATACAGATCCATGAGGCTGGGCGTACCGGAAAGCTCGTCGTCGAGGCAGAGGAGATCACCCATGGCTACGGCGGTACCCCCTGCATACGGAACTTCTCCACGAAAATCATCCGGGGGGACCGCATCGGCATTATCGGACCCAACGGCATCGGCAAGTCCACTCTGCTCAGAATCCTGCTCAGGGATATGGAGCCGAACGCGGGCCGGGTCAGGACCGGGACACAGATTCAGGTGGTCTATTTTGATCAACTCCGCGAGCAGCTGGACCCGGACAGGACGGTTGAAGAGAATGTCGCTGACGGAAAGAAGATGATCCAGATCAACGGCAGCGAACGGTATGTAATGGGATACCTGAAGGACTTCCTCTTCGCGCCGGAACGCGCCAGAACTCCTGTGCGCATCCTGTCCGGGGGAGAGAAGAACCGGCTGCTCCTTGCCCGGCTTTTTGCACGTTCTTCTAACGTGCTGGTGCTGGATGAGCCCACGAATGACCTGGATGTTGAAACCCTTGAACTTCTTGAGGAGCGGCTGCTGGACTATTCCGGCACCATCCTGCTTGTGAGCCATGACCGGGAATTCCTCAACAACGTGGTGACAAGCACTCTGGTGTTTGAGGGGGAGGGTGTTGTCACGGAATATGCGGGAGGATATGACGACTGGCTCAGCCAGCGGCCCAAACCGGCCGACCCAAGGGAGTCCGACGGCGCACGCACTACGTCAAGACCCAAACCCGAAAAAAAGCGGGCAAAAAAGGACGGACCTCGAAGGCTCACCTTCAAAGAGGGAAAGGAACTCGAGACCCTTCCGTTGCGTATCGAAGACCTTGAACAGGAGCAGAAAGACCTCTATGATCTGATGGCGGACCCGGAGTTCTACCGGGGGGCGGGAGAGAGGATCAGCCGGGCGCAAGCCAGGATAGATGAATTGAGGCATGAATTGGAAGAGGTATACGGGAGGTGGGAAGAGCTTGAGAGTATCAAAGAGGCAAATCCGTAAACAGAGCAAATAATGCCTGCCCTTAATTCCGGATGAATATTTTTGTGTCGCTTTGCTCCAATAAATGTGTACTATTACTTGAGCAATAGGCGAGAATCTTATTCTGAATTCCGACTTCTGGATTCTGAAAATGATAAGATCTCAATTTTTTTTGGCGAGCCTTCACTTCTGGGGCAACAGAGAGGAAAGGGGAATCGATGATCAATCTATCGATACATGAAAATGTTCGGCAGAACAATATTAGACGGTGCAGGGAAAGGAACATCATCCTGCCGACTTTCGCGCAGATGAAGGATCCCTCCACGGTGCCTCAGGCGCTTGTCGACGGGCTTACAAGAACAGGCCTCTGGGATATCAATCCGTTGAACCTTTTTAGAATAACGTGGAAAAACAAACCACAGGCATCCGGTGGAACCTATGATGGGGTAAACTATATCGAGATTCCGAGGGAGTTGTCGGGGGTTAAGGCACGGATCATTGCCCTGGTTGGAAAGTGGTTCCCGACGGGAGCACACAAGGTGGGGGCAACGTACGGGTGTCTTGCACCTGCACTGGTGACCGGTAATTTCGATTCCACGCGGCAGAAAGCTGTGTGGCCGTCAACAGGGAATTACTGCCGCGGGGGTGCTTACAATTCTGATCTTCTCGCCTGCGACTCTATCGCCATACTGCCGGAAGAAATGAGCAGGGAACGATTTGAATGGCTTCAGAAAGTAGCGGGGGAAGTTATCGCTACTCCCGGTTGCGAGAGCAACGTGAAGGAAATCTTTGATAAATGTCATGAACTGCAAAAAGAGCGGGGAGATGATATCGTCATATTCAACCAGTTTGACGAGTTTGGAAACTATCTCTGGCACTATGAGGTAACCGGGAGAGCCATCCAGGAGGTTCTGGAAAAAGAGCTTGGTAAAAGTGAGGAATTCCGGGGTTATATTTCTGCCACAGGGTCCGGAGGCACCATAGCGGCGGGGGATTACCTGAAGCAGAGCTACCCGGGGATGAAGATTGGCGCAGCGGAAGCCCTGCAGTGTCCTACGTTGCTGCGGAATGGTTTTGGGGGTCACAGAATAGAAGGGATCGGCGATAAACACGTCCCCTGGATTCACAATGTGAAGAACACTGATATGATTATCGCTGTCGATGACGCGGATTGTATGGATGTCTTAAGGCTTTTTAATGAAGAGGAAGGGCTGGAGTTCTTGAAGAAGAAAGGGATCTCAGATTCTGTGCTGGAGAAGCTCGATTTTCTGGGTATTTCTGGAATCGGCAATGTGTTGGCCGCGATAAAATTTGCCCGGTATTATGAACTGCAGGAGGACGATGTAGTGGTGACCATTCTCACCGACTCCATGGAGCTCTATCAGTCAAGAAAAGAAGAGATGCGTGAAGCATACGGTGCCTTTTCGCCTGCTGACGCCGCTCGTATTTATTTCAAATCTCTTGAACATCAGAAAGCGGACAATACCCTGGAACTCACTTATTATGAACGTTTGAGGGTTCATAACTTGAAATATTACACCTGGATCGAACAGCAGGGAAAAGAGATCGGGGAATTGAACAGGCAGTGGTATGACAAACAGTACTGGACAGAGATCCGGAAGCTGACCCCCCGGATTGACGAACTCATCGAATCATTCAACAGAGATGTGGGACTGGTGTAATCGGAAAGAGGAACCATGCTACATGGAATTTCAATACACGTGTACTGACTGTGGAAAAGAGTTTATTAGCGATAGTGTCGTGTATCTGTGCCCCGACTGCGGCGGGAACCGGGCGGGAGAATTTCAGAGGGGTGTGCTGAAAGTACTGCTGGATCCCGGCTATCTGAGGTCTCTTGCTGCGAAAGAGCGAATATCCGGGGAGGATTTTCTTCCCTACCCGCTTCCGATGGTCGACACCTATCCTGTAGGGAACACCCCCCTTATTGCTCCTTGGAGGCTGCGGGATGCATCAGGACGAAAGGGGCTCTATTTAAAAAATGACGGGGCTAATCCGTCAGGTTCTCTGAAGGACAGGGCTTCCCAGCTGGTAGCCGCCCAGGCACTGCATTTCGGGGAGAGGGTAGTAACCCTGGCATCGACAGGCAATGCAGGATCTGCCATGGCCTGTGCAGGTGCCGCCTATGGCTTGGAGGTAATCCTCTTTGTCCCGGAAACTGCTCCAAAGGCAAAGCTGCTGCAGTCGATTCTGTACGGTGCGAAGGTGCTGCCGATCAGGGGCACCTATGATGTTGCTTTTTCCCTTTCCATGCAGTATTCCTTGCGGATGGGTGGGATCAACAGGAATACCGCCTTCAACCCCATGACTATCGAAGGAAAGAAAACCGTATCTATAGAAATTTTCAATCAGCTGGGTGGACGGGTCCCCGACATCGTGTTTGTCCCTACCGGGGACGGAGTCATTCTCGCCGGTGTTTATAAAGGGTTCTCTGACCTAAAAACAGCGGGTCTGGCTGAAAAGGTGCCTCGAATGATCTGTGTCCAGGCTGAAGGCAGCAATGCCATTACCAGAGCGTTGGAAACAGGTCGTATGAGCCCGCTTTCCGAAGTTTCGACGAAAGCTGATTCCATTGCGGTAGCCTCCCCTGCCAACGGAAGGATGGCGGTGGAGAATATCAGGTCCAGCGGAGGAAAAGGGGTGTTGGTAACAGATGAAGAGATCACCGAAGCACAGCTCCAACTGTGCAGGGATGCCGGGATTTTTGTCGAACCTGCCGCTGCCGCGGCATGGGCTGGGTTTCTCAAGGACAGGGATACGGTCGGTAAGGACGAAACCGCAGTAGTCCTGTTAACGGGAACGGGTTTCAAGGATATGAAAAGTGTAGAAGACCGGGTAACGATTCCTGATTCGATAGAACCGGACATTGATAGGCTTGAAAAAGTGAAAAGAAACAAATAAGAGCCAGTTTCAAAACCTCCCTATTTACTCGATCTCTTCGTCAGATAAAAATTTTAGTCCTCGAATGCCGCTGGAAGCGGAAAACATTTTGAAACTGGCCCATAAGGAAAGAAATCAATTTTTGTGCCGGGCCCTCCGAGCCCGGATTTTTACAGCTCCCGATGAGTGCTCAAAGGTTGTTGACAGCTTGCGGAGGCCATGATTAAATAGCAAGTAAAACTATTAAAACACAAGGCGCTCAACCTTTGCCTTTTACATTATATTAGTGGATTTTCCCACAAAGTCAATAAATTTTAACTTGTGTCCATCCATAGATGGCCATTTTGCCCGATATCATCGTTATGCTCAAATTTTAATCCTCGAAATACCTGCAATGTATTCGTGTGGTTAAAATTATCGCATGCCTTGATCTCGAACAAACTATCTCATTTATGGATGGAAACTATCTTAAACAAGGAGGCGTAACATGAAAAGTTTGAAGTTGTTTTTGTCCGTCCTGCTGAGCGTGGCGCTGCTTGGCACTGTAACTTTCTCCGTCGGAGGAAATGTTGCTCAGGCCAAAGAGGCTAAAACAATCAAAGTGGCATTTATCTATGTAGGACCGCGGAATGATGGTGGATGGTCACAAGCCCATGATGTAGGGAGGCTTTACCTGGAAAAAATGCTGCCAAACGTAAAAACTTCCTTTTCAGAAAGCGTTAAAGAGGGAGCACCTGCTGAAAGGGTCTTCAGGAGTTATGTCAATCAGGGCTATAAAGTAATCTTTGCCACAAGCTTCGGTTATATGGACCCAATGTATAACGTGGCAAAAGATTATCCCAATGTGGTGTTTGAACATTGTTCAGGCTTCAAGGCATCCAAGAATATGGGAAACTACTTCGGAAGGATGTATCAGCCAGACTATCTTTCAGGCCTGGTCGCGGGATTCATGACGAAAACAAATTATATTGGTTTTGTCGCGCCTTTTTCGACACCGGAAGTCGTGAGGGAGATTGATGCCTTCACCATTGGGGTGCGTGAAGTGAACCCGAAAGCGGAGGTTCATGTCATATGGACAAATTCCTGGTTCGACCCTGTAAAGGAAGGAAACGCGGCTCAGACTTTTCTGTCTAACAACGCCGACGTTATTGCCAGTGGAGTTGACTCCCCGGCAGCCATCGAAGCGGCCGCGAAAAAGGGGAAGTATGCAGTTGGGTACGATTCCGACATGTCCCACTTTGCCCCGCAAGCGGTTCTTACTTCGCGTGTCTGGGACTGGGGCCCCTACTATGTCAAGACGGTGAAGAGCGTTATGAACGGAACGTGGAAATCAGGAGCCTATTGGGGTGGAATGAATACGGGCATCGTGAAACTTTCGCCGTATGGCCCCATGGTACCGGCAAAGGTGAAAAAGTATGTCGAAGCAAAAAAGAAATTGATCATCAAAGGCAAGTTTCATCCTTTTACCGGTAAATTATACGACCAGAAAGGGGAACTGAAATTAAAGAAGGGCCAGGTAATGTCTGATAAAGATATGTTAAGCATCCAGTGGTTCGTCAGGGGTGTCATCGGCTCAATCCCAAAGGGTTAATATTGAATCATCACCTGGGTGGCCCCGGTAACTCAAAACCTGGGCTACCCGGTTTCAATCCATAAATGGCCGTTTTCACGATTCCGACCTCAACCTGTGGGATCATTTGTGCGGCGTACCATAGCATGCCCCCGCTCAATTCCTTGGGTTTTCATTTTGCAAATCCTGATATATCGGGGATAGAGTGGAGACTCACTGGTGCCCAAAATTTGTTCGTGGATGGGCAGTACTGAGAAAATCCCGAATTGTGGGGGTGCATTACAGGTAAATGAATTTTATGGAAAATCCAGCGGAACCTATCGTAAGGCTTCATAAAATCTCAAAATATTTTCCCGGTGTTCTCGCCAATGACAAAGTGGATTTCGAGCTTAGAAAGGGCGATATTCACACCCTCCTCGGAGAAAATGGCGCGGGCAAAAGCACGCTGATGAACATTCTCGACGGGCTTTATAAGCCCGACGAGGGCGAGATTAATATAGATGGCAAACCGGTTGTGCTTCACAATCCCTACGATGCCATGCAGATGGGAATCGGAATGATTCATCAGCATTTTATGCTGGTTGATACCTTTACGGTGCTTGAAAATGTCATCCTCGGGATAAAGTCTGAACCTTTCTATATCGATAAAAAGAAAACCGCTGCAAGGATAAGAGAAATTTCGGACAGATATAATTTCGGGATAGATCCTTTCCTCAAAATCTGGCAACTCTCCGTAGGGGAACAGCAAAAAGTCGAAATCATTAAAACCCTCTTCCGGGGCGCGAATGTTCTCATACTGGATGAGCCAACGGCGGTACTTACGCCCCAGGAGGTCGATGCCTTTTTTGAAATACTGGAAAAGATGGTGGAAGAAGGCAAGTCTATCATCTTTATAAGCCACAAATTAAATGAGGTCATGAAAATTTCAGACCGCATTACGGTCATGCGCAAGGGAAAAGTCGTTGGAATCGTCAACCGGGAGGATACCTCAAAAGAAAAACTAGCGGAGATGATGGTGGGCCGGAAGGTCCTTTTCAGTCTGGATCG